>Ga0209885_1000080_pt1 | contig 13547 bp, 7 predicted proteins | sample GWRWS3_40_50_FD_187223 | JGI IMG/M metagenome (GOLD analysis project Ga0209885, IMG submission 187223) | Riverbed sediment microbial communities from areas with vegetation nearby in Columbia River, Washington, USA - GW-RW S3_40_50 (SPAdes)... | ecosystem: Environmental > Aquatic > Freshwater >... | reverse complement strand
TAGCACGGGTTGGCGATGCCGACCTTCGGCCCGAAGGCGCATCCCAGTTCAGTGGAGTTGCCGAGATCGTCTAGCAGTGGAGTTGTGCCCACCAGCCCCGTCCATGCACCAGCTGCGGCGTCAGAACCGACGGTCCAAACCGCATACGACACACAGCCTGGCCCGAGTGCGGCACAGCCAGTTCCTGCTACCTGGTTGAACTGGTAGTTCGCGCCTGCCGCCCCCCACGCATCGCCCACCTTAGCCATGTAGACAGTTGGGGTGGCAGGGGCTCCCTGGAGGGCTGGGGTCCAGAGGCACTGCGGCAGATTCGCAAGACCACCACAAATCGTTGCGGCTACCGTGTTATTGTCGCTGGTCAGAACCTGGGCCTGGGTCATGATCGACTTCGTGTCTCCCGCCGACCGGGAGTAGCGCGCCCGCCGCTGGGCCGTGATCAGGTTCGGGATGGCGATGGCCGCCAGGATCCCGATGATGGCCACGACGATCAGCAGCTCGATCAGGGTGAAGCCCTTCTGGGCCTGGTTCAACTGTTTCCTCATCCACTTCAACATCGACCTTACCTCCTTGGTGAGTGAAAGGATTCTTTAGTGTCTGGTAATCTCTGCAGGGCCTGTGCCAACAGGGCGCATTATCGGCCTTGACCCATGTAAGTTATTGGTATTAAAGGACTCCCTGAGGGACCCCCCTCTGCCCTATCCCCTCTTTTCCCAGGAAAGAAATGGGGGATCTCACCACCTGGCGTTGAAAAGCCCCCCTGGGGAAGACTGGAGTCTGGAGACCGGAGGCTGGAGCAGTCGGACCTCATTTCCAGCCTCCACTCTTCGCCCTCCCGTCTCTGGTCTCCAGTCTCGCGTCTCAGGTCTCCGCCCCCTGGTCTCCCCCGGTCTCTGGTCTCCGGTCTCTGGTCTCCGGTCTCTGCTCGCCCGGCTCGATCCCGTGCTTCTTCATGCGGTAGCGGAACGATTCGAAGCTCAGCCCCAGGGCCTGCGCCGCCCGCTTCTGCACGCCCCCAGCCTGCCTGAGCGCATCCAAGATCAGATCCCGCTCGACCCGGGACACGATGGCATCGAGATCGACACCTCCGGGCGAAGACTTCAGACTCCAGACCTCAGACCGCAGGCCCTGTTCTTCGGCCCCAAGTCTGAGGTCTGTAGTCTGTGGTCTCAGGTCTGCGGTCTCTGATCGCTGGTCCCTGATCGGCTCGGGAAGGCTATCGGGAGTCAACACGGCCGCAGTCCCCAAGGCCACGGCGCGCTCGATGGCATTCTCGAGCTCCCGAACATTTCCCGGCCAATGGTAGCGCAAAAGGAGCTCCATGGCCTCTGGGGTGATCCCGTGGATGTGGCGCTTGTCCTCCTCGCTGTACTTCGCGAGGAAATTCATGGCGAGCAGGGGAATATCTTCCCGCCGCTCTCGGAGCGGGGGAAGGTGAAGGGGGATGACATTGAGGCGGTAGTAGAGGTCGTCCCGGAACCGCTCTTTGTGAATCAGTTCCTTGAGATCCTGGTGGGTGGCGGCGATGACCCGCACGTCGACCTCGATATCCTCGGTCCCGCCGACTCGGCGAAAGACGCGCTCCTGCAGGACCCGAAGCAGCTTAACCTGAATCGCGGGGCTCGTCTCGCCGATCTCATCCAGGAAGACCGTCCCCCCATCTGCCACTTCAAACAGACCCTCCTTGGCGGTCACGGCGCCGGTAAAGGCCCCCTTCACGTGACCAAACAGCTCGCTCTCGAGGAGCGACTCCGGGATCGCCCCGCAACTGATGGCGAGAAACGGCTTCGTCTCGCGCTCGCTGTTTTTGTGGATGGTGCGCGCCACCAGCTCTTTCCCGGTGCCGCTCTCGCCGGTAATCAAGACCGTCCCGGAGACCGTCGCCACCTTGCTGATCAGCTTGTAGAGCTCGATCATCTTGGGGCTCCGGCCGCTGAGCCCCTCGACGGGCTGGGGAGGGGCCTCGCCCGACCAGGGAAAGACACCTGCACCCCGGGAGGCCTTGGCCTCCAGGGCTCTGGCGATGACTCCTTTAATCTCTTCCACCCGAAAGGGCTTGGTGAGGTAGTCGTACGCCCCGAGCTTCATCGCTTCGATGGCGGAGTCGGCCGACGCGTACGCCGTGATGAGGATGACGGGGATCTCGGGCTGAGATTTGTGAAGGGCTTCCAACAGCCGGACGCCGTCCAAGGTCGGCATTCTGAGGTCAGAGATGATCAGATCAAAGCGTGCCTGCTGAACCGCCTGGAGGGCCTCGTTGCCGTCCTGCGCGCACTCCACCTGAAAACCTTCCCGCTCCAGGAGGATGCTCAGGAACTCTCGCATGCCCGCTTCATCATCGACAACCAAGACTCTGGTCATCGCGCATCCCCGGCCGGAAAGAGGGTCGAAGTGGTCGCCGCCTCGGATCCCATCGCTGGCAGGCGCGGGAGGGAGATGCGGAAGGTCGTGCCTTCTCCGGGGCGGCTCCTCACCTCGATCTGTCCGCCGAGATCCGTCACCAGACCCTCGGCGATGGTCAGCCCGAGGCCGGTCCCCCTCCTCTTGGTGGTATAGAACGGCTCAAAGATCTTGGAGAGGTGCTCGGTGGGGATCCCGTCGCCGGTATCACGGAATTCGACGGCCCCGAACTCCCGCTCTGCGCCGACGACGACGGAGAGGGTTCCACCCCGCGGCATCGCCTGCAGGGCATTCAGTCCAATGTTCCAGAAGACCTGCTTTAACCGGTCCCGATCGGCGTGAACCGGCAGGGCCTCCACCGTCTTTTCGAAGCCGACACGGATACCACGGTGGCACTCGTCGCTCTGCTGGAGCAGGAACAGCGTCTCTTCCAGACAGGCCACCAGGTCGCATCCTCTCCCCGGCGTCTCTGGCAACCGCACCTGCTCGAGAAACTGGCCGGTGATCAACTTCAGGCGATCCGCCTCCCGAAGGATCACCCCCAAGAGCCGCTCCTGGCCCTGGTTCCCCAGCTCCTCGTGGAGAATCTGGATGGAGCCGCTGATGGCCGCCAAGGGGTTCCGGACCTCATGGGCAATGCTGGCCGCCAACTGCCCCACCGCTGCCAACCGATCCGCGCGGCGAAGCTGGTCTTCCATCTGCTTGCGCTCGGTGAGATCCTGAAAGATCGCAACGGCCCCGAGGAGCCGCTCCTCCCCGTCCCGGAGCGAGGAATAGGTCACGCCGATAGGGATGACCGTCCCGTCCTTGCGGGGGAAGGGGGCCTCGAAGGCCTCGGCGGGGACTCGACCCTTGTCGCGGGTGGCAAAGGTCTTCAGGCCCGGGAACTCCGCCAGGCCCACCTGGACGAACGAGGATCCGATCACGTCGCTCGCCTTGAGTCCGATGATGCGCTCGGCTGTGGCATTGAAGGCGATGATGCGCCCCTCGAGATCGAGGGTCATGATCCCGCTCGGGATGTTGGCGATCATGTCTCGATAGAGGGTCTTGAGGTTCCGGAGATCGGTCCGCTCGACCTCGAGTTGCCTTCCTGCCTCCCGTAGTCGCTCGGCGAGATGGCTGCTCAACAGCGCCACCAGGAAAAAGGCGACGATGTTGATGAAGACCCGGAACAAAACGAAACTCGGGGAGAGGTAGGCGCTCACAGCCTCGCCCACGGGGGGGATGATCCGGTAATACTCCAGATCGATCAGGAGCCCGAAGAGGATGCTACCGATCGAGGACATCGAGAGGGCCCCTTGCCGCCCCAACAGCGTCCCGCTCCCAAAGATGGGGAAGATATAGATAAAGGTTAGGGGACTCTCGACCCCTCCGGTGTAATGGACCAACCCGGTGCTCAGGACCAGGTCGGCGGCGAACTGGCCACCGGCAAACTCCTCCAGGCGCCTGATCCGCGGCAAGAGAATCGTGTAGAGGCCACTCAGGGCAAACGTCAGGCCCAACAGGAAAAAGAGAGGACCCGTCGGGTAGGGGGGCTTTTCCTCCAATTGAATGATGGCCGCGGAACCAAGGAAGAGAATCGCCACCACCAGGCGGATGGCGATCACCCATTTCAGCCGCTTCTCCCAGCCTGTCCTGCCGGCCCCTTCGTCCTTGCCGTCCGACATCGGCCTTCCCTTGAAAGCCGGTTCACGGTTCATGGAAGGTATGGATCCTCCCTACCTGAACTCTGAACCTTGAACCCTGAACCAACCGGGGCTACTTGTTGCCCACCACGCTGATGAGCTTGAAGATGGGGAGATACATGGCGATGACCACGCCCCCGATGATCACCCCGAGGAAGATGACGAGGAGGGGTTCCAGGAGGGCGGTGAGACCGGCCACTGCCACATCGACCTCTTCGTCGTAGAAGTCGGCGATCTTGTTCAACATGCGATCCAGGGCACCGGTCTGCTCTCCTACGGCGATCATCTGCACCACCATGAGCGGAAAGACCCCCGAGGCCTGCAGGGGCTCGGCGATGGTCTTCCCCTGGGCAATGGTCGTCCGCGCCTTCAGGACGGCTTCCTCTACCACCTTGTTCCCCGCGGTCCGCGCCGTGATGTCCAGCCCTTCCAAGATGGACACGCCGCTTGAGACCAGGGTTCCCAGGGTCCGCGTGAACTTGGCCACCGCCACCTTGCGGATCAAAGGGCCAAAGACGGGCAGCCTCAGCAGAAGCCTGTCGATGGCCATTTTCCCCCCGGGGGTCCGGTAGTAGAACCTGAGTCCCACCACGGCCGCCACGAGCCCCGCAAGCATGACGAGGAGATAGGCACGGACAATCCGGCTCGCCTCCAATACAATCACCGTGGGGAGGGGCAGGGTGGCCCCGAACCCCTCAAACAACTGCTCGAAGGTGGGGATGACATACATCAGGAGGAAGATGACCACGACGACCGCCACCGTGACGATGGTCGACGGGTAGAACATGGCGGTCTTGACCCGCTTCTTCAATGCCATGGCCTTCTCGATATAGGCCGCCAGGCGGTTCAGGATCGTGTCAAGGATGCCCCCTGCCTCCCCCGCCTCCACCATGTTGGTGTACAGCGTGCTGAAGATCTTCGGATGCCGCTTGAGGGAGGCGGAGAAGGTGGACCCCCCCTCCACCGCCATCCGAATATCGTGGAGGGCCTTCTGAAAGATCTTCTTTTCCTGTTGCTGGGCCAGGATGTCCAGACACTGGACCAAGGGGAGTCCGGCGTCGATCATCGTGGCAAGCTGCCGCGTGACGACGGCCAGGTCCCGATCACCGACCTTTGCCCCGAAGCCGGGGACCTTCAAGTCTATGTCCCGCGCCTTAGGCGTCACCGCTGTCGCCATGACCTGCTGCCGCCTGAGCTGGGCCACCACCGCCTCGCGGTTCGGGGCCTCCATCTCGCCGTTGATGGTCTGTCCCGTACGTGTCCTTCCGCTATAGGTAAACACTGCCATGTTCTATTTCCTCCCCCATTGGCTCCCGGATTGGCTCCCGGCCGCGACCACCTTCCCTCCGGTCGCGGTACCCGGGGACTGGGCTCGTTGCATCATCTGCTGGAGCTCTTCGTGGTTCTGGGAAGCCCCGAGGGCCACCTCTCTGCTGATCGTGCGCTTCAGGAAGTGCTCCAGGAGCGATTGGTTCATCGTCTGCATCCCCGACTTCTCCTGCCCCGCCTGCATCACCGAATAGATCTGATGGACCTTGTCCTCCCGGATCAGATTCCGGATGGCGGGATTGGGAATCATAACCTCCAGGACCAGCGCCCGCCCCTGTCCATCCGCCCGCGGGAGCAGGGCCTGACAGAGCACCCCCTCCAGGACGAAGGAGAGCTGCGCGCGAATCTGCGCCTGCTGGTGGGCCGGAAAGACATCGATGACTCGGTTGATCGTCTGCACCGCCGAATTCGTGTGCAGGGTCGCAAAGGTCAGATGCCCGGTCTCAGCAATCGTGAGGGCCGCCTCGATCGTCTCGAGATCCCGCATCTCTCCGATCAGGACCTTGTCCGGATCCTCGCGGAGGCACGCCCGGAGCGCATTCGAAAAGGAGTCGGTATCCGCGTGGACCTCCCGCTGATTCACGACACACTTCTTGTGCGTGTGGACGAACTCGATGGGATCCTCGATGGTGACGATGTGTTCGGCGCGCTCAGTGTTGATCTTGTCGACCATGGTCGTCAGCGTCGTGGACTTTCCCGAACCGGTCGGCCCGGTGACCAGGACAAGCCCCGAGGGCCGGTTGCACAGGTCCTCCACCACCCTGGGCAGCCCCAACTCTTGGAAGGTGTAGATCTTGTACGGAATCGTCCTGATGGCGACGGCCACGGCCCCCCGCTGGAGAAAGACGTTGGACCGGAACCGGCCAAGCCCCCTCACACCGAAGGAGAAGTCGAGTTCTTTCTGCTCCTCAAACTTCTGCTTCTGGACATCGGTGAGGATGCTGTAAGCGAGCTGCTTGGTCATGGCCGGCGTGAGCGGGGTATTCCCCAGCGGTTTCAGCTGGCCGTGGAGACGGATCATGGGCGGAATGCCGGTGGTGATGTGTAGGTCCGACCCCCCCTTGGCCACCAGTTCCTTGAGCATCTGATCCAGATTCGTCATGAACCCTCCCGTATAGTGACAATCGAGCAATAGACCATTGGACCGCAATGGAGCATTTCGCCTCCAAAATCACTCTATTGTTCCACTGCTCCATTGCTCCAAACTAAACGCACTCTGCGCGTTTAGTTTAGTTATGGCTGGTCACCCGCATGATCTCGGGGATGGTCGTCATCCCTTCTCGGATCTTCTGCAGGCCTGCCTCTCGAAGCGTTTTCATCCCGTGCTTCCGGCCGAGCTCCTTCATCTCATTGACCGAGGCGCCCTGCAGGATGGCGTCCTTGATATCCTCGGTGATCGGCATGACCTCGTACAGGGCGACGCGTCCCCGGTAGCCGGTATCGTTACACTCCATGCATCCCTTTCCCTGGTAGCAGGAAAGCCCCTTGGACTCATCGGGTGCGAAGCCCACGTCGACCAGGGCCTGGCGAGGCACCGTAATCTCTTCCTTGCAACTGTTGCAGATCTTTCGGGCGAGCCGCTGGGCCAGGATCATGTTGGTTGAGGCCGCCACCAGGAACGGCTCCACCCCCATGTTGATGAGCCGGCTCACGGTCGAGGGGGCGTCGTTGGTGTGCAGGGTGGAGAGGACCAGGTGCCCCGTCAGGGCCGCCTTGATGGCGATCTCCGCCGTTTCGTAGTCCCGGATCTCTCCCACCATGATGATGTCCGGGTCCTGCCGGAGGAAGGCGCGAAGGGCAGCCGCGAAGTTCAATCCGATCTCTGCCTTCATTTGGACCTGGTTGACCCCGGCAAGGTTATACTCCACCGGATCCTCCGCGGTCATGATGTTGGTTTCAACGGTGTTCAACCGGTGCAGGCCCGAATACAGGGTCGTCGTCTTCCCGCTCCCGGTCGGCCCCGTCACCAGGACCATGCCGTGCGGCGCCAGAATGGCCTTCTCGAATAGCTGGAGCGCCTGGGGGTCAAAGCCCAGCGAACTCATATCCAACTGGAGATTGGATTTGTCCAGGAGACGCAGGACCACCTTCTCGCCGAAAATCGTCGGGAGGGTGGAGACGCGGAAGTCAATCTCCTTCTGCCCCATTCGGATCTTGATACGGCCGTCCTGGGGGAGACGCCGCTCGGCGATGTCGAGCTGGGCCATGATCTTGGCGCGGGAGATGATGGCGGCCCGGAGCTTCATCGGAGGCTGCATGGTGTCGTAGAGGACGCCGTCGATGCGGTACCGGACCCGGAAGGATTTCTCGTACGGCTCGATGTGGATGTCCGAGGCCCCCTTCTTGATGGCGTCGCTCAGGATCAGGTTCACCAGCTTGACCACCGGGGCATCCTCGGTCGCCCGCTGCAGGTCGCCGACGTCTGGTCCCTCGTCCCCCTCCTCGACCGTCGCCACTTCCCGGTCGTCGAAGCCCTGGAGGATATCTTTCACCAATCCGGCCGAGTCATAGTGCTTGTTAATGGCATTCTTGATCGAGGTCTCGGCCGCGACGACCGGCTCCACCTTGAAGCCGGACAAGAACTTGATGTCGTCGATGGCGAAGATATTGCTGGGATCGGCCATGGCCACCGTCAGGACGCTCCCCTTTCGGTTGATGGGGATGACCATGTGTTTTTGCGCGATCTCGGCCGGGACCAGCTTGATCACGCTCTGGTCAATCTCGAAGTGGGCGAGGTTGATGGAGGGCACACCGTACTGCTTGCTTAGAAAGCTCGTAATATCTTCCTCGGTGAGGAAGCCCAGTTTGACCAGATTGCTCCCCAGCCGCCCTCCGGCCGTCGACTGCTGGGCCAGGGCCTTCTTGAGCTGATCCTCGGTGATCAGCTTAGACTTGACCAACATCTCGCCCAAGCGACTCGACCCTACGGTCATGACACCCTCCACTTCCTTGCAAGCACAGCGACTGAGAGGAACGCTATTATACCGGCCCGATTCGGGAGGCTGTCAAGCCCCCTCCCCCCGGGCCAGGGCTTCCCGCATGACGGGAACCGGGGCCTTCTCCCCCGTCCAGAGCTCAAAGGCCTGCGCCCCCTGATACAGAAGCATGCCGGAACCGTTCAGAACTCGGCACCCCCGAGATCGGGCGGAGGCCAGGAGGGGGGTTTCTGAGGGCCGGTAGATCAGGTCGCAAACGAGTAAGCTCTCCGGCAACATCCCATAATCAAATAAGGCCAAGTCCGAGGGCTTCATCCCCACTGGCGTTGTGTTGATCAAGATGTCTATCCGCCTTAATCTATCTGGCTCAATGTCTTGCAAACCCAATGCCAAAACCTCAAGATTTCCAAACAATCGCCGGAGGTGGCTGGCCAAGGATCGAGCCCGGTCCTGACTGCGACTGAAGATGGCGAGCTCTGCCGCCTCGGCCCGCGCCAGGGCATACGCCACCGCCTTGGCTCCCCCCCCCGCCCCGATGAGACCCACCCGCTTTCCCCTCGGCTCTTCCCCGGCCTCCTCCCGGAGAGAGGTGACAAACCCCTCGCCATCCGTATTGTGCCCGACAAGGATCCTTCCCCGAGGAACAATGGTATTCACCGCCCCGATGTGAAGCGCGTCCGGGCTCAGCTCATTGAGCGCCGCAAAGGCTGCTTCTTTATGCGGAATGGTGACGTTCGCCCCGCCGAAGTTCTCGATCTCGCGTAACGCGTCGAGCGCCTTCAGGAAGACCTCGGGGCGGACCGCCCACGGGATATAGACCCAGTCGAGGCCCAGGGCAGCAAACGCGGCGTTCTGCATGCGAGGGGAGGCGCTGTGGGCCACCGGATACCCCAGCAAGATACAGACCGTACTTTTCCCCGTCACGGACATGGAAGCAATGGAGAGGGGATGAGACACCAGCCAATCACCCCTGACCCCGGGACTCGTCCAGGAGACCTTGAGCGATGGCCCCCTCCAATCGCTCGCGGATCTCATCCAGCCGACGTTGATCGCGCACCTTGCCCCCGTCCCGCTCGGTGACGTAGAAGACATCCACGACCTGTTCAACCTCGGTGGTGATCTTGGCCAGGCTGAGATCGAGGCCCAGGTCCAGGAGCACCCTGGAGATGATGTAGAGCAGGCCCAGGCGGTCGTGGGTCCGCACATCGATCACCGTGTGCGTCTCGGACACATAGTTGTCGAACTCCACCCGGGTGAGGGGAGGGGTTCCACCTTTCCGGGCGGGCCGGCTCAAGATCTCGCGCTGCCTGTTCAGGATGAGCTGGCCCACATCCGCCTGCCCGGCGAGCACGCGGCCGAGGTCGGTCTGGAAGTTCCGCCAGACCGCCGCATCGGTGATGGCCGCCCCCTTGCCGTCGTCCACTTGGAACGTCCGTAGCACCAGCCCATCCCGACGGGTAAAGATCTGGGCTCCTAGGATATTCATCCGATTCGCCGTGAGGGTCCCGACAATCTGGGCAAAACGCCCCGGCCGACCGAACGCGCAGACGGTCACCTCGGAGTGGCCCACGAGGGGGTACGGGGTCCACTGCAGTGCCGCCTCTTCACCCTCTGCGATCCGTTCGACCAAGCGCAGGTGGACGGCGACCTTCGCCGCGGGAACGCCCAGCAGATAGCGGACAGGAACCTGCTCAAGATGGGTCTCGATGACCGGCAGGGGGAATTCCTCGCGCAGCTCTTGCGAGAGGCGCTCCTTGATCTCGGCCGCCTTGGCCAGCTCGTCCACCCCCTCGGGAATGCCGCGGGTGAGGAGGGTGTGCGTCCGGATGTAGAGCTCCCAGAGGAGGGTGCCCTTCCACTCGGTCCACACCTCGGGGGCCACGGCCCGGATGTCGAGGTAGGTGAGGAGGTAGAGCATCTTGAGTCGGTCGATGTCCCGGACCGTTCGGGCAAACTCGACGAGCATCGCCTCGTCATCCAGGTCGCGGCGCTGGGAGATGTGGGCCATGGCGAGGTGATGCTCGACCAGGAAGCGGACCTCGGCCACGTCGGCGTCGGGGAGGCCCATCCGGATCAGGATCCGCTGGGTCATCTCCGCTCCCCGCGCCTCATGCCCCCGCCCCTCGCCTTTCCCAATGTCGTGGAAGAGAACGCCCAGCTTCAAAAGCTCCGGCCGCTTCATCTCGGCAACGATCGCCCGGAATTCTTCCGCGTAATGGGCGGGGGCCTGATCGAGAGACTCCATGTGCTCCAGCGCCAACAAGGTGTGCACGTCTACGGTGTACTTGTGATACAGGTCATACTGCACGAGACAGGTGATCTCGGCAAACTCCGGGACGTAGGCCCCGAGCACCCCGAGCTCGTGCATGAGCCTTACCGCGGCGGCAACCCCTTTCCGCTCCCGAAGGATGACCAGGAAGAAATTGAGGGCCCGGCTGGATTGGCGGAACCGGTCATCAATGAGGAGCAGGTGCTCGCGGACAATTTGCTGGGCCCCAGAACTCAAGGGATAGCCGGTCTGGAGCGCATACCAGAAGATCTTCAGAAGGCGGATCGGGTCATCTTCAAAAAGACGCCGGTTCCGGGGAAGGATGTGGATCTCGCGATTGATCTCGGTCAGGCCGTCCCCTAAGTCTCTGGCCCTGAGCCTTGTCATCAGGCTCTCCTTCGAGGCCTGCGGTTGGGTACAGCGCTCGATGACCCGCTCTGAGAGATGGTGGATGGTTCGCGCCTGGAGATAGTAGTGCTGCATGCACCGCTCGACCCCCAGGACCGCGCGATCGTCCCCGAAACCCAGGTTCGCCGCCGCCGGCTCCTGGAGATGAAACAAGAGCAGGTCGTTCTTCCGGCCCGAGAGATAATGCAGTTCGTTTCGAGTCCGGTGGACAAAATCGAGCGCCTGACGCAACCGCTGAAGCTCCTCCTGGCTCAGGAGGCCAGCGTCCCCCAGATCCTCCAGCCGGCTCACCGGGTGAAGGACTCGGGCAATCCAGAGGGCCGTATGCACGTCCCGAAGACCCCCCGCCCCCTCCTTGACGTGAGGCTCCTGCATGTACACCGAGTCGCCGTGCTTCGCGTAGCGCGCAGCCCGCTCCTGCAGCTTGGCCTTGATATAGGCCGCTCCCCTCTTCCGCTTGAGGCCGCCGCGAAGGACGGTCTCCATCTGATCGAAGAGGCCCTTGTCCCCGGCCAGCAGACGCGCCTCGAGCATCGAGGTGTGGGAGCTCAGATCCTCCGCAGCCATCCGGGCACAGTCCTGGAGGGAGCGGACGCTATGGCCGACGTTAAAGCCGACGTCCCAGAGGAGCGGGATCAGGAAATGGATGAGGGTATAGACCGACCGGTTGATGGGGGACGTGTGGAGAAACATGAGATCGACGTCCGAGGCGGGGTTCAGCTCGCGACGCCCATACCCCCCCAGGGCCACGAGGACACAGGGGAGATCGACCTGAGATGCCTCGCGGCAGACCTCGGCGCTCCGCCGGTAGAGATCGCGGATCACCACGTCCGCCAGGTCCGTCAGCTCTTTGACCACCTCGATGCCGCGAGCGCCTTGGCGGTGCTCCTCCACAATGGCCTGCCGTTCGCCCTCAACGAAGTCCCGGAGCAGCCGCAAGAGCTGCTGCCGCTCCCCCGTCCCGTCCCGCTCCCCGGTGAGAAGCCCGGCCAGCTGGACGGTGTTGAAAAACCCATCCAGGGCAAGCGCAAATCGGTCCGTTCGGGTCCCGGCGAGGACCGAGACTCCGACATCGTCCTGACGCGCTGGATGCGTCACTTTTCCTCCACCTGGTGAGAATTGAACTTTCAGTATACGGTCCACTCCGTGAGGGGTCAAGGCCTTTCCCGACGGCGAACAGACACAATGTAAGTTCTGGGTGTAGACCCCGTTGAGTGCCGGAGGGTGGTCGAGAGGTTGGCGTGGGGGTCTCGAGGAGGACGTGGTAGTGGGTGTCTATTAACACCCGGGGCGCGGCAGAGCGTCCCGTGCTGCGCCACCGTAGGCCGTGCGCGAGCGTACCCGAACGTTACGGCACGATGCGGACCGAATCAGTCCCAGTGAGAGGTGTGCCACCAATAGTTTTCCCCTTCAGGATGCTCTGGGTATCCCCCTCCTGGAATGCCGCAGTCTGCGTATGGAAATGGCAGACCAGGTCCAGAAGCGTGTCCCCGTTCACATCCTCTCCGTTCGAGTTGCAGAACGCGAGGCTCGACTCATCTCCAGTGCGCCCAAAGGTCAACGTACCCTGATTCACCTGCACCGGAGCGTCAAACGTCGGACTTGACAGGATGGCCACCGGGATTTTCCCCTTGCTCTTCGGGTTGATGCTGTTCGGATTGCCCCCGGGTTTGATGTCGACGGACACCCGGACCTCGGAGGGGACCGGATCTTCGGAGGGGACCGGATCGGCGCGGTAGACGCCTCGCGTCCCATCCGCGAGGGTGGCAACAAAGGCCACCGCGCCGGCATTGTTCAGCCCCTCGCGGCCAAAGGTAAGGAACGTTACAGTTACAGTGGATCCATCGAGGGCTTCGCCCACAGCGATCACCTTGTGCGCGCCCGGATCCGGCCCAGTAAAGATGCCGTGGCCGCCGCCAGCCTCCAGCTTCCGGCTGGCCCAGAACGCCACCACGCCTTTGTCATTGATGGAGGGGCTGTCTCCAAAGGCCAGGAACGGGCCACTACTGTCGGCGATCGTAGTGGTCGTGGTCCCATTGCCTACAAAGATGCCGTTTACAAAGATGCTGGAGTCGCATGGATCCGGCCTGGCCCAGAAGGCGACGGCGCCTTCGTTGTTGAGGGATGGGAATAATCCGAGGCAGGTCGGGCCGCTCGTGTGAGCAATCATCGTGTTCGTCGTCCCGTCCCTCCGAAAGATCCCGCTTCCCGCCGCATCGGAAGCAAGAAAGGCCACCGCGCCTCGGTCGCTGAGGGAGGGGTTATCGCGGAATCTACTAAAGGGGTTGGGCGTATGGGCAATAGGCGTGGTCGTGGTCCCGTCGCTCGTGAAGATGCCGCTGCCGGTGCCGTCGAAACCGAGGAAGGCCACCGCGCCGTCGTCGTTGACGGAGGGATTCCCGGGAGACCGAACGCCTGTGCCCTGCTCGGGGATGGTCGTGGTCGTAATCCCGTCAGTTCTGACGATGGCGATCCCGACCCCATGGAGGAAGGCCCTGAAAGCGAGGACGCCACTATTGCTCA
>Ga0209885_1000079_pt1 | contig 13550 bp, 16 predicted proteins | sample GWRWS3_40_50_FD_187223 | JGI IMG/M metagenome (GOLD analysis project Ga0209885, IMG submission 187223) | Riverbed sediment microbial communities from areas with vegetation nearby in Columbia River, Washington, USA - GW-RW S3_40_50 (SPAdes)... | ecosystem: Environmental > Aquatic > Freshwater >... | reverse complement strand
CGTGCCACTGCCGCTGCCGATCTCCCTTTCCCCTGGTGGCAAGAGCGCTCCGCCGCCCCCGCCCCCGACTCCAGCGAGACCTCCGCAGGTGAGTCAGGCACCGATCAAGCCGCCGATACCCTTGAAACCACCCGAGACCGAGAAGGCAGAGCCAGAGGTACCATCCAAGGCGGAAACCCCGAGGGAAGCGGTGCCGGGGGTGACGAAATCGTCGGAGGTCCCATCCGGACGCCCGGCGCCAGCGAGGGCCGACAAGGCGGCTCCCCAGCCGCCACCCGCCCCGACGGTCGCAGAGAAACCCGCCCCGAAGTCGTTGGCCAAGGCGACGGAGCCGAAGGGAGCGGCGCGCTACAGTGTCCAGGTCGCCTCCCTGGTCGTCGAACAGAATGCCCGATCCCTTCAGGAGCGGCTCAAGAAGCTCGGGTACAGTGCGGTCATGCAAAAGACCACTGCCCGCCTCACCCAGCATCGAGTCTACAGTGGGGACTTCAACAGCCGCGAGGAGGCGGAGCAGGCCGCACGGCGATTGAACGTGGACGGGTTTCCCTCCAAAGTGGTCCAGGGCGAGAACGGGAAGTTCCGTCTCGAGGTGGGATCGCCCCTCCGTCTGGACGACGCCATCGACCTCGCTCGCAACCTGGAGAGGAAGAACCACACGGCCAAGATCGTCTCCCAGCCTACCTCCACCCCGGTGCACCAGGTCTGGGTCGGCGAATACGGAGATCGCGCGGAGGCACTCAAGACCCTCGAGGCCCTCAAGAAACAGGGGTTCACACCCGTCATTGTGAAACGCTGAATTTTCTTCCCGTGAGCCTCTGGCGGGGGAGATGAATGGTGTCTCCTCACGGCGGGGAAGAGAAAGGGAGGTGGCGGCATGACCAAGGCAGACCTGGCAGCGCTCGTGGCAGAGAAAGGGTTGACGAAAAAACAGGCAATGGAGGCGGTCGAAGCGACCTTTGAGGCCCTCAAAGAGGCCATGAGCAAGGGTGAGAAGATTCAGTTGGTGGGATTTGGGTCCTTTCAGGTGCGGGCGAAGCGGGCCAGAAAAGGGAGGAATCCGCAGACCGGGTCGGAGATTATCATCGCGGCGCGCAAGGTCCTCAAATTCAAACCCGGGAAGGCACTTCAGCAGGCGGTAAACTCCCAGTCGTAGTTCTGGAGGATGCCAGGCGTGGCGAACCAGTCGCGGAGGCACGTGTCAACGTCACGGCGGGACACGAGGCGGGGTGACTCGCGCAGGAGAGAGCCGATTCCGGACAAGCTGTATTTTCGCATCGGCGAGGTGGCGCGTCTCACCAGAATCCAGCCGTATATCCTGCGGTATTGGGAATCGGAATTCCCCCCGCTCCAGCCGAAAAAGAGTGGCACCGGCCAACGCCTCTACCGGAAGCGGGATATCGAAATCATCTTAAAGATCAAGGAGCTCTTGTATGACAAGCGATACACCATTGCTGGGGCGAGGCGGCAGCTCCAGGACGAGACAGAACCGACTGATCTCCTTCAGCAGGTTCAGCGGATCCGGGAAGGGCTCGAGGCCATTGGCATACTCCTCGATCGATCGTAGCTCAGCCTCGGGATCGGGGCGTAGCGCAGCCTGGTAGCGCACTGGCATGGGGGGCCAGTGGCCCGGGGTTCAAATCCCCGCGCCCCGACCAGCACTCATTCATATGCTCGTCCGAGCGGTCCCCGAGCCGTCCGCGGCATTCCCGCCTCCTGTTCCTAGCAGGGGCATGCCAAAGCAACCGACGATCTTGGTAACCAATGATGACGGCATCCACTCTCCCGGGCTCAAGGCGTTAGCCGGGGCCCTGGAAGAGGTCGGAGAGGTTTCTGTCATCGCTCCCGACCGCGAGCGGAGTGCTGCCGGACACTCCCTGACTCTCCACAAGCCCCTCCGGGCCACGGAGATCGCTCCCCGCTGGTACGTGGTGGATGGCACCCCGACCGATTGTGTCACGCTCGGGGTCATGGGGGTACTCAAGGAGAGGCCGCGACTGGTCGTCTCGGGGATCAATCTGGGAGCAAATCTGGGCGATGACATCACCTACTCCGGGACCGTCTCAGCCGCCGTGGAGGGGACCCTCTTGGGTATCCCTGCCGTCGCCATTTCAGCGGTCGAGCCTTCGCAGCATGGTCTGGCGACGGCGGCCGCCTTTGCGGTACGCCTGGCCCTGGTGGTGTTGGAGCGAGGCCTGCCGCGGGACACCCTCCTCAACGTCAATATCCCGGCCGGGGAGGTGAGGGGAGTGGCGGTCACCCGCCAAGGAAAGCGGAGCTACAATGAGCTCATCGTGGAGAAGATGGATCCTCGGGGGAAAACGTATTACTGGATTGGAGGAGGGGAACCTACCTGGGAGCTTTTGGGCGGGACCGATTACGAGGCGGTAACGGAGGGGAAGATCTCGATCACCCCACTCCATCTCGATCTGACCAACTACGCGGCAGCCGAAGCTCTCAAGGGGTGGGAGACTCTCTTGGCGTGACGGGACCTTTCATGCCGCGGAGCGTGGTATACTTCCACACTGCATGGGGTTGTTCCAATGGGGGAGGGGACGGGTGGGGAGTAGCAGCCGGTGAATATGCCACCGCCCGGGCACGAATGGTCAAGGAGCAGGTGGAGCGGCGAGGGATTTCTGATGTCCGGGTCCTCGAGGCGATGCGCAAGGTTCCCCGACACCTGTTCGTTGATCCGGTCCTCGCCGGGCGCGCCTACGAGGACGCCCCCTTGCCCATCGGCGAGGGGCAGACAATCTCGCAGCCATACATGGTCGCTGTCATGACTGCTGCCCTTGCCCTTCAGGGAGGCGAACGGGTCCTAGAGATCGGCACTGGATCAGGGTACCAGGCCGCTGTGCTGGCGGAGTTGGCTGGTCAGGTCTATTCGATCGAGCGTATTTCCGCCCTTGCTGACCGCGCACAAGGGACCCTGGGGCGCCTCGGATACGATAACGTGACCATACGCGTTGGCGACGGAAGCCTGGGGTGGCCTGAGGCGGCCCCCTTTGAGGCGATCGTGGTCACGGCGGGTGCCCCCTGCGTGCCGCCTCCCCTCGTAGAGCAGCTTCAAGTCGGCGGACGACTGGTGATCCCAGTGGGATCTCCCCAGGCCCAGACTCTGCGCAGGGTCTTGAGAAAAGAGGACGGGGTGGAGCAGGAGGAACTGGTCGGTTGCATCTTTGTCAGGTTGGTGGGTGAACACGGCTGGCAGGGGGAGTGAGGGAAAGGCCGTATTCCGTGTCGGGGCGTAGCGCAGCCTGGTAGCGCACTTGGTTCGGGACCAAGGGGTCCGGGGTTCAAATCCCCGCGCCCCGACCAATCGTCTGTCTCGATCGTCCTTTCGCTTCTCCCTTTCACCGCATCGTTCACTGGCGCCATGGTGGAACTCTGGATGAAGGTCGGGTAGTCCCATGCGGTGAGCGGTTTCATCGGGCGGGAGGCAAGGACGCGATGGTCTCGGAGAAGGCATCGCTGACCGCTCGGGTCATCGGAAGGGTCCAGGGGGTCGGGTTCCGATACTTTACCGAACGTGTGGCTGCCGAGATCGGGGTTGCCGGCTATGTCATGAATCGGTCGGACGGGAGCGTCGAGGTGATGGCCGAGGGCGAGCGGGGCACCCTTGAGCAACTCCTGGAGCACCTGAACCGGGGGCCCTCCGGCGCCCGCGTGGAGAGGGTGGAGGAGTCCTGGGGTCCTTATACGGGGCGATTCATGGGTTTCAGCGTTCGCTTTGGGCGGTAAAGGGGAGAGGATGGGCGAGGCAATGATCGACATGCTCAAAGGAAAGATTCGGGATATTCCCGATTTCCCGAAACCGGGTGTCGTCTTCAAGGACATCACGCCTCTCCTAGCCGACAGTCGGACCTTTCGAGCGGCTCTCGATCTGTTAGGCGATCGGTACCTCGACAGGGGGATTCAAGTGGTCGTCGGTGTAGAAGCCCGGGGGTTTATCATTGGCTCTGCCCTGGCTTACAAGCTCGGCGCGGGACATGTGCTGATCCGAAAGGCGGGGAAGCTGCCGTTTCGAACCCATCGGGCGGTCTATCAGTTGGAGTACGGCACAGATACGCTGGAGATCCACGAGGATGCCCTCGAGGCAGGCACGCGGGTCCTTATTGCCGATGACGTCCTCGCCACAGGGGGGACGGTTGGGGCGGCTATCGATCTGGTGAACAAGCTCGGCGGGGAAATTGTGGAGATTGCCTTCTTGGTAGAGCTGACCTTTCTCAAGGGGCGAGAGAAGCTCGCCGATTATCCCCTCTTCTCCCTCATTCAGTACTAACTCTTTCTTTCTTACACATCCCGTATATCTGCATTACAATCCTCTTCTCTTTCTCCCTCCCGTAGGCGTGTCTGGCCGCTTCAGCGGAAACACCTTGCGGGGCCGATCGCCTCTTTCCAGCGGAGGATTCGCACGAAGGTGGTCGCTGATCTTTGGCAGGAACTGGGTGATGAAGTCGCGCCACCCCGTGACCGACTTAGGGGCTCCGTCAAGGGATCCGAGCTCCTCATACATAAGGTAGTCGGCATGCCCGGGTCGAATGTCAAGCGCCCGAAGGCACACGCGCAGGCTTTCTCGCGCCGCAACCTGCCTGTGGGTTAACCGGTTGTACGCGGGATCCGATCCCAGGAGATAGTCGGTCGAGATCTCGAGGGCCTGAGCAATCTTGCTGAGTGCCTCACCTCTGGGTTCGGCCTCACCCCGGAGCCATTCGTAGACCGATGCCTGCTTGAGGCCTGACCGGCTTATGAGATCGGTCTTCCGCCACCCCTTGGCCTCGAGGATGCCGGTGATTCTGCGACCGATCTCTTTCGCTTTCCTTTCCTGGGCCATCGCTCCGGGAGTCTAGAGCAAAACAGGGGGGTTGTCAAATTTTTCTTGACAGAAGTATTATGCCCATGTATAAAGGCATAAATAATTATGCTTATTCAGAGAACGCGGTCGAGAAGGGAGTATGGAATAGGAAGAGAGAAAAGGGGGGATATCGATGAAGAAGAAACGGATCGCGGCAATCCTGATCGGTTTGGCCCTCGTGGCGCTGGTGGTGCCCGCGTGGGCGGATACCAGTCCGGACGAGAGCACGCTCGAGCAGATCGGCATTGGGACGGGAAGCGTGGTCGGATCAGCGGTGTACTTTCCGGTGAAGGCCAGCTTCTGTGCCCTCGGGGGCCTGAGCAGCATCTATACGAGTCTCTTCGTCGGCCCTAAAACGACGCACGAGGTTCTCAGCTTGAGCTGTCGGGGAAACTGGGCCGTCAGCCCCCACCACCTGAAGGGAGAGGAGTCGCTCACCTTCATCGGCGACGTCCCTGGTGACGCCACTCCACCTGCGCCTGCGCCCGCCGTGGAACCTGAAGTGGGGCAGTAGGCCTTCTCCCTGGACAAGACGAAGACGTACACCCCCCCCATGGCTCATGGGGCTGCGAGGCACCCATACCCCGCACCTGCCCACCTTCCCTCCCGGAAAGACTCCGTGACGGGCAAGGCGATGGGTCCTGTTGTGTCAATCCACGACCGAGGCGGGATTCCGAACCACCCCCGAACTCTGTCTTGCCGGCGGGCCTGCAATTGCCTAGAATGGGGGAGCAGTACAGACTGTTCGCTCCAGCCGTGAGGGGCCTGTAGCTCAGGCGGATAGAGCAGAGGTTTCCTAAACCTCGTGCCGCAGGTTCGAGTCCTGCCAGGCCCACCAGCTATTTGCCAATCCCCTGCGGCCTCTCTGCCCCCGAAATGGCGCCAACTTGATTCATTTATAACAATAATAATAGATATTTAAAATGTATTCTATAAAGTTGACGTTCAGCTATATGAATCCCCCTGAAATGACACCCACCAGTTGAAAAAGGATGTCCTGGCGTCGATGCGAGGCGACTTTGGAGTTGCCCGCAAGTACGCTCAAGTGGTACAAAGGAAAAACGTTCCGGAGCGGCCATCCGTGCGGCGGGTTCGGGGCCTGCCAGGCCTCACATCGACGTCAGCGTGAGGGTTGTATGCCACCCAAATGGGGCGCCAGGACAGCGAGTGGAGTGACAGCCCGGGACCTCGCGCTACGGATGTATGAACGACGGCTGCCGATTGGACTTGGGGCGTTGGCAGTTGTGTCGGCAGCCCTGGGATGGTGGGGGTATCACAGCTGGAGGACGAGTCAGGAAGAGGCTGCTCAGGTGCTTATGACGAAGGCGCTTACCGGTCTCGAAGCGTCGCTCAAGGGAACGGAGGGGGGCAAAGCTTCAGAGGCAAGCAGCGGGCGCCTGGAAGAAGCGCAAACGATACTCCTCCAGATCCGGAAGGAGTACTCTTCGTCGAAGGCGGCGGAGCAGGCGTTGCTCCAGTTGGGAAACATCTTTTATCAGAAAGCGGACCACGAAAAGGCGCTGCAGGCGTATCAGGAGCATCTCGAGCAGTATCCTGGGGGATCGTGGGTGATCCTGGCCGGCGTCGGAAAGGGGTACACGCTAGAGGCTCAGGGACGGTATGAAGATGCCGCTGCCATCTTTCGAACACTGGGAGAACGGTACAAGGATTCCAGTCTCAGCATTGAAGCGCTCCTGGGGCTCGCTCGCTCGCTCGGTCACCTTGAGCGGCGACCCGAGGCGGTGGAACTCTATCGTCGTATCGCGGACGATTACGCCGGGACTTCGTGGGGACGCCGGGCCGAGGAGTTGATGGGGGCAGTTGAACGGTAGATTATAGTACGTCGCATAAGAAGTATTATGTAAACTGCTCACGCAATTTACATAACACTGAACTAACAACTAACATAACGCTTCGGACACCCAGAAAACCCCTCCCCTACACCCCTATTGGGCCCTTGAAAAAACAAGGGCCGCAGGGGCGCGGCCGTCACAGCGGTAGAGTTTGCCAAGGACCTACATCTTGTACTTGCCAAAATCCTCGGGCTTGAGATTCTCCAGCCACTCTTTCCAGCGATCCGTCTCTTCCTTTTCCTCGGCAATGTCCATGCTCTTGGCCTTGCTCACCACCTTCTCCGTCACGAAAATCGGCGCATTCACTCTCAGTGCCAATGCGATGGCATCCGAGGGTCGGGAGTCGATGCTCACCATATTCCCGTTATAGTTGACTTCGATAACGGCGAAGAAGGTGTTGTCCTTCAGGTCATTGACCACGATCTGCTGCACGGTGGCTCCCAGCCCGTCGAGAATGTTCTTGATTAAGTCATGGGTCATGGGCCGCGGCGTGGCGATCTTTTCGAGCTCGAGGGCAATAGCGTTTGCCTCAAAGATCCCGACCCAGATGGGGAGGGCCCGTTTCTCCTCCACGTCCTTGAGAATGATGATGGGCATATTGGTGATCGGATCAAGGGCGATCCCCCGGACCGTCATCCGGATCAGCATTGCTCTTCTCCTCTTTCCTCAGGGGGCCCCATAGTAGGGCAGGAGCTTGGCGTACGTCTCCTCCACGTGCTCCGGAATCACCTTGGTTTCGCCCAGAACCGGCATGAAGTTCGTGTCCCCGTTCCAGCGGGGAACCACATGCATATGCAGATGGTCATCGATCCCCGCCCCCGCCACCTTTCCCACGTTTATCCCGATGTTGAACCCCTCGGCGTGGAAGACATCTCGGAGGATGCGCTCGCTCTTCGATGCCCAAGCAAGCATCTCCCCCCTTTCCTCGACCGAAAGCTTCTCCAGGGACTCGAGATGGCGGTACGGAGCGATCATCAGGTGACCACAGTTGTACGGGTAAATGTTCATGAGGACGTATGTGAAGGACCCCCTGGCCAGAATCAGATTCCTGGTGTCTTCCTTGCCGTTCGCCTTCTCACAGAGGATACATCCGTCGGACCTCGGTCCCACGATGTACTGCATCCTCCACGGTGCCCATAACGTAACTCTCATCGTACCATCCGCCTTCGCGGACCGTCAAGCGGTGATCACCCGGTAGATAGGTTGCGCCCGCCCGACACCCTTCAACTTAGCATCCCCCACATACTCGATCAAGATCTTTTTTTGGAGTTCCGCGTCGAAGTACGTATATCGGGTGCCGCTCTTCCCTTCCTCCACCTGCCATGGGACACTCCGCCGAAGCACCTCCACATGTTCTTGAGTCGCTGCAATTCCCCAGTTGTACAGGATCCCTTCCCGATCGATCCAGACGTCTTGATCCGCATCTCCGCGCTGGGGTGTGGTCTCGTCCTCCAGTTCCCAGGGGCGGCTCCCAGAGCCGGTGACACGGCTGGCGATATTGACATGGCGGCCGATGACCGTGGTATCGACCGATTTCTCGTCGCGGATGAAACGGCTGATCTGGGCACGACCCGTATGAAGGCTGATTCCCATGCGGTAAGACATCCTTCCCTGCGCCTGGAGGTCCTTGACCACCCCTTGGATGGCAATCGCGGTTCGGAGGGCGTTCATTTCGTCCTCAGGGGTGGCCTGGGCGGTGCCGAAAGTGATCATCACCCCATCACCGGTGAATTTGTCAATTTGCCCCCTGAACCGCCTGACGATGCCGGCCACCGGGTCGAAGACAGGATACAGGGAGTGCGAAAGTTCAACCTCAGAGATCCCACCCTCCGAGGCCGCGGTAAAACCCCGAAGGTCCGCAAAGAGGATCGTCACCTTTCGCGCACTCTGGACGATCTCGGTGGCTTCGGAAAACTGAAACAGCCGCCCCTCGGCGAAGTACTTCTTGAGATCGATTTCGACGAACCCCGCAGGAATCAGGGCGATCTCGCTCCGGAGCCGGTGGATAACTTCAGAGCGCCGCACAGCCTGGACGAAATCGAGGTAATCCCGGAAGAGATGCTGCCATCCGCCACGGCGGTCCCGAGCCGCCTTGAGGGTGGATGAGGCGGTGAGCCGCCCGTGAGTCTCGTCGTAGTCCGTAAGGAGATACGTCACGATGGTCGGGTGAAACATCATCTTGACTCGGGCTGCCTCCTGATCATATACGGACGGGTCCAGGGTCGGCAGATGGGCCTTCACCAGATCAAGTAGCGGGTACTCTTGCCTGATGACCCCCTGGCGAATCCGGTCACGCAGGATATTCGCCAACTCTCTGAACTCCTCCCCGCTGAGACGGAACCGCCGGTTTTGCGGGATCAGCACCCCGTCGAGATTTACGCGGGGCATATCCAACTCGGTGAGGGGGAGTTGATCTTCGAAAAGGCTTTCCATCAGGCGACTGTTGAACGGGATCCCGAGGTTGTACTCCAGGGTTTGAGCGGCGCTGCTGGAGAAATGGTGCCAGGTTGACCGATGGAGGAGACGGTAGAAACCGCGTACCAGCGGGTGCATCTGGTACTTGAGATACGCCGGGATCCCTTCCCGGTTGAAGTACTCGTGGACAGTGGCCGCGACCTCCTTGGAATGGGCCAGCCAGAAGAGGTTCAGAAGTCCAGAGCGCCGCTCGCTTTCGATGATATTCTTGGTGATCTGAAGCAGGAGTTGGAAATAAGCCCACTCGGTCTGTTGAGACTCCCGGGGCTCTCCGACGCTCTCGGTCAGGGAACGGGCGATCGCTCCCAGGAAGTTCAGGAACGCGGGTTGAAGGCCGGGGTGCAGCTGGACGAGGAAGGCGGGTTGGTCTCCCGTAGCCTCGGGACCTTCCGGCAGTATAGGGACCGGAACCCCGAAGAGTTCCTGGACCTCTTCGGCCCTTCCCTCGATAAAGCGAGGCAGTTGAGCATCTTTTTTCCCGGGGCGCCTCACGTTGCCCATGAACTGACGGCCGACCAGACAGGTCTGAACGGAAGGGCCTTCCTACGAGAAGAGGGATTACCTGTCGATGAGGGCCTTCAGCTCCTTTCCCGGCTTGAAGTAGGGAACCTTTTTGGGGGGGACATTGACTGTCGCACCACTCTGGGGATTCCGACCCTGGCGGCCCCCGCGACGGCGGACCCGAAAGCTCCCGAAGCCCCGAAGTTCAACCTTGCCATCTTGGTTCGATGCCAGCGCTTTCGCGATGCCTTCGAAGATAGTATCAATGACGACCTCAGTCTCCTTTTTCGTTAGATTGACCGTCGCAGCAATCTTCTCCACCAAGTCTGCTTTGGTCATCGCTCCCCTCCGCTCTCCACCGGGTTTCACCACGTCCACAGGTAATCGACCGAATACTGCCCCCCCTCCCCACCCAGAAGCTTCTGCGGCCACCCTGTGGCAGCATTGCCAAGCAAAAGCCGGAGGAGGGAGAATTCACGCGGCTTCACCTGCACGATCCGTGGCTTGCCCGGGATGCCGCCCATTTTTGCTGCGGTGTCGATGGCGTCCTCCAGGTTCCCGAGCTGATCCACCAGCCCCATCTCCAGGGCCTGGCGACCGGTCAGGATCCGACCGTCGGCGACCTTCTCGACCTGCTGCCGCGAGAGCTGGCGCCCCTCGACCACCGCCTGGATGAATTGATCGTGGATGTCGTCGATCAGCCGCTGGAGCAACTGTTGCTCTTCGCGAGACAGGTCTCGCGTTGTCGACGCCATATCCTTGTACGGCCCGCTCTTGATCACCACCGATCGAATCCCCACTTTCTGCAGCAGGTCCGAGACGTTGGGGATATGGATGATGACCCCGATACTTCCCGTGATGCTTCCGGGATTGGCCACGATCTTGTCGGCCGCCGCAGCGATATAGTAGCCTCCCGATGCCCCCACAGTCGAGAGAGAGGCGACCACCGGCTTGGAATGGACCTGGCGGATCTTCCTGATCTCCTCATAGATCTCCTGCGAGGCCGCGACGCCTCCTCCCGGGCTGTTGATGCGGATGACGAAGGCCTGAACCGTCCGATTCTCCATATGATGCCGGATCTGCTCGATGATCTCCTCCGGTTCGGAGATGATGCCATTGACTTCCAGCAGGGCGACCTTGGGGCCCCCGAATTGTTCCCAGTTGCCCAGCAAGAACGCTACCGCCAAGATCAGGAGGAAGAAGACGAGTCCAATCCCACCCGTGACGATCACGGCGCGGACAAAGGGACGCTTCCACTCCGCACGCATGGGCTACTCCCCTTTCGCCTGTTCCCGAGCGGCCTCCTGGTAAGCCCGGAGACTCAGTCCCAGTTTGCGATCATCCGTGTCCAACTTGATGATTTTCAATGTCAATTCCTCACCGACCTTGATCACGTCCTCCGGTCGGTTCACGCGTCCCTCGGACAGCTCGGACACGTGGAGCAGCCCCTCGATGCCGTCGGGAAGCTCAACGAAGGCCCCGAAATCGGTAATCCGAACCACCTTTCCCGTGACATCCATGCCGACCCGATATCGCTCCGGGACAATGGTCTTCCAGGGATCGGGATGGGTCTGCTTGAGCCCCAGAGAGATGCGGCGGGCCGCCTTGTCCACATGGAGCACGATGGCCTCGACGCGGTCCCCCTTTTTCAAAATATCTGAGGGATGCTTGACCCGCTTGGTCCATGATATGTCCGAGACGTGGATGAGCCCGTCGATCCCATCTTCCAGTTCAACGAAGGCGCCGAAGTCGACGAGGTTTCGGACCTTTCCCTCCACGCGGGTTCCTACGGGATACCGTTGTTCCAAGGCGTCCCACGGATTGGGTTCCGCCTGCTTCATCCCGAGGGAGATGCGCCGAGCCGACTGATCGATATCGAGGACGACAACCTCGATCACATCGTCCACGGTCACCACCTTCGACGGGTGCTTGACCCGCTGGGTCCAGGACATTTCCGAGATGTGGACGAGGCCTTCTGTCCCCGGCTCGAGTTCGACGAATGCCCCGTAATCGGTGATCGAGACCACCTTTCCCTTGACCTTCGTCCCTGGCGGAAATCTCTGGGTGACGCTTTCCCAGGGGTCCGGGAGACGCTGTTTATATCCGAGCGAGACCCGTTCCGTCTGGCGGTCGAACTTGAGGACCACGACCTCGACCTCGCCCCCCACCGCAAAAAGCTCCGAGGGGTGTCCGATCCGCCCCCACGACATGTCGGTGATGTGTAAGAGGCCGTCGAGCCCGCCGAGATCGATGAAGGCTCCGTATTCGGTGATGTTCTTGACCTTCCCCCTGAGGACCTTCCCTTCTGTCAGCGTGGCGAGGGTCTTCTCCTTGAGTCCCTTGCGCTCCTCTTCCAACAGCTCTCTCCGGGAGAGGACGATGTTGCCCCGTCGCTGGTTCAGCTTGATGATCTTCATCGGGAACGTCTTGCCGATCACGCGGTCGAGGTCCCGGACGGGCCGCAGGTCGACCTGGGAGCCGGGGAGAAATGCCCGGACCCCGATGTCCACGATGAGCCCCCCTTTCGTCTTCCCGACAATGGTCCCCTGGACGACCCCACCTTTTTCATGGACCTTGCTGATCTCATCCCACACCTTGATCTTCTCTGCCTTTTCTCGGCTCAGGACGACGAGCCCCTCGCTGTCCTCCTTGGATTCGAGGTACACGTCCACGACATCCCCTACGTGGATCGTCAGTTGGCCCTGGGGGTTCAGGAACTCCCTGGCGGGGACGCTGCCCTCGGACTTGTACCCGATGTCAATCATGACCGAATCGGCCCCGATCTCGACAACCTTTCCCTTCACGATCTCTCCTTCGAGGATGTCCTTGAAGGTCTGGTCGTAGATCTCCTGCATGGTGAGGGTCGGTTGTCGCCCCTCCGTATCTTTGGCCGAGGTCCGATCCCCTGGCCCCTCTCGAGTGTCGCGTCGCCTTCCCTTCATATTCATCCTCGGTTGTTCCTCCTGGCGAAGATCTGACGAAGATAGAGTTTACGATGCCGCAGAATGGGCCCGCACCCTCAGTGCGCCAATCTCTTTCATCACCTGTTCACTCAGCTGACGGTAGCTCCACCGGGACTCCTTGCGGTTGGTCTCCGCCGCCAGCCTGAGCGGCCGACCGAAGTAGACCGTTACGGGACGCAACCTGGGGATCCGCTTCCCGCGCGGCAGGACGTGGTCGGTGCCCTGCACGTATACGGGGACCACCGGACAGCCGGAGCGTGCCGCCAGAAATCCAATCCCCCCCTCCGCCTCCAGCAGAGCCATCCCATCCCCACGGGTCCCTTCGGGAAACATGAGGAGCATCTCTCCCTCCGCGAGGAGGCGTAAACACTGCCTGATCGCCCCGCGGTCGCCTTGGCCTCTGCGCACGGGAAAGGCGTGAAGGCCTCGGATGAGCGACCCAAACAGAGGGGACCGGAAGAGTTCTTCCTTGGCGAGGAAGTGGAGCTGTCTCTCCACGAAGGCCACGCCAATGAACAGAGGGTCGACGTAGCTCACGTGATTGGCAGCCAGAATCACGCCTTCCGTAATGGGGACCTCCTCCTTCCCTACCACGCGGAAATGGAAGAGCGGCATGATCCGGGGGAGGAAAATTTGCAGTGCCCGGTACCACACGCGCACAGACCTCCTTACACGGTTTAAAGCCCTTTATTTTAACCATCTTGTACCGATCACGCAAGCGAAATATCGTGTGAGTTCTTGAATTTCCGATGGATCTCGGCCTCCATCTGCCTCACCACCTCCTCCGGGCCGAGCAGCGTGGTATCGATGAGGATGGCGTTCGGTGCCGGTTTGAGCGGTGAGGCCACCCGCTCCGTGTCCCGCCGATCTCGTTTGGCCACCTCCTCCAGGGTCGTCTCGATGGTC
>Ga0209885_1000078_pt1 | contig 13611 bp, 14 predicted proteins | sample GWRWS3_40_50_FD_187223 | JGI IMG/M metagenome (GOLD analysis project Ga0209885, IMG submission 187223) | Riverbed sediment microbial communities from areas with vegetation nearby in Columbia River, Washington, USA - GW-RW S3_40_50 (SPAdes)... | ecosystem: Environmental > Aquatic > Freshwater >... | reverse complement strand
TGCCACCGGGAGCACGAAACGGAAGGGTCATCGCCGTGGCACCCGAAAGTCTGGCCAGGGTCTCGCGGGCAGCGGCGGCACCCCTGAAGATCTCCCCACGCTCGTCGATCAGGTGTAGCTCGTCGCGGCATCGCTCGCGCGAGACACGCGGAAAGCGTGATTCCAGGTCCGGCTCCTGGAAAGGAATGAGATCAAGCCGCTTCCCATGATCTCTCCGGTGGACCCACCGGGCAAAGCGTTGTCACAAGCCTCAGTCGCCGTCGTAGATCACGACCGCTTTGCCATCCTCCATCTCTTGCTCCCTGTCACGACGTTCGACTCGCCCGGTGCCATCCACAGAAGGCGATGGCCTCGACATCATCTTCTCGTTCGGCCCCCCCCCGGCACCAAACCCTACGTGATGCCGAGGAGCCGCTCGATCTTGCCCCGGTCAAAGCCGACGATCACCTCGCCATCGATGACTGTGACGGGGGTCGCCCGTAGTCCGAGCTTCAGCAGTTCCTCGAGCGCCTGCGGATCCTCTCGGATGTTCTTCGCGATGAACTGGATACCCTTTTGAGAAAGAAACTCTTTCTCCTGGTCACAGGCGCCTCACCCGGACTGGGTATAGACGATCACCTGCTTCGCCATGATCTCCTCCTCGTTTGTCGCGCGTTTGGCTGCGCCAGGAGCGAGCCGAAGATCTCCCGGCCTGCTTCAAAGGCTTCGAGCAGCGAGAGCAGGACGCCGGGGGGTTGCCCGTTCACCTTCCGCCAGGTCTCAAGGTGGTCAGAAGTACAGAAGAAGCTGATGTTCGGACAGCGGGATTGGGCGACGGGACAGCAATCATCCTCTGCGGGTATCGGAAACCACACAACGGTTTCGGAGGGGAGATGTCGCGTGAGCTGCTCAGGCCGTGCCTGAATCTGCACCGAGCGGCCACAATGGACGCAGTGAGACGAGATGCTGACATCCTCCTTCAGCATTGCAGCTATCCCCAAGGCGTCCACCGCGCAGAGGGCAAAAACCTCTCGACCGCTGAGATGGACCCGGTGTGGTGTCGGGATCGACGAGAAAGGGTAGGCGGCCAGAACCGTTTCCCCCGTTCCATCGAGGACGAGCAAGTCCGCGGCTGCCAACCGCCCCAAGGTCTCGCGGACATGAGCCGGGGCGATCCGAGATCGCTCCGCGAGGGTGGCGACGCTCACAGTTGCTCCTGTGGCAAACCCCTCAAGGACCCGGCGGCGGACGCACTCCTCCTCTGTGGTCAGTCGAGCGCCCCGCAGGCGGTCCGCAACGGTCTTCACGCCATCAGGAAGCCCCACTTCGATTCTCCTCGTTCATGCAGAGAGCGGCCAACTGGGCTGTCAAGCGGAAAGTGTATGGGGGTCTGGTTCACGGTAGCATCTTTGGTCCTCTTCGACAATCCTCCAGGGTGCAAAACGCCTTGACACGGATGGGGACGGGGAATATAAGCCCTGAGCAGGGCAGGGGAACCCTGAGTCGGAGCCGTGTCTGATGGATCCCCTGTAGGGAAAGCGGGTCCATGACAAAGGAATCGAAGCGGCAAAGGAAGCAGGAGGCGAAGGCGCGGCGGGCCGAAGAGCGACGGCGTGGGGAGCGGCGTCGGCAGAGCACGCGGCTCGCTTTCGCTGCTGTCCTGCTCCTTGGTCTTGGATACGGTGGCTATTGGGCCTACGGAAGGATCACGGCGCGGGTCACCTGGCAGGAGTTTCCCAGTCTGGGGAACGCCCATATTTCGACCCCGTCGGTACCCCACATTCCGTACAACAGCGATCCGCCGACCTCCGGGCCTCACACCTCCTACCTCGCGAAGTGGGGCATTCATGACCGACCCGTTCCTAAAGAGGAACAGGTCCACAATCTCGAGGATGGCGGGGTCATCATCCAGTACAACTGCCCCGATGGCTGTCCTGAACTGGTGGAGAAACTCAAAGCGGTTGCGCAGCGGTACGACCGTTTGATCCTTGCGCCCTACCCCGGCATGGATAAGCGGATTGTCCTCACCGCCTGGCGGCGCCTGGATAAGTTCGACGAATTCGACGAGCAGCGCATCGTCCGCTTTATCGGCGCCCACATCGGCATCGACCACCACCCCCGCTAAGCCAAGGCCGCTTTCGGGAAGTCATCCTACTCTCCTGCGTCTTCTGCCGTCTTGAGCCCATCCTGTCGGGTGCTCAGACTGGGGTCCCCACCGGTTCCTTACTTCATTAGTGCACGAAGCCGGTCCAAAGGGCCAGGGCGAAGGAGAGGACCGTCAGCCCGATTGCCCCCATCGCCGCGAGATGTTCGGCACCGCGTTCCCGCTGACGGTCCTTATGGCCGAGGATCGTCGCTGTCAGGTATCCTCCAACGAAGCCGCCTGCGTGGGCGTAGTTGTTCACCCCGGCCATCAAGAAGCCCATGACAAAGAGGACGAGTGCCCATTGCCCATACTGGCGAAGGATCGCCACCCCGAACGTCCCACCCCGGCTGCGCCCGTAACAGACCATGGCGCCGAGGAGCCCAAAGATCGAGCCCGAGGCGCCGATGGTGAACGCCACGCCGACCCAATTGGACACCACAAAGCCTAGCCCCCCCGCCCCTGTGAAGATCACGATGAGCCGGGAGCGGCCGTACAGCTCCTCGACGGCCGGAGCAAGCTGGTGGATCCACAGCACGTTGAAGAGAAGGTGAAGAAGGCTCCCGTGCAGATAGATGGCGGTGAAAAGGGTCCACCAGCGCCCGAAACCCCAGGCGTACGCACCGGTCATGCCGAGGGCGTCCAGCGCCCTGGCGCTCGGCGCAAGGAAATCGAACGGTCCCCTCGGGCCGAGAGCAGGCAGAGGATCAAGGAGCAGCGACGCGACATAGGCGGCAATGCAGATCCCGGTGACGACGCGCCCAAAGCTTGCTTCGCCGAGGAGGCGCCCTACAGCCGGGCCAAAGCCCCACAGCCCCGGGTTTCGCCGCCCACAGTAAAAGCAGGCGGTCGCATCCACGCTATTGAGTTTCCCACAGGACGGGCAGATGCTTGCGCCGTCTTTCTTCCGGAACACGGCTGGACCCCCATCATACAGCGGAGATCTCGTGACAATCATTTATACCGTGGCTCCGCCATTCGGTCCATCACTTTGGACCACAGAGAGTTCTTGGCTGGGGGCCGGCCTTTAGCTCACGGTCCGCTCGCCTGGCGTAAGAGCGTGCGGTAGCCTTGTTCTGTGGGGCGGAGCCAAAAGAGGATCGCGAGGGTGAGACCTGACAGGACGACGAAATCGTAAAGCAAGCCTGAGAGAAGGAAGAGGACCAGTCCATAAATGGCTATGGCGTCCGCCAGGGCGAACATGATGATGTGCCAGGTCGCGATCGATTGCGCCAAGGCCCTGGCGCGCTGGCGGAGGGCCTGGGGGGTGAGAAACTGCGCCCGAACCCTGCCGATCACACCAAAGTTTCCGACGGCGGCAAGCCACAATAGAATCCGAAGGAAGGGGAGAGGGCCCACGACGCCCTCCTTCGGAATAAAATCTTGTGAGAGCATCAGGAGGACAAAGAGTCCGTAGATGAGCACGGCTCCGGCCATGGCCGCGTGGACGATGCGAAGGTGCCGGAAGGTACTCTCCGGGTCAAGAGCTCCTCTGGATTGCGGGATCGGCCCCATCGTGTCCCCCCAGGGGTCCCGAGATCGTACGCAGAGGGAAGCCAAGCAGTTTTTGTGCCAGGTTGCTTAGGGATTCCGAGGGATTGCGTCCCTACCGCTCGAGGAGGGCCAGGATGCGCTCGAGCCGTGCCGCGGAATCGTCGAGGCCCCCAGGGCGATTGCGGCGCAGCCAAAGCTTCCGGTGCCGACCGATCAGCGTCCGGAGTTCGTCGCCGAGTTCGTTTCGCGATCGTGCGGGGAGGGCGCCAATGGGTGTGCCGAGGCCGATCCGCAGACGGACCGTCCCGAGGCGACAGGCCAGCCGGAGCATATCGGCCACCCAGCGAAACTCTTCCAGGATGGTCTCAGCATCCGGCCGCGCCATGAGAGCGTCACTGAGCGGCGCCATCACCTCGTCAATGTAGGCGCGCGTCTCTTCCAGGCGTTCGATGGTGAGCCGCTGGAGGGCCTGGTGGGGCCGGTCTCGATCGGCGAATATCAACAAGTGGAATGGAGCCGAGCCGTTGTGGAGGGGGACCCTCGTATGCAGATACGCGTTGCCGAGATTGTACGCCAGCCGCCCCATCACGCCGGCCTGATCCGCGAAGGCGTGCAGACCGAGCAGGGCCGGGGTGTCCAGCCGGCCGTGCTCGGCGGTCGCGCTGTTCCAACTGAAGGCCGCACCCGCGACAAATCCGAGGTAGCTGACGGGAAGCGGTTGCAGGTGCCCGTTGTCCCCCCAGTCGGTAGTGAGGACGCCGATAGCTCCGGTAAGCCGGCCGGCCATCACCGCGTTGCTGACATTGGCGAGGGCGTTCGCCGTCCTCCCGGCGAGGCTGTTCCAACTGCTCGTCCCCGGACAGACGTAGAACCGGAGCCCGGCATCCGCGAAGAGGCGTCCGTGCTCGGCGAAGGGATGATTGGCCTCGTAGCCCCACTCGAGCGGGATGACGTCTTTGGGAAGTGTGCCGATCAGCGCGGGCCGATCCTGGATCATGTCGGCCCAGAACTGCATGGTCCTCCCCCGTCGGGCCACCAACCCGTGGATCTGCTCCAGAAACTCGAGATAGAGCCCCTCGATCCCTCTTTCCGCGCAGGCGGCGGCGGAACGCCCCTGCCCGAGATCGAGGGTCTCGTCGAGGCCCACATTGAACTGACGGCTGCTGAAGTGAGGCAACAGTTGATCGTAGAGATCAGAGAGAAGCGCGAGGCTGCCGGGGTCAACGGGGCAGAGACCGTAGGGCTCTGGGCTCGGGCTGAAGGGATGGACAAGGCCCCCGGGACATTCGGCCAGGCGACGGTAGGGTTCGTGGATCAGCCACCGGTGCATGTGCCCGAGGCTGTTCTGATTAGGCACGAGCTCCACATAGCGGTTCCCGCAGAAGGTGTCTAAGGCTTCGATCTCGTCACCCGTCAAGGGGCTCGCATGCTGCCAGACGACCTCGTGTCCTCGATAGGCAAAGGTGTGCTCCATGTAGAGCTGCACCTGGTTGATCTTCCAACTGGCCAAGAGGTCCACGAGATCGAATAACGTCTCCATCGTGGGGACCTTGTCCCGGCTCACGTCCAGCAGCACGCCGCGATGGGTAAAGTCGGGCCAGTCCGTGATGTGGCATCCTGGCAGCCTCATTGGCTCCTTCGGGGTTCGTGGCGCGTGAAGGCGGATGAGCTGGATCAGCGTGCAGATGCCATAGAAGAGCCCGGCCTCATCGGCTCCGACAACTGTGACGCCCGTGTCGTCGATGGTGAGCGCGTAGCTCTGCGGTCGCCCGAGGACGGTCGGGTCGAGGCGGAGGCTGATTGAAGCGTCGGGCTGGCGCGACCTCTCTCTACCGGTCGCGCCCCGGCGGGGAGGGCAGCCGCAGGACTTGAGCGCCGCTGCCAGCCGATCGGCCGTGGCGCGCAGCCCGGGCGAGGCCGGTGGGACGTCGATCTCCGGCTCGTGCGGGAGGGTAAAGTGGCTGCCGGTCGGCTCAACAGACTGGGGTGTGGGAAGCAGGAGGGAGAGTCGACTGTTCATGAGCAGGGTGGGTCGCTTCCTCGCGTCCAAGCCGGCAGCAGAGGTTAGCCCGTCCGGGCCTCGTCAAAGACGAGATCGCCGTGCTTCTTGATGTAGTCGACGACCCCCCCCTCCTGGAGGATCGTGAGCATCACGGGCGGGATCCGTCCGGTTGTGAGCTCCTGCTGCCGGGTGCGGTTGCGGACCACCCCGTGCTTCAAGTCAATTTCGACCTCATCCCCATGGGCGATCTGGTCGGTGTCCACGGTCAGGGCCGGCATCCCGATATTGAAGCAGTTCCGGTAGAAGATTCGGGCGAAACCCTTGGCGAGCACCACCGGCACCCCGGCCAGCTTGATCAGGCGCGCGGCGTGCTCGCGGCTCGACCCCTGTCCGAAGTTCCGGCCCCCCACCACGATGTACGTCTGGTCCCCCTTGAGTGCCGCCGGGGCGAAGTCCTTGTCGGCGTCCTCGAGGACATGCTTGACGAATTCCGGCAGGTTGTCTCGGAGGTAGGCGTACCGGCCCGGGGCGATGAGGTCGGTCGAGACGAAGTCGCCGAACTTCCAAGCCTTCCCGCGAATAAGCATTACGCACCTCCTACGCGAGGAATCGACGCGGATCAGTGATCTTCCCCTCGACAGCCGTGGCCGCGGCGGTCGCCGGCGAGGCGAGATAGAGGAACGAGTTCGGATTCCCCATGCGCCCCTTGAAGTTGCGGTTCTGCGTCGCCACGCAGACCTCACCGTCAGAGAGGAGCCCGAACTGCATCCCTGGGCAGGGCCCGCAGGCGGCATGGCCGATGACGGCACCGGCCTCCTCAAGGATCTGGATGTATCCCTCCCTCAGGGCCTCATGGTAGACCCATCGTGAGCCGGGATAGACCAGCAGACGGGTTCCCTGCGCAACCCGGCGTCCCTTCAGGATCTGGGCGGCGGCCCTCAGGTCCTCCAGTCGTCCGTTGGTGCAGGTCCCCAGGAAGACCTGATCCACTCTGATCCCTTCTTTCTCGACCTCCGCAGCCTGCTTGACGTTACCCGGGGTGTGCGGGACCGAGACGAGCGGCACGAGCGCTGCGCAGTCGATGGCAATCACTCGCTCGTACGCGGCGCCGGGATCCGCCGCGAGCGGTCTCCAGTCCTTCTCCCGGCCGTGCCGCTGCATCCATCGCCGCGTCTCTTCGTCCGATGGAAAGAGGCCCAGCTTGGCCCCGCACTCCTGGGCCATGCTGGTGATGGTGAACCGGGCGTCCATCGAGAGGTGTCGGATCGTCTCCCCGCCGTACTCCATCGCCTTGTAGACCGCGCCGTCCTCGCCGATGGTGTCGATGATGTGGAGGATGATGTCCTTGGACGAGACGCCAACGGGGAGCGGGCCGCGGAGTTCGAAGCGTATCGTCTCCGGAACGCGGAACCATTGCTTGCCCAGCGCCATGGCAACGGCGGTGTCGGTGGAGCCCATCCCGGTGGCGAAGGCGGCCATCCCCGCCGCTGTGTTGGTGTGGGAATCGGCCCCGACCACCACATCTCCGGGCTTCACGTACCGTTCGGAGACGACCACGTGGCTGATCCCTTCACCGACGTCGGCCAGCAGGCAGCCGGTAGCCTTGACGAAGTCCCGAAGCCTCTTGTGCATGGCGGCGTACTCGGGCCGCCCCGGCGGACCCAGGTGATCCAGGACGATCATGGCCCGGTCCGGGTGCTTCAGGGTGTCCTTGCCCATCAACTGGCGGATCACGTCAAAGGTCAGGGTCCCGGTCCCGTCCTGTACGAGAGCGAGGTCCACCGGGCTGATCACGACGTCTCCGGCGTGCACCTCTCTCCCGAGCTTCTGGGAGAGGATCTTTTCTGCCAACGTCATCCCCATGCGTCTGTCCTTCTAGAATTACTCTACCGGTTGTGCGTCCAGGCGTCAAGGTGCGCAGGGCTTTTCGCCTTGAATCTCGCTCCCCCGGAGAGTATCATAGTTGGCCACACCGCAATCAGACCGACCGCCGAGGAGCGGACCATGCCGGAAACAAAGACCATGGTGATCAACATGGGGCCGCAACACCCCTCGACCCATGGGGTCTTGCGGTTAGTGCTCGAGCTCGACGGGGAGGTGGTCGTCAAGGTCACGCCCCATATCGGATATCTCCATACCGGCATGGAGAAGATCATGGAGTCAAAGCGCTATCAGCAGGCCATCACCGTGACCGACCGCTTCGACTACCTGGCCCCCATGTCCAATAACCTCGCCTTCGTGCTCAGTGTGGAAAAACTTCTGGAGATCGAGGTGCCGGAACGGACCCGGGTCATCCGCGTCCTGCTCACGGAGCTGACGCGGATCAATAGCCATCTCGTGGCGGTAGGGACGATGGCGCTCGAGATCGGGGCCCAGAGCGTCTTTCTCTATTGCTTCCGAGAGCGGGAGCGGATCCTCGACATCTACGAGATGGTGAGCGGGGCCCGGATGATGTCGAGTTACTTCCGGGTGGGAGGACTGATGGCCGACCTCCCCGAAGGCTTTGACCGGGCGGTTCAGCAGATCCTGAGCGAGTTTCCGCATCGCTTCGATGAGTACGAGGATCTCCTAACCCGCAATCCCCTCTGGATCCAACGTTGCAAAGGCATCGGCGTGATCAAGGCGGAAGAAGCCATTGCGTGGGGGCTCTCCGGCCCCAATCTGCGGGCCTGTGGCGTGCCCTGGGATCTCAGGAAATCGAACCCCTACTCCGGCTACGAACGATTTGACTTCGAAATCGCCCTGGGGCAGGCCGGCGATGCCTACGAGCGGTATCTCGTGCGGATCTTTGAGATGCGGCAGTCTCTCAAGATCGTGGAGCAGGCCCTGAAGGAGATGCCGGGCGGGCCGGTCAATATCGACAATCCTAAGATTGTCCCATCGCCGAAGAGAGTGGTCCGGCAGAGCATGGAGGCCTTGATCCATCACTTCCTCCTCTATTCTCACGGCTTCAACGTGCCGCCCGGGGAGGCCTATGTTCCGGTGGAGGGTCCCAAGGGGGAGGTCGGGTTCTACGTGGTGAGCGATGGAACCAACAAGCCCTGGCGCGTTAAGCTCCGGCCCCCGTCCTTTGTGAATATCCAGGTGCTGCCCCGGCTGATCGAGGGGCATATGGTCGCCGATGCGATCGCCATCATCGGCAGTGTCGATTTCGTCATGGGGGAGGCAGACCGGTAGCATGGTGCAGAGCGGGACATCCGTCGTCGGCGTGACGGTCCGGGGCCTGGGCAAGGCCTTTCGGGGGACGTGGGCCCTCCGTGGGGTCGATCTGGATCTCGCGCCGGGCGAGACTCTGGTCCTCTTCGGGCCGAACGGGTCAGGAAAGACGACCCTGCTCAAGATTCTGGCGACGCTTGTGCGGCCGACCCGGGGATCCGGGGTAGTCAGCGGGGCCGACCTGGTGCGTGCGCGTGACCAGATTCGGCACCGCGTCGAGATCCTTTCGCATGGAAGCGCTCTCTACGAAGAGCTGTCACCCCGCGAGAATCTTTCCTTTGCCGCAGCCATCCGCGGCGACCGGCCAGCGGAAGGCGCCGTGGCGGCAGCGCTGGAGCGGGTGGGACTGGGTGAGGTGGCGGATGAGCGGGTCCGCACGCTGTCGAGCGGGATGAAACGGCGCATCACGCTTGCCCGGCTGCTCCTTCGGCGCGTAGACCTGTGGCTATTAGACGAACCTTACACGAATCTCGACCGTGAGGCGACCAAAGTGCTCGAGGCGGCCCTGCAGGAACACCAGGAGAGGGGAGGCATGGCCGTGATTGCGACGCACAACTTCCTCGACGGTTTCAAACTGGCGACCCGACTGGCCATCCTCGCGCGTGGACGGCTCATCCTGGACGAGCCGCGCGGGACCATGACCCTTCCAGCATTTCAGGAGCTCTACGCCCTACGGACCGAGGGGGGAGGACGGTGAACTTTCTGGCCCTGGCGGCAGAGATCCTCCGCAAAGACCTCCGCATCGAGGCGCGCAGCCGCGAGGGTGTGAACACCCTCCTCTTCTTCAGCGCCCTCCTGGTCTTCCTGTTCCGGTTTGCCCTTGGTCCCACGGAAGCACAGGTCCGGCAGGGGGCGCCGGGGCTGCTCTGGTTCGCCTTTATTCTCACCGGGCTGTGGGGGATGGCCCGCGCTTTCCAGGTCGAGCGGGAAAATGACTGCCTCGAGGCACTCCGGCTCGTCCCCGGGGACCTGGGGGGCCTGTATCTCGGCAAGGTCGTCGGCGGATGCTGTATGATGGTGGCGACGGAGCTCGCGATTGTGGTCATGTTCGGGCTGTTCTTTCATCTCGACCTCTGGCCGGCCGGGGTCCGCCTCGTCCCGGTCCTGATTTTGGGGACGGTTGGTTTTGTCGCCATCGGGACCCTCTTTGCGGCGATTACGGCCCACCTGAAGGCTCGCGAGGTCCTGTTACCCTTGCTCCTCCTCCCCCTCGTGATCCCTGTCCTCCTTCCCGCGAGCCGACTGACGGAGCTGGCCCTGGCCGGAGAGAGCCTAGGGGCTGAACCGCACTGGCTTCGGTTGTTGTTGGTCTTCGATCTGGTCTTTCTCGTGCTCGGGTATCTCACCTTTCCCTTCGTCATGGAGGACTGAACACCATGGATCGCCTGGGAGTGACCCTGGGTCTGGGGGCGGGGGCGCTTGTGGTCGCCGGCCTCTGGATGGGTCTCGTTCAGGCCCCGCCGGACGCTGTCCAGGGGGAGGTCCAGCGGATCATGTATCTTCACGTCCCGAGCATCCTGACGGCCTATTTGGCCTTTACCGTCGTCCTTGTCTGCAGCATCGGCTACCTCGTGCGCGGGACCCGGGGATGGGATCGTCTCGCCCATGCCTCGGCTGAGGTCGGCGTCGTCTTTACCGCAATCACGCTCTTTACCGGCGCCATCTGGGGCAAGCCGACCTGGGGAGTGTGGTGGACATGGGATGCGCGCCTCACCGGGACCGCGGTCCTCTTTCTGGTCTACCTCGGCTATCTGATGCTCCGTTCTGTGGTGGAGGACCAGGACCGCGCGGGGCGCTATGCGGCGGTGGTCGGCATCCTGGGGTTCTTTGATATGATCTTTACCCATATGGCCGTTGAGTGGTTCCGAACGCTTCACCAGTCCTCGTCCCTGCAGCGTGGGACGATTGACACGGCGCTGAAGCTCCCCCTGTACGTGAACCTTCTGGCCTTCGTGGTGCTCTACGCGTACTTTCTGGCCCGACGCCTCCGGCTGGCGGCGCTCGATGAGGCGGTCGAGGCCAGGGACCTGGGAGAGTAGATGGGTCCCTGGGGGTACATCGGGCTTGCCTACGGCCTCGCCGCCATTACGCTGGTGGGGTATGGGTGGAGTCTCGGCATGCGCATCCGGAAACGGCGGGCGCGACTCGACCGCGAGGCAGCCGGGCGGGTCGAGGTGGTGAAATGAGGGGCCGGAATCGACAGATTCTTATCGGCGGTCTCGTCATCCTCGCGGGCATCGGCTATCTGATCTGGGCAGGGACCCAGCAGGCCCTTGTGTACTTTTACACCCCGAGCGAGATTCAGGCGAAGGAGGGGGAGCGGATGGGGAAACGGATCCGGCTCGGGGGGCTCGTGGTGGAGGGGTCACTGACCCACGCGCCTGAGACGTTAGGCTACACGTTTCAGCTCACGGACGGCGGCGCCAGAATCCCGGTCCGATTCAAGGGGATACCACCGGATCTCTTTAAGGAAGGGGCGGGGGCAATTGTGGAGGGACAGATGGGGCCTGACGGCGTTTTTGACGCCGATCTGATCATGGCCAAGCACAATGAAGAGTACCGGCCTCCGTCGGGCGATCGGCCCTCACCCCAGGAACTCTACCGGTCCCTGATCAAGCGGGAGCGGAGCTGACTTCGTGCCTCAGGGTTCACTGTTTTGACTGCTAACTGCCGGCTGCTGTTTTTCGGTCATCGGTCGTCGGACCTCGGCGAGCCCTTCGACGTGCTCAGGACGGTGAGCCGTGTCGAACCGCTCAGTCGAGGCGTCATGGGTCATCCAGAGGAGTGTCCACGGTGACGGCGGAACTGGGAAACATCGCGCTCTGGACGGCGTTGGTCACCGCCCTCTTCGGAGCTGGGGCGGCAGTCATCGGACATCGCCGGGGAAACACGCCCCTCTTCGAAGGTGCCCATAATGCCGTCCTGGTCCACTGGGCCCTGGTGACCATCGCCCTGCTCAGCCTGGAGTATGCGCTGATTACGTCGGACTTCAGCATCCGCTACGTGGCGTCCAACAGCAGCCGGAATTATCCGGTCTGGTACAAGATCGCCGGCCTCTGGGGGGCGTTGGAGGGGTCTCTTCTCCTCTGGGCCTGGATGCAGGCCACGTTGGCCGCGCAGGTGGTCGTCATGTATCGCCGGAAGCACCGGGATTTTCTCCCCTACGTGAGCGCGGTCCTGATGGGTATTTCCGCCTTCTTCCTCCTGGTCTTGTTGATCCCGGCGAATCCCTTTGAACGCCATGCGCCGGTCCCGTCCGAGGGCCGGGGGCTCAATCCTCTCCTCGAAGATACCAGTATGCTGGTCCATCCGCTCTTGCTCTACTCCGGCTATGTAGGCTTCACGGTCCCGTACGCCTTTGCCATGGGGGCCCTGATCACCGGACGCCTGAAGGAGGAATGGCTCTACATCACCAGGCGGTGGGCGGTGGCCGCCTGGATGTTTCTCACGAGTGGGATCATCTACGGCGGCTGGTGGTCGTATCATGTCTTGGGGTGGGGAGGGTACTGGGCCTGGGACCCGGTGGAGAACGCCTCGTTCATGCCGTGGCTCGCCGGGACCGCCTACATCCATTCCGTGATGATTCAGGAGAAGCGGGGGATGCTCAAGGTCTGGAACCTGACCCTCATCTCGCTCACCTTCTCCCTGGTCATCTTCGGGACATTTCTCACCAGGAGCGGCATCCTGAACTCGGTGCATGCCTTCACCCAGGGGGCCGTCGGCTACTTTTTCCTGGCCTTCCTCGCCCTGATCCTCCTATCCACCGTGACCCTGCTCACGTACCGGGCGGACCGACTCAAATCAGAGGGGGCGGTGGACTCGTTCCTCTCCCGAGAGAGCGCCTTTCTCTTCAATAATCTCCTCCTGGTCACCTTCTGTTTTACGGTGTTTCTGGGGACGCTCTTTCCCCTGCTGGCTGAGGCGGTCCGCGGGGTCAAGGTGAGCGTGGGGGCCCCTTACTTCAACTACGTGGCGGGTCCCATCGCGTTAGGGCTGCTCTTTCTCATGGGCGTGGGACCGGTGATTCCTTGGCGGGGCGGTTCATGGGTCAGTCTCCGACGGAATCTGCTCGGTCCGGCCTTGGCGGGCCTTGCCGCCGGAGGGACGACGTTCGTCGTTGGCATTAAGAGCTCCTGGGTCCTCTTGACGTATGCCCTGGCCGTCTTCGTCTCGGCCGTCGTGGTGCAGGAGTATTACCGGGGCATCCGCGCCAGAAGAAGATCCGCCGGCGAAGGCCCGCTTCAGGCCCTGGGCCAGCTCTTCCTCCGAAACCGGCGCCGCTACGGGGGATTCATCGTCCATCTCGGGGTGGCACTGCTCGCCATCGGGATCGCTTCCTCCTCCGCGTTTCAGGTGGAGCAGGAGGGGATGCTGAAGCAGGGCGAGTCCTTGGAGGCCGGCCGGTATCAGGTGCGCTTCGAGCGGCTCACCGGCAGCGAGGGGCCGACGCACGTGAAGGTGCAGGGGATCTTCACCATCTTCAATGACCGGCACGAGGCGGGGCGGATGACGCCCGCCCTCCGGTTCTATCCGACCCAGCAGGAGCCCATCGCCGAGGTGGACTACTGGATCGGCTTCAAGGAGGATCTCTATCTGATCCTGGGGAGCTTTGATCGGGAAGGGAGCTGGGCCGTGGTCAAGATCCTGGTGAACCCGATGGTCTCGTGGATCTGGATCGGGGGGGCGATCATGGCGCTCGGGACGCTGCTCGGCTTGTTGCCCGCGGGACTCCTTCCCCCGCCGGTCAAGGGGGAGCAGTCATGACGGCAAGCTGGAA
>Ga0209885_1000076_pt1 | contig 13948 bp, 16 predicted proteins | sample GWRWS3_40_50_FD_187223 | JGI IMG/M metagenome (GOLD analysis project Ga0209885, IMG submission 187223) | Riverbed sediment microbial communities from areas with vegetation nearby in Columbia River, Washington, USA - GW-RW S3_40_50 (SPAdes)... | ecosystem: Environmental > Aquatic > Freshwater >... | reverse complement strand
ATCCATGGGGTCCCAGCGAGGGCACCCTATGAAGAGCCTGAGTCCGAAACAACGGCAGGCCCTAGAAGCGATCCTCCACTCACTGCGGCAGCGGGGGATGCCGCCGATCCTGGACGAGATTGCCGAGGCAATCGGGGTCAAGAGCCGCTTCGGCGCCTTTCGCCACGTCCGGGCCCTCGAGCAAAAGGGCTACATTCGTCGCCTGCCGGGCCCCCGCGGCATCCAAGTCCTGAAGGATCCAGCCGGGAACCCTCTGCCACCCGAAGAGCAGGTGGGATATCTCCCTCTTTTCGAGCGGGTCACGGCCGGGCCGCCGGTCCTCGCCCGTGAAGAAGTTGTGGATTATGTCCCGGTGCCGGCCGCGTGGCTGGGCGGCGGCGAGGGCTTTGCCGTCCGGGTTGCGAGCGACAGCATGGTCCCGACGGTCTATCCGGGCGACATCGCCGTCGTGCGCCGGCAGCCGGTCGCCGGGTCCGGGGATATCGTGGTAGCGCTTCTTGAAGAAGAGGCGGTCCTGAAGCGCTTCGCGCGCGAGGTCGATACGATCCTCCTCACCTCGGACAACCCGGCCTACGCTCTGATAACGTTTCCGCGGGGGGAGGGGATCCAGATTCTCGGCAAGGTCGTCGGCCTGCTTCGCCGGTTCAACGGGTCGGTTTCATCACAAGAAGAGCTCCATCGGGTCTAAAATCATGCTCCCCATGCATCAGTTGCACACCACAGCCGTCTCCGAAGCTCAGGTCGCCGGTGAGTCGCTCCAAAGTCAGCGTTTGCCGGCACTCATTCAATCCCTGTTTCAGCCTCCGCCGACAGGCCTCATCGCGTTGCTCCGTGGTCCTGACCTGGTCCTCTCCCTGGCGACCTTTGCCGCGGGACTCTATGCCCTCAAGGGACATCGGGTTCTCCTGGTTGACGCAGGTAACAGTACCGACCCCTACATCGTCTCGCGCCTAGCCCTTGCAGCGCGGCAGGAACCCAGGCCGGTCCTCTCACGGGTCCACGTCATCCGCACCTTCACCGTGCACCAGCTCGCGGCGCTGGCCTTTCGTCGCCTGGAGCGTTTCATCCGGGACCGCGCACCCGGCCTGGTGATCCTGTCCGGCGCGACATCCCTCTTTGCCGACGCTAACGTCCCTTACAAAGAAGCAAGCTGGCTCCTCCGCGAGATCGCGGCCGAGATGAACCGGCAGGCACAGGCGGGGTGCAGGATCCTCGTGACCGCGGCGGATGCACCCGTGGCGTCCGGGCGAACACGCCTGCATCTTCCGTGGCTTCACGTGGCGTCACGAAGCATCCGGGTCGACCCTTCGACAGGCTCAGGGCAGGGCCTTATGTTTCAACGCGAGAAGCCGCGCTCGCATCTAGTCGAGGTCTTGCCGGCCGACCAGCTTGTTGCTTTCTTGAGGTAGACCATGGGTCGAACCGTCGTAAGCATCGTCCAGGCCTTCCATCAGGAACAGGAATCCTGGAGAAAGTTCCGCCGGGCGCTCACGCGGGATGACCGCGATGCCTTCGACCGCCTCTTCGAGCATGCAAGAAGACACGCCGCCGAGGCGTCCTACGTGGCCCGGCCCACTCCCTTCGAGGCGGTGGTGATGGCCGTCCTGCTCGAACAGGAAAAGGCGCTCGCCGAGATCCGAAGCCGTCTCGACAAGCTCGAGGCAGGCCACCTGGAAAAGCTTGAGGCAACCCGGGAGCGAAAGCCGGATGAAGACCCAGGGCTGGCTCTTTGATCTCTATCCCGCCAAGCGTGGAATGGTCCTCTGGTGGATCACCGAGGCGGGGGAGCGGCTGCGCCTGGAGGATCCCTTCACCCCGGCGTTTTACGCCGAGGGGAGGCCGCGGGATCTGCGGCCGCTCATCCGCGAGCTCGAAGCCAAGCCCTCGATCGCGGGGCTCGAGTGGGTCAAGCGGTGGGATCTCGTCAGCCGGGAGCAGGTCGAGGTTCTGAGGATCGCCCTGGCGGACCTGAATCAGTACCCCGTCCTTCCTGACCGCCTCTTTCTGGAGCATCCGCGGGTCCTCTTCTGGAACTGCGGGATCCATCTGGCACAGCTCTACTGCTACGAGCGGCAGCTCTTCCCATTGGCCTTCTGCACGATCGAGCACGAGGGTGAAGTCCTCAAGAGAGTCGAGTGCCGGGATGATCCCTGGGCGCTCGAGTATGTGCTGCCGCCGCTCCGGATCATGGAGCTCAAAGGGATGGGGCCGGCCGGCCGCTTCTCGAGGCGCTTGAGCACGCTTCAGGTTACGGTCGAAGGGGAGACGTATGAGTTCCAGGGAGCCGGTGAGGCGGAGCTGCTCCACGCCTTCACGGGACTGCTCGAGCGGCACGACCCCGACATCCTGATGACAAAAGATGGCGACGCCTTTGTGCTGCCCACCCTTCTTTGGCTGGCGAAGAGGCAGGGGGTAGCGCTTTCCCTCGACCGCGAGCCGGTCGTCCGCACGCCGCCGCGCGCGGGGCGCAGCTTCTTCAGCTATGGCCGGGTGATCTACATGACGCCGCCCTTTCTGCTGCACGGTCGCTGGCACATCGACCTGCATAACTCGTTCATCTACCACGATGGAGAGCTGCCCGGCCTGCTCGAGATTGCTCGCGTCGCCAAGGTCCCTGTCCAGCGGCAGGCTCGCCTCTCGACCGGCGTCGCCATCACCTCGATGCAGATGGACGAGGCCACGCGGATGGGGGCGCTCATCCCCTGGAAGAAGGCGGAGGTGGAAGAGGCCAAGACGCTCAACGAGCTCCTCACAATAGACAAAGGGGGGATGGTGTATCTGCCGCCGCTGGGGCTCCACGAGCACGTGGCCGAGATCGACTTTGCCAGCATGTATCCCGCGCTCATGGTGGCCTACAACATCTCGCCCGAAACGGTGAACTGCGGCTGCTGCCCCAAGGGGGCCGTGCCTGAGGCGGGCTACAGCCTCTGCGAGCGGCGCGAGGGGCTCGTCCCGCGGGTGCTGCGACCACTGCTCGACAAGCGGCTCAGGTACAAGGCCCTCAAGAAAGCAAGTGAGGGGGAAACGCGGCGGCGATACGACCTGCTCCAGGCGGCGCTGCGCTGGTGCCTGTTGGTGAGCTTCGGGTACCTGGGGTACAAGAACGCCCGGTGGGGGCAGATCATGGCGCACGAGTCGGTGACAAGCCTCGGGCGCGAGATGCTCCTCCGGGCGCGGACGATTGCCGAGGCCTACGACTTTCGCGTGATCCACGCCATCGTGGACTCGATCTATCTCCAGAAGCCGGGCCTTTCGGTCGCAGAGCTCGAGGCGCTCTGCCGTGAGATCGAGGAGGCGACACAGATCCCCATCGCCGTGGAGGGGATCTACCGGTGGATCGTCTTTTGCCCATCGCGCGAGGCGCCGGCCCTCACGGTGCCGAACCGCTTCTACGGCGTCTTTCAGAATGGCGAGCAGAAGGTCCGCGGTCTCGAGCTCAGGCGGCACGACACCGCCCCACGGATCGCGAGGGCTCAGCAGGAGATGCTCGACTGCCTGGCCCGGGCCGAGAGCGCCGTTGAATTTATGGCCCGGGTCCCGGAGGCGCTCGAGATCCTGAGGCGGCATGTCGAGGCGATTCGGGGTGGGCGGGTCCCGCTGGAAGACCTCGTCATCACCCGGACCCTCTCCAAGGAGCCGATGCAGTACGTCCGCGAGGACGCCGGGGCAATCGCCGCCAAGACATTGGCCCGGGCTGGGGTTGAGCTCCACCCGGGGCAGCAGATCGACTACCTGATCCTCGACCGGAAGGCCAAGGTGAAGGGGGACCGGGCGCGGCCCGCGATCCTGCTGACAGGGGACGAGAGCTATGATACAAAGACCTACGAGGAGCTGCTCCTGCGGGCGGCCGAGACCCTCCTCGGCCCGGTCGGCTGGCCCGCCGCCCGGCTCCAGTCATGGCTCGCGACCCCGTGAGCTTCCTAGTCCCTCTCCTCTTGCCGATCGCTGGTGCGCGAATTGCACTCCTGGCCAAATACACGACGAGCTTGGCACGCACCCTCTCTATCCCCGCGAAGGGCAGTCGGAGTCGGTTTCCCAGACATCCGATGGGGGGAAACCTGAGACATGGCTCACCGTCGAAACCATGACAGGAATACAAAGGCCTGGATCACACCTGGAAGTTTGCTCTTCGTCTGTATCACCTTTCTCTTTGTGAGCGGAACCGCTGTATCCCAAGATTGGCCTATGGGGACGTTCTACTATGAGATTACTCGCAGCAACAACCAAATAGGAATACATAAGATTGTATCTAAACGACAGGGCGAAGACGTCGTCGTGGAAACTGACGAATGGGTGGATGACACTGGTTACTGCCGTGCCTCAAAACGGAGGGAGATGTGGCGCCACGGAGCGCTGACAGCCTTCGAGTCTTCTACCGCAGGCTGGTGTTCCATTTTCGTACGAATGGCGCGACCGAGTGTGTGTCCATGGGATGAGTTCGGCGATCCGATCACGGTCTCGGTTGTTCGGAAAGCGAAGGTACTCTTCAAAACAGTTGGCTCAGAGAAGAGTCAGCAAATTTCCGCAGAGGCCGTCCCAACGAATTTCTTGAACCCTGCATTTCGAGGGTCGGACCATATCGTACAGGTCATCAGCCCAATTACAGGAGAACTTAAATCGATGATCATCTCCAATAAGGGAGTGGAAAATTTGTCGATCGGAAACAAGTCCGAAAGGACGGAACGGTATCTTGTACAAGATCAAGATGGTCACAATCGAGAGCTCTGGTACGACTCGCGGGGCATATGGATCCGGATGTTTCTTCACGGCGAGGCTGTGACATTCGTAGCCGCCAGCCCCGCAAAGATGGAATCTGAGCTGCCGTCGTTCGTCAGGAGGTCGGATTGTCTCAGAGGATTACGGAAGGATGAGAATTGATATCATCCTCTCGGTCCCGTCGGCTGGTCCGCTACCAGGCTCCGGCCCTGGCTCGAGACCTCTTGAGCATTTCCATACAAGCCCTGCTTACCGACCTCGCAATCCCCGTGGTTCATCGTATTATCGGTCACCCTAAAAGGGAGTTTTTATCACCTTTCCCTTGACAGGAAGGCCTGCCTCCTTTACCCTTCTTATCACCTTATCACCTCACCTCCTCAACCCTCACAAAGGACCCAAGATGCTGCTCATCGTGTGGCTGACTGTGACGGTTGTTGGAACGCTCCTCTACGCGACGCTGGTTGAGTACCTGGTGCACCGCTACCTGGACCACCGCCCGTTCAAGCTCTTCGGCTGGCACCCCCGCCTCTTCGTCTACCTCTACGAGTCCCATTCCTTGACCCATCACGAACTTTACACCAGCGGGGAGTCCTACATCTACAACGGCAAGGTGGAGCCGATGGACTGGATCGACGTGCCGCTCTTCGTTTGGAGCCACGTGAGCGTCGCACCGGTCTACATCATGGTGGGGTCATTGTTGGGGTGGCCGTGTCTCCTGGCGAGCTTCGTCTATATCACGTTTCATGCGCTGGTGCTCTACAGCATGATCCACTATGCGATGCACAACCCTCGCGGCTCGATTTGGGAGCGTCTCTTCTTCATCCGTCACTTAAACCTGCACCACTGGCTGCACCACCGGCACCAGCACAAGAACTACGCGTTCACGTACCCGATCTTCGACTACCTGTTCGGAACAAAGTGGAAGGGGACAGCGGCGGAGCGCGACGAGTTCGAGAGGATCCTCCGGCTGAGGGCGGCTCCGCGGATGGAGGGGTTCCCCAGGGAGCTCTCCAGCCGAGAGCAGGTCTCCTGAAGCGCCGTTCTCCTCGTCACCCACGAAGAGATTCCCGGGCTGATGCGCGTGATGGCCATGGGCTTTCCCCTGCTGCTCCTGCGGGCCGCCGAGACCCTGCTCGGCCCGGTCGGCTGGCCCGCCGCCCGGCTCCAGCCCTGGCGCGTGAGCTGTTGAGCCCGCTGAACCCCAGCCGCTAGGAATGCCGAAGGACGGTAATGCCTCGAAGAGCCGTAGTCAGATTTAACAAGGAATATCTGACGACCTTTGGTCCGGCGCTGCTCATCACGATCATCGGCTTCTGGGCAGCGTATCAATTCGTCAGGCCGGCCCCACCCGATAAGATTGTCATGAGCACGGGGAGGGAGGAGGGCGCCTATTACAAGCTCGCCCAGCGGTATCGCGATATTCTGGCTCGTGATCACATGACACTTGAGATACGCACCTCGGCTGGTTCCGGCGAGAACATCCAACGGTTGCAGGCGAAGGAGGGTGGCGTAGACATTGCTTTTGTTCAGGGTGGTACGGATGGATCAAGAGGCCCTCACAATCTGATGTCACTGGGCAGCGTCTACTACGAACCGGTATGGGTGTTTTATCGTAGCAGCAAACAGGTGAATCGGCTCAATGGACTTACTGGCAAGAGGATATCCGTCGGGGAAGAAGGGAGCGGCACCCAGTTGGTGGCCTTGCGGCTATTGAAAGAGAGTGGTGTAGATCGACCTCCAACGGTCCTCTCTTTCCTGGGAAGCCAGGATGCCGCCCATGCCCTCCTGAAAGGAGACGTGGATGCCGCCTTTCTCATCGCCTCGCCTCGGTCGGAGGTCGTTCGGAAGCTTCTCTCGGTAAATGAGATCAAGCTGATGAGCTTTGAACAAGCGGAGGCGTACGCGCGCATCCATCACTACCTGGTCAAGGTCACCTTACCTCAGGGTGTGATCGATCTCCAGAATGACATTCCGCATGCTGATACGCACTTGATCGCTGCGACCGCCAATCTCGTCGTCCGAGACGACTTCCATCCGGCACTGATCGATCTCCTCCTCGAGGCTGCGAGGGAAATCCATAGGGCGGGAGACCTGTTCGAGCGACCGGACGAGTTTCCGTCCCCCAAGTATCTGGAATTTCCGCTCAGCGAAGACGCAGAACGTTTTTACAAGCGTGGTCCGTCCTTGTTGCGGCGCTATCTCCCCTTTTGGGCTGCGACTTTCGTTGAGCGGATGGTAGTTCTCCTGATACCGATCGTTGCTCTGCTTTGGCCATTGTTCAAGATCGTTCCGCCGGTGTATCAATGGAGAATCAGATCAAGGATCTATCGCTGGTATGAAGACGTGAAAGCTGTTGACCTCAGAGTGGATAGGGACCGTTCTCCAGAACGCGTCGCAGCCCATGTGGCGGAGCTGGACAGGATCGAGGGTCAGGTGAATGACATCCGTGCGCCGTTGGCATACGCAGATCAGGTCTACAATCTGCGCTTGCATATCAACCTCGTCCGTGAAAAGCTCGCAAAGACGATGCAAGACGCCGCGGGCTAGGCATCTGGTCACGAAGCCCATGCGTCTCCGAATCCGGGTCGGGACCGCTGGTCTTGGGCTATCTGTTTTTCTTTGTCTCCTTTCCTTCGGTTGTGCCAGCGTTAGGAAATATCCCGTACAGGGCACTCTGGCCGGTCAGGCCATAGCGACCACCATCGACTCGGAGCTATCGAAGTATTACCTTGAGCATTATCTCAGGAATAATCGCATCAATCCTGCGTACGACCAAGAGATCGATCGGGCGCTCGTCATATGGAATCAACGACCACTAGATAGCGATAGCCTCAGAGAACTGACGCAGGAGTTTTCCCCGGACCTTGCAACGCTATATTTCGTCTCTCGCGTTTATCAGGATCCAATAAATCGGAAGGCGCAGGACGCATTCCATGCGCATGTTGCAACTCTCAGAGCGAAGGGACCAAAAGAGGTATTTCGAATCGCCAAAAGATTTGCGCCGTACCTTATCGCCTTTGTTCCGGGCTACGCGTATAAGAGGGATCCGACGACTGGTGCTGACTTCGCCCAGCAGCGACGCCTGATGACTGAGGCGGGGTTTAAGAATGTACTGATCGAGACCGATGAACTCGCCACGGTCGATACAAACGCAAAAATTGTCGCAAGCGAGATACTGCGGCTGAACGAAGAGCACCGCAGAATCATTCTGGTAAGCACCAGCAAAGGCGGGACCGAGGTCGCGCTCGCCATCGGAAAACTATTGCCTCCAGAACGACTCGAAGGCGTACAGGCATGGATTAGCATTGGTGGGCTGCTGAGAGGAACCCCCTCGGCAGACCAGGCGCTCCAATGGCCCAAGAGCTGGTTGGTCAGAACGGCCCTTTTCTTCACAGGTCATCGTGGAGAGGTCATTGAGGACTTGAACACCAAGAAGAGGAGGGAGGTATTTGCGCAACTCGAATTCCCAGGGGATATGCTGACGCTGCAATATGTGGGCGCTCCGCTTTCGGGACAGATTGCCGAGTATGTCCAAGGGCGGTATGATGATCTCAAGGATCTCGGGCCGAATGATGGGCTGACCCTGCTGGCGGATGAGTTGGTCGATGGGGGTATTGTCATTACCGACATAGGACTCGACCATTACTATCTCGATCCCGAAATTGACCTGAAGACCTTTGCGCTAGCCTTTGTGGTTCTAGAGCTGCTCGAGGGACGCGATCAGTAACACAGGCTCCCCGCCCCGCGCCTTGTCAGCAATACCATGCGTATGCTGAAGAACGAGATCAAGATCTTCGATAGCCATTTTCACATTATTGACGACCGGTTCCCCCTCGTGGCGAACCAGGGGTATCTTCCTGACAATTTCACATGCGCCGATTATCTCGAGCGGGCCAGAAAGCTCAAGATCGCCGGAGGGGCGATCGTATCCGGCTCCTTTCAGGCATTTGATCAGACCTACCTCGTGGCAGGCCTCGAGGAACTCGGCCCGACCTTTGTGGGGGTGACGCAGCTCCCGGCCTCCGTCCCGGATGAAGAGATCATGAGACTGAACGCCGCCGGGGTCCGGGCCGTGCGCTTCAATCTCAGGCGGGGCGGCTCGGAAGGGGTCGAGCGGCTGGACGATCTGGCCCGGCGCGTGCACGAAATCGCTGGCTGGCATGTCGAGCTCTATATCGATTCCCGCCATCTGACCGAGGTCTACTGCATCCTCGTGGCGTTGCCGGCTGTCTCGATCGACCATCTCGGCCTCTCCCGAGCCGGTTTCGACACCCTCCTCAAGTTGGTCGAACATGGAGTGCACGTGAAGGCCACCGGCTTCGGCCGGGTCGACTTTGACGTCATGCCGGCCATGAAGACGATTGTTTCCATCAATCCCGATGCCCTGATGTTCGGGACTGACCTGCCCTCCACGCGAGCCGACCGGCCGTTTCGGGATGAGGACGTAAACGTAATCCTGGACGGGTTCGACGCGGAGAGCGCGAGAAAGATCCTCTACGAGAATGCGGTTGCGTTCTACCGGCCACGGGCAAGCGTGTGACCATGCCCTCTCGGGATCTACCCGGGTGCTCTGTTGAACCTAGTGAGAACCATCGGGAAAAAAGATGCCCAATCCGCCTATTGACCCCGAGGCGTTTCGCGCGTTTGAGCACGAGGGGTGGGAAAGGATCCCGCAGCGATACCACAATGCCTTTGCTTCCCTGACCAGTCAAATGACCACGCCGCTTCTCGATGCCGTCGGTGTGACAACCGGGGTGCAACTGCTCGATGTTGCGACCGGTCCCGGGTACGCGGCGGCGGCGGCAGCCAAGCGGGGAGCCGAGGTCGTTGGTGTTGACTTTGCCCCCGCGATGGTTGCTGAAGCGCGGCGGCGCTATCCCACGGTCGACTTTCGGGAAGGTGACGCCGAGGACCTCCCATTTCCGGAGGCCTCTTTTGACGCGGTGACCATGAATTTTGGACTCCTCCATTTGGGGAGACCTGAGCGGGCCCTGACGGAGGCGCATCGTGTGCTCCGCCCAGGAGGAAGGCTCGGGTTTACGGTGTGGGCGAGGCCGGAGGAGGCAATCGGATTTCAAATCGTGCTGCGGGCGGTCGAGAGCTATGGGAAGTTGGATGTACAACTCCCGCAAGGCCCCCACTTCTTCCGGTTTAGCGATCCGCAGGAATGCCATCGGTCTGTATTGGGCGCCGGTTTCGTTTCTCCCACCGTGAAAACCATCGCTCTGATATGGGGGCTTCACTCGCCTGACGCGTTGTTCGAAAACATGTTCGAAGGCACGGTACGAACGGCAGGCTTGCTGCGAGCTCAGTCAGCTGATGCGATTCGTGCCATTCGGAAAGCGTTTCGCCAGGCCGCGATGCCCTATCAGAAGGGCGATGGCGTCGAGCTTCCGATGCCGGCAGTGCTGGTGTCTGCGCGGAAGCCCTAGAGCTCCATCACCGGTGGGGGGGCAGCGGATCCGAGCCGTGGTTTTTTCTGGCAGGGGAGGACACCTCCGATTATGATAGGAGAATGCAGGAGGCCGTGTTCCTAGGGGCTAGGGGAAGACCGGGCGGCCTCCCTTGGTTGCGGAGAGAGAAGAGGAGTGCAAGGGCGATGGGTGGGTTGGACGGCCTTTCGGTGTGGGCCGAGGACGATCTCCGGAGAAAGCTCTTGTGGTATCGGCAGGTGTCCGCCAACGGGATGCCTGCGAAATTCCGGATTGCCGGGCACATCCCTGTGGGGCTCTCTTTGGGTGAGCCCTCGGAAGACGCACTCTGGGAAGAGCTGGAGACAAAAACCCCAGTCTTTCTGGAGTCCTGGGATCGTATCCGGCGCGGCATGGACGACCTGCCAGCCTCTCCCAGACCACAACCCAATCTGGTCGACCTCTGCCGCGAGCTGAGCATCCGAATGCTCAGCCATTGCAACTTTTGCCGCTGGAACTGCCGGGTGGACCGGCAAAAGGGTACGAAACTCGGCACCTGCAAGCTGGCCGAGGATTCCCGCGTTTCGAGCTATTTCCACCATCCGGGAGAAGAGTTGGTCTACCGGGGGCGGCTCGGCTCGGGGACGATCTTTTTCACCTCCTGTAATATGCGGTGCGCGTTCTGCCAGAATGGCGACATCAGCACAGATAAGGACAACGGCGAGGTAGTGTCTGCGCGCACGCTGGCCACGATGGCCTGGCTGCTCCGGATGGAGGGATGCCACAACGTGAACTGGGTCGGGGGTGAGGTAACCATCCATCTGCACAGCATCGTGGAGGCGATCTCGCTGCTCGAGGACCTCCGTCCCAATATTCAGGACCTTCGGGAGGCGCTCGGGGTGAAGAGCGACTACTACACCAGCTACCGGCGCAATCCGGAGGGCGCCACGTACCGGGGTGCCTTCAACGCGCCGATGCTATGGAACAGCAACTTCTTCATGTCGCCCGAGGCGATGAAGATCCTGAGGCTGCTGATGGACGTCTGGCTGCCGGATCTGAAGTTCGGTCCCGGAAAGTGTGCCGTGAACCTTTCGAGGACCCCCTGGTACTGGGAGACCGTGACGGACAATATGCAGTTGATCCACGGCTGGGGCGAGGAGTTTACCATCCGCCATCTGGTCATGCCGAATCACGTGGAGTGCTGCACCCGGCCGGTTCTGGAATGGATCGCCCAGACCATGCCGGACGTGCCGGTGAATGTCATGGACCAGTTCCACCCGGACAACTTCTGCATTCCCTCCGGCGTGAAGTACGACAAGAAATACGAGGAGATCTCGCGCCGGCCCACCTCTCAGGAAATCGTACAGGCCTTTCGCTACGCGAAGGACCTCGGACTCCACTTCGAATCGCTCAGCTACGAAAAGAACGCAACCGGCCTCCGACTGTTGGCGTGACGACCCGGGCGCTGTGGGAACAAGGAACGGGGTGGCGTGCCTCCCGGGTCGGGGGAACAGTCTTGCGCCATTCAACACACAGATGGGGGGAGGCGCCTTGAACCTGTCTCTTCGGGAGAGAAAGTGATGGCTCAACAGGCATTCCAGGAGTGTATCGCGGAGAGGTACTGCTGGGGTTGTGGCTTGCTGAACGAACATGGCTTGCAAATACGGAGCTATTGGTTAGGCGATCAGGCAGTCTGCGCCTGGCAGCCCAGGCCCTATCACGCGGCGGGTCCCAAGCACATTCTGAATGGTGGAGTCATCGCGACCATTATAGATTGTCACTGCATCTGCACGGCGATTGCCGCCGCCTACCGCGCAGAGGGGCGATCCATGGATACGGAACCGAGCATCTGGTATGTGACGGCGTCTCTCCGGGTTGCCTACCTCAAACCGACACCGATCGACGGCCCTGTGAGTCTGCAAGCGTCGGTCAAGGAATCGATAGGAAAGAAGACGATCGTGACCTGCTCGCTGTTTGCCAGGGGAGAGGAGTGCGCGCAGGGAGAGGTGGTGGCGGTGCGTGTCCCCGCGGCCTGGCGCCAGGCTCCATAGGCCCTGGGGTCACGTCTCCGGCTTGCGCCATGCTTCGGAAGAGGGACAAGTGTGTCGGGCCAGCCTCGAAGGTTTCTGATCACGCGTGGAAGTGTGCCTTACTGTGGAGGCTTGAGGGATGGCTAAGGGAATGGCAAGCCCGTTTTTGATCCAGGAACTGCCGGGGTTTACGCCGCGGATCGGCGAGCTGGTGGTCATGATGGATTATGCGCGCCACACGACGCTCATGGCAGTGCAGGGCCTCACGACCAGCCAGCTCGACTACCTGCACGACTCCCAGAGTAATACGATCGGGGCGCTGCTGGGCCACATCGCTGCTGTTGAGGTGGCGTATCAGGTTGACACGTTCGAGAAGCGAGGTCTTACTCCCAGGGAGAGACAAGAGTGGGGCGCACTGCTTGATCTCGGCGAGAGGGCGAGAAGGGAGATTCGCGGCCACGCGCTGGCCTATTACTTGCATCTGCTTAAGGACGTGCGGCAAAAGACGCTGGGCGAGTTCGCCAAGCGGGATGACGATTGGTTGTATGAGGAGACCCCATTTTGGGGCGGCCAACCGGCGAACAATTACTTCAAATGGTTTCACGTCTTCGAAGACGAGATCAATCACCGAGGCCAGATCCGTTGGCTGTGCAAGCGCCTGCCGGGATGAGGGACCGGGAGCGCCCGGTGAAGCCACAGGCTCCCTGGAAGAACAAGCTGCTTCGGGTTTTCTCCGTTCTTGCCCTAGTCATGGCTGTGTCCCTACCTGGGGTTGCAGAGAGCACTAGTCATCTGCGACAGGTCAAGGGGTCGGCCGACGCGCCGCTGAGGATCAAAGGAGCGAAGGTGTCAACCGAGGATCAGGCCGAGAAGCTAGCGAGTGAAGCATACTTTAAGAGGATGGGTGGCAAGCGGGCAATTCAAACGGCCAGGGTGGTTTCCATTCTCAAGTTGGATGTTGAGATCAAAGGTTTTTCGCGGAAGGGCGATCGGGTGTGGGATGTACGGATTTACGGAGCCAGGGATCTCACTGCGGTGATTTGGGTGCATTCCGAAACAGCCGCAACGAAGTTTCTCGTGCCATGAGACTGCAGAGCACGTAGCGGCGGAGTCCTGCCTGTCCCGGATATCGATACGCTTGGTGTAATACGATACTGCAAACCGGCGCACGCTGCGCTGGTTGCCGCAGCTCTCTGAGCTCTCTACGCATTCTACACTGATTCTCATCGGCTGGGCCTACTGGTTTGCGGTGCGGAGAACTAGGACGCCTCTGGGTGGAATCGGTCACGCAGTGCTATGACCCCGAAGGGAGGTTGTCGTGCAGCTAATTTGGGTAATGATTGTCGGCTTGGCTTTCTTTGGAATTGGTTGTAACCAGTGGTTCGTGGAGGCGGCTGAGCGGGCGCGGGAAGGGGAGTCCTCGCAACAGTTCGGTGAGATTGCCAAGGTGAAGGTGAATCAGACAGGGACGATCTATCTCAACGGGAAAGTCGTCACGATTGAGGCGCTGAAGCAAGAGTTCGCCCGACTGAAACAGGGCAATGGCGCGGTCTGGTATTACCGCGAAAACCCGCAGGGCGAGCCGCCCCCACAAGCGATGGCCGTTATCCAGGCCATCGTCGACGCACATCTTCCCGTCAGGCTGATGGAGAGGAACTTTGAGTGAGACAGGGGATGGCAAGGGGAGGTCGCCTTCGATTCCAGCGAGGCCGTTTGCGCGGTGGCACCAGATCCGTTAGCCCCCGAAACGCCTTCCAGGCCGAGAGGAATACCACAAATTAACCCATGGAT
>Ga0209885_1000073_pt1 | contig 14033 bp, 13 predicted proteins | sample GWRWS3_40_50_FD_187223 | JGI IMG/M metagenome (GOLD analysis project Ga0209885, IMG submission 187223) | Riverbed sediment microbial communities from areas with vegetation nearby in Columbia River, Washington, USA - GW-RW S3_40_50 (SPAdes)... | ecosystem: Environmental > Aquatic > Freshwater >... | reverse complement strand
TCCGTGCCGGGCTTCGTTGCAGGGATCGTGAACACGGAGGGACCCAGGCCGTAAGCCACCGCTCAGGGTCGCCGCGGGAGGCCCGGAGCGAGGGGCCGAAGGTGCTGCCATTTTTTCTCGGAAATGCACAGATCAGTTTCCGCCTTCCTCCGAATCTATTTCCCTCGCCGGATCGCCCTCGGGATGCTTGCGCTCAGGCAGATTCTACTCCCCTAAACGAGGAAGCCTGCCGAAGACACAACTGAGTCGAAGGGGTTGGCGCGAATGCCCGGACGGGTCGGGTTTGGGATCGAGAAGCTGGACCAGATGCTGGGTGGGGGGCTCCTCCCGGGGACGTTAACGGTTGTCTATGGGGCGACGGGGATCGGGAAGACCCATCTGGGTCTCACCTTTGCAGCCAATGGTGAGCGCTTCGAGGGGGTGCGGGGACTCATCGTGGACATGACTGCCCGGGGAGATTCTCAACGCCACGATGAGTACGCGAAGCGCGTCTTTGGCTGGGAGCTTGGGCGCTGGGACCACCCGGTTCGGCCGGGCCAGCAGAACCCTTTTCCGCCAGCCACACACCTGGAGAGGATGCGGTACTGCCACGAATTCGACTACGGGGGGCGCCTGGAGGAGTATCAGGTGGTAAGATCCGGGGATCGGGAATTCCGCCGGGACTGGCTGGCTGCCTATGCCCAGCGGTGGAGGGCAGTCCTCCCCTTCTTTTACTTCCACCTTGCGTCGGGGGTGAAGAGGGTTGTGGTGGACGGCGTGGACCCGACCGGCTCCCCGCATGAGTCGATGCAGCTCTATATCTTTGAGGAGTTCTACCGGAAGATCATCCACCAGGATGGAGAGGTCCTGGGCATGGAGGTCCTGATTCCCGTCTGGCGCCATCGGGACTTTATCGACCAACACCGTTACGACCACAGAGAGGTGGCGACGCTCCTGCTGGTCACCACGGAGGAAACGCTGCTCGACGACCTGATTGCCCGGAAGGTTGGGGAGGGGGATATCGGGGCCTCGGCGAACACCATCCTCCTCATGGGGAAGCAGATGGGGCAGGGGGAGGTCGGTCGGGCGCTTCACGTCGCTAAGCACCGGGGGAGCGCCTGCAGCGACGATATCGCCGGATACACTATCACCGCCCGGGGCCTCTCCTTCCTCTAAGATGGGTCGGCGGCCTGCCTGCACGGTGTCGGGCGACTGGATCTACGGCAGGCTGGCCGCCTGGTCTCGGAGCAGCCGCAAGGTCTCCGCGAGCTGCTTCTGCTGTTCATCGTAGCCTGCAAAGTTACCCTGCCGTAGGAGCTCCTGGGCCTTGTGATACTGCTCGAGGGCCTTGTTCGCCAACTCGCGGATGGAGGAGGGAATGCGCGGCGTCGGCGACGGACCCGGAGTCGCAAGCAGGGGTGTCTTGCTGAAGACCCTCCCGAGCGCTCGGTCGAGCGTCTCCTCCATGGCGATCTGGTTTCCGTAGGCGACGATCACCCGTTTCAGCTCAGGCAGCGATTGCTGCTCGGCGGCCAGATAGAGCGGCTGGACGTACAGGAGGGAGGTCTCGATGGGAATGATCAGTAACGGGCCGTAGATCACCTGCGACCCCCGCTGTCCCCACAGGGAGAGCTGCTGAGAGATGAAGGCATCCTGGTTGAGTCGCGCCTCAATCTGTCGCGGTCCGTAGACCAGTTTCTGTTTGGGCATGGTATAGACGATCAGCTTGCCGTAATGGGGCGGGTCGCTCCGGGCCGCCATCCAGGCCGACATGTTATCCTTCCGGGCCGGGGTGAAGGGGATAAGGAGGATGAACTCCTCGGTCTTTTCCCGGGGAAGCTTCATGATGGTGTAGTAGGGCTCCATGGGGACGTCCTTCTCTCCCTGCCGCCGGGGGACGCTCCACACATCCTCCTTGTTGTAAAAGACCTGGGGGCTCTTCATGTGGTAGGTGGCGTACTTCTGCGCCTGGATCGCGAAGAAGGTCTCAGGATAGCGGATGTGGGCCTTGAGATCTAACGGCATGGCCTCCAGCGGCTGAAAGAGCCCGGGGAAGATCTTGCCGTAGGTCTGGATGAGGGGATCGTTCGGGTCGCTGACAAAAAAGCTCAGGGATCCGTGGTAGGCGTCGACCACCACCTTGACCGAGTTGCGGATGTAGTTTCCCACCTGGCGAGTCGGCTCTGAGTAGGGGTACCGGTCGCTTGTGGTGTAGGCGTCAAGGATCCACAACAATCGTCCATCCTGCGCGATGACGAGATAGGGGTCTGGCTCGTAGCGGAGGAACGGGGCGACCTTCCGGACCCGTTCGCCGACACGCCGGTACAACATCACCCGGCTCTCCGGGACGATCTCCTGGGAAAAGAGGATGCGGATGTCCCGGAAGCGGAGTGCGAAGAGGGCCTTCCGGAAGAAGGATCCGACAGGAACCCCGCCTTTCCCCTGATACGTGGTGTAGACATTCTCCCCTCCTGCCGGATAGTCCAGCTCCTTACTCCCGGTGTTAACGAAGATGTACTCGTTACCCAATTCGCCGTAATAGATCTCCGGGCGGCTGATCTTGAGCGGCACGTCGGAAACCGGCGGGATATCCTTGATATAGAGGACCGGGAGTCCCTCCGGGCTCACGCGGTTGACGGGGGCCAGGACCGCCCCATACCCATGGGTGAAGGTCAGATGCTCATTGATCCAGATCCCCCGGCTGGGCAGATGATCGGTGGAGAGCTCCCGGGGAGACAGCATCACCTGCTCGGTGCGCCCGTTCAGCCGGTAGCGATCGACGTCCACATCGACGAATTTGTAGTACGTGCGGATCTCCTGAAGCTGGGCGAAGGTGGCGAGGAGCGGCCGAGGGTCCCACAGGCGGATGTTACTGACGGTCAATTCGTTTTTTCGGAGATCGGCAAGACTCAAATTCTCGTCGGCCGGAAACTCGATCTCCTCGATCCGATCAAGGCCATACGCGGCCCGAGTGAAGCGGATGTTCTCGAGGACGTACGGGGTCTCCAGATCCAGTTCGTTGGGGGCGACCCGAAAGCGTTGCAACAGGCTGGGGTAGACCATCTGGCCGATGACGGCGACCCCGATCAGGGTGGCGAGGCCGAGCAGGAAGGGGGTGAGGCGCTCCCACCAGATCCGGGTCACCGCGAGGGCCCCACAGAGGACCGCCAGGACGATCAGAGCTCTGAGGGCAGGCAGGGTGGCGAACTGGTCGGTATAGCTGGCGCCGAAGACCACTCCGCGGGGAGAGGTGAGCAGATCGTAGGTGCTCAGGTGATACCCCCAGGCCTTCAGGAAGAGGAGGGCGCCGATCAGGCAGAGGAGGTGGTTGCGGGCCCAGCGGCTGAAGCGGAGGCCCTGGCCGGTGATCTGGATGCCTCGATAGGGGATGTACGCGAGGGCCGTCAAAAGGCCGCTGAGGACCAGAACGGTCATCAGCGACTGATAGACGACGTTGAGGAACGGCAGACGGAAGATGTAGAAGCTCAGGTCGTTGTGGAACAGGGGATCTTGCACCTGAAAGGGAGTGGGATAGAGGAAGCGGAGAACTGCCCCCCATTGGTCGATGGCCTGCAGGGCTGCCAGGAGACTGAGGGCACCGGTCACGGGGAGGAGGAACCGCTTGGTGTACCGCTCGAGGATGAAGCGGCCGGGCAGTCCCAGGTGATCCTCAAGCTCTATGAGGACGTCGGTGGCTGGGGAGCGGTGGACCAGGAACAGGTTCAGGGAGAGGATGGTGAAGCAAATCCCCCCCCAAAGGAGGGCGAGGAGCCCTTGAGTGAGGAGGATCGTGCGCAAGACGGACGAGAATCCGACCGCCTCGAACCAGAGCCAGTCGATGTAGAGGGGAATCGACTGGTTCGCCACCACGACGAGCGCAATGAGGAGGAGAATCAGAATCCACCGGGAGCGGCGGCGTCCCGATCGAGTCGTCATCCCAGGGCGTTTGGCGAGGCGAAAGATATCCCGCATGCGTCGATCTCCCCGTATCCGCCCTACGGTATGCCGAAAGTTTCCCCCCGTCAACCCTCATCCGCTGAGATTGCACGAGCGGAGTTCGGCCATCCGCGGTGGGCGAGGAGACAGGGGAGGCACCTGACCGCTGGCCGGTGAGGGGTCTGGGGAGTTGACAAGGGAAAATGAGGGATGGTAGGGTAGCCCCGTCGAGAGCTATGCGAGATGACCCCTGGTTCAGTCTCTAGCGTCTTGGGCCCACCATAATTTCCGGAGGGGGGGGAATGGCTGAGATGCAGGTTGGGCGGGTGACCCATTATTACGGGAAGGTCGGGGTCGCCCTCATTGAGATCCAGGCCGGCGAGTTGCGCGTCGGGGACGACATCCGCATCCGGGGGAAGACCACCGACTTGTCCCAGAAGGTGGAGTCGATGGAAATGGATCGCAAGCCGGTGCAGTCGGCGGGGCCGGGACAGGTGGTCGGAATCAAGGTCCGGGAGCGGGTGCGCGAGGATGATCACGTCTATAGAGAGGTCCCCGACAGATAGCCATGGTCGATCACGAGGCGGTTCAGCGTGAAGAAGAGCAGATGCGGCTCCTGAAGTGGCTGGCCGACGCGACGGCCTGGCGACTCACGGTCGGCCCGATGACCCGGGCAGAGGGAGAACGGACGATTGCGACTGCCCGAGAGCGGGTCCTCACGCTGTTTCCTGACAAGGCTCATGTGTTCGATCTCGTCCTGCGACCCCGCTTTGAGCGTCTGTTGCGGGAGCACCTCGAGGAGGAATGCTGGCGAAGGCTCAGGGGGTAGCTGCCTTCGTGGAGGGACACTGAGCAGCGAGAGGGGGGACGATGGAGCGGGGGGAGCTTGAGAACCTGACCGCCACCAAGCTGAGACAGCTCTGCATGGAGAAATACCCCGAGATCCAGGGGGTCTCGGGGATGAAGAAAGAGGAGATCATCGAGGCGATCATTGCCGAGGAGGTGCGCCTCGGGCTTCGTCCAAAAACCGACGCCGCTGCACCCAAAAGGCAGACTGCCACGGACTTGAAGGCCCAGATTCGGCTGTTCAGGGGCCGGCGAGACCAGGCGCTGGCGGCACAGGATTCTGACGGGTTGAGAGAGGCCCGGGCGGGGATCAAGCGCCTCAAGCGCCGGATTCGTAAGCTCCGCGAGGCCTCATAGCGCACGGGCTGCTCCTATGCCGTCGGGTCGCCTGACGAGGCGGCAGGCATTGTCGAAGATGGAGGGCGGGAGGATGCCTTTTTATGAATTTCATTGCAAAAAATGTAACAAGCCCTTCAGTGTGACCCTGACGATTAAGGAGCGGGAGGCAGGAAAGATTGCCTGCCCCACCTGCGGGTCGAAGGATGCGGAACCCCTCCTGGGCTCCTTTTTCGCCAAGACCTCCAAGAAGAGCTGACCCTCTTTCCTGATGCGCTCTCATCCCCCGTCGGGCCCAGAGCTTTCGTCTGCATGGAGGCTCAGGTTGCTCTCACGACCCCTAGTGGTTTGCCCGCATGGTGCCCGATGAGCACCCTCTCTCTGGGTTCTGTAGAACCGAGCCGGCACCAGAGAATCCTTTTTCTCACTCAGCAGATCTCGAACAGGACGTACGGGCGCAGCCTGGAGCCGGTGAGCCTTACCATTGTTGCATACGCCTTGAGGCCCCGGACGGGGATCCCTGTCCGGGCGCCTTAACCGGTCGGAGGATCCGGGGATGGTGACGCCAGAGAGCACTTTCTGTCCCGATTGCGGTGGCCGCCTGACGTGGCAGCGGGTCGAGGCGGAGGGGAGGGAGCGGCCGGTCTGCCTGTCCTGCGGGTTCATCCTCTACCGTAACCCGAAGGTGGTGGCCGGGGTGATTCCCGTCCACGACGGCCGCGTGCTCCTCTTACGGCGTAAGATCGAGCCCGCCCGGGGGAAGTGGACCTTTCCCGCCGGCTACGTTGAGCTCGGTGAGAGCGTGGAGGAGGCGGCGGTGAGGGAGACCCGAGAAGAGGTCGCACTGGAGATCGACGAGCTTTCCCTGCTCAACGTCTATTCCTACCGAGGATCGCCGGTCGTGACCGTCGTCTACCTCTCCCGCATCGTCGGGGGAGAACCGCGAGCAGGAGAAGAAGCGGAAGAAGTTGCTTTCTTTCCTACAGGGGCACTCCCCTGGGAGGACCTGGCCTTCCGGAGCACCCGGGAGGCCCTGCAGGATTGGATTCGTGGGGTAAAGTTCCGGTTAGCGGATCAGGGGACGTGAGGGGATTCGACTGAGGACCGAAATGTTTGCCTCACCGGGCGCCATCGCCATTCAGATCGGGCCGATCGCGATTCGCTGGTACGGCCTCCTCATCGCGACGGCCGTTTTCCTCGGGATCTTTCTCGCCGAGCGGGAGGCCCGGCGTCGGGGGGAAGATCCCGAGCAGCTCATCAATGTGGCAGTGATCGCTATCATCGCTGCCCTGGTGGGGGCCCGGCTCTACTATGTCCTCTTCAACTGGGACCACTACGCCCTCTCCCCTTGGAGGATCTTCGCGGTCTGGGAAGGGGGGCTGGCGATTCACGGCGGGCTGCTGGCCGGGGTCTCCGCTGGGGCCTTCGTGGCGTGGCGGCGAAGCCTTCCCGCCTTGGCGTATCTGGACATCGCTGCCCCTCCGCTCGCCCTGGGACAGGCCATCGGTCGGTGGGGAAACTTCTTCAATCAGGAGGCCTTTGGGACCCCCACCGACCTTCCCTGGAAGCTGTATATCGATCCGGGCCATCGACCCCCCCATCTGGCGGAGTACGAGTACTTCCATCCGACCTTCCTGTATGAATCCCTCTGGGATTTCGTCGTCTTTCTCCTGCTCTTCGGCCTCCTCCGGAAACGCCTGGAGGCGGTCCGAGGGGCGCTGTTTCTCAGCTATCTCGGGCTCTACTCTCTCGGGCGGTTTTTCATTGAGGGGCTCAGGATCGATAGCCTCATGCTGGGGCCATTCCGGGCCGCCCAGATCATGAGTCTTGTGCTGGTCCTCTGTTCGGTCGTGGGGCTGTGGAGGCTGCTCATGCTTCCACGTCGCGGCAGCCCCTAGTGCCGTTCCAACTTTTCTCAGCGAATGCAGAGTGTGTGATGCCAGGACCAGGCTTGCTGGCTCCCTTGGCCCGTTCCCTAGTTGGAACGGGCCTTGCCCGTTTTCGGGCAGTACGTTGGAACGGCACTAGCCGCGCCTTCTCACGTGCCCGATTTCTTGTTGACCAGCGGAAGGTTCAAGGGTATTGTTAAACGGTTTGTTCAGGGCCCGAGCGTGGAAGGAGGGAACCGGCCGAAGAAGTGGCGAGCGAAGGACTGACTTCCCCCACAACCCGGAGGGTGGCTAACGTAGCGGAGGGGCCTCTATGCACGATGTGATCGTGGTGGGGGCGGGGCCGGCAGGGAGCCAGACGGCGGCCAGCCTGGCCCAGCGAGGGTACACGGTCCTCGTCCTGGAAGAGCATCCACAGATCGGCGTGCCAACGAACTGCTCGGGCCTTATCGGGGCGGAGGCTTTCGAGCGATTTGACCTTCCCCGTGACTCGGTCATCCGCGGATTCAATTCCGCCACCTTCTTCTCGCCCAAGGGCAGCTCTGCGACGGTCGGGGCCGATCGGGTGATGGCCTATGTGGTCCGCCGCTGTGAGTTTGATCAGACGATGGCGCAGCGGGCCATCGCCTGTGGCGCGAGTTACCTCTTGCGGGTCCGATGTGTCGGCTTGGAGCAGCACAACGACCATGTGAAGGTGACGGCGGTCCAGAGGGGACCGGAGGGCGACGAGGCCCGGATGACCTTCACGGCGCGGTCGGTCGTGGTAGCCACCGGCATCCGCTACGGGTTGCTTCGGGGCCTGGAACTCAAGCGACCCTCTGCCTTTCTGCAGGCGGCCCAGGCTGAAGCCAGCATGGAAGGCGTAGACCGCGTGGAGGTGTATCTGGGGCGAGACGTGGCCCCGGGCAGCTTTGCCTGGGCTATTCCGGCTGGCCCCGTGGCGCGGGTGGGGGTCTGTAACGGTGCCGGGGCCGTGGAGTACCTCAGACGGTTTCTTCAGCACCCATCCATCGCCTCTCGACTTCGTCAGCCGGTGACTCAGATCAAGCGGAAGGCGATTCCCATTGCCAACATCTGTCGCAGCTTTCGCGACAGGATCCTGCTGGTCGGAGATGCAGCGGGGCAGGTGAAGGTGACGACGGGCGGGGGAATCTCGTACGGGATCCTCTGCGGTGATATGGCGGCCGCGACGCTAGACCGGGCCTTTCGCCTCGGGGATCTCAGCGAACGAGTCCTCGGTGAGTACGAGCGGCGGTGGCGTCAGGAGATCGGTGTCGAGCTTCGGGTGGGCTCTTTTTTCCGGCGCGTGGGAGGGATGCTCTCGGATGAGCAGATCGACCGCCTGATCCGCGCCTACCACGACTCCGACCTGCCAGATCTGGTGAGGCGGTGTGCAGATTTCGAGCGGCACCGGAAATTCATTCTGGCGCTCTGCCGCTCGAACATCTTTTTCCAATTGGTCTGGAACTACTTTCGCCGGAGGTCACTCTCGTGAGGATTTCCGACCCACACCACCCCCCCTTCGCATTTCATGACTTGTTGGACCGGTTTCCCCGAAGGAAGATCCTGGTAGTCGGGGACATCATGGTGGACGAATATATCTGGGGAGGCGTCTCACGGATTTCGCCCGAGGCCCCGGTCCCGATCGTCGAGGTCGAGCACGAGTATGTCCGTCTGGGGGGCGCCGCCAATGTGGTGGCCAACGTGCGCGCCCTCGGTGGGCAGGCGGATCTGGTCGGCGTCGTCGGGGGCGATGCCATGGCAGAGCGCTTGATCCACGAGGTCGAGCAGATCGGGGTGAAGTCGGATGGTATGGTCGTGGATCGCTCGCGGAAGACCACGCTCAAGACCCGGGTTGTCGCCGGGCCCCAGCACGTGGTACGATTTGACCGGGAGTCCACGGATGATCTGGGTGATGAGATCCGAGGGAGGATTGAGGAGCTGATCCGGGATCGGCTGGCCTCTGTCGATGCCCTCATCGTTTCCGATTACGGAAAGGGAGTGATCGGCGGCCGGCTCCTCCAGGAGATCCTTCCTCTGGCCCGCGCCCGTGGGGTGGTGACTGTGGTGGACCCCAAGGTCAATCACTTTGAAATGTATCGCAATGTCAACGTGCTCACGCCCAACCACTGGGAAGCGGCGACCGCCTGGGGACGGCCCATTCGGAGTGAAGCAGAGGTCGTGGAGGCGGGGCGACATCTCGTCAATACCCTGAGGGTTCAGGCGGTGCTCGTCACCCGCGGGGAGAAGGGGATGTCCCTGTTCGAGGCGGACGGTCGTGTCAGCCATATCCCGGCGGTGGCGAAAGAGGTGTACGATGTCACCGGGGCAGGGGACACAGTGGTCGGGGCCATGGGCCTTGCCCTCTGTTCCAAGGCGACGATGGTGGAGGCGGCCCACATCGCCAACCACGCCGCCGGCGTGGTGGTGGGGAAGCGAGGAACCGCAACGGTGAGTTTCGCAGAGCTCCAGCGAGCCTTGGCACAGAAGGAGGAGTAGCATCGTGAAGGCGGTAGGGGTCATCCCGGCCCGCTACGCCTCCTCTCGGTTCCCCGGCAAGCCGCTGGCTGCGCTCTGCGGACGACCATTGGTTCGCCATGTCTACGAACGGGCCCGTCAGAGCAAGACGCTGGCGCGGGTGGTGGTGGCGACCGATGACCTCCGGATCCGCGATGCGGTTGCGGCATTTGGCGGGGAGGTCCAACTGACGGCGGCGCATCACCCGTCCGGAACAGATCGTGTTGCGGAGGTCGCCGCCTCCCTGAGCTCCGAGCTGATCGTCAACATCCAGGGGGACGAGCCCCTCATCGAGCCGGCCATGATCGATGAGGCGGTGGCCCCCTTTTTTGTTGAGGCGAACCTGGTCATGGGGACGGTGTGCCGCCGGCTCGAGGCGGAGGACGAGTGCCACAGCCCGCATGTGGTCAAGGTGGTTCGGGATTGCCGCGGATTCGCCCTGTACTTCTCCCGTGCCCCCATCCCGTATCACCGGGCTCCCAGTCCAAAGTCCAAAGTCCAAGGTCCAAGGTCGGCAACCGCGGATCAGCATCAACGGACACTGCCCGGGTCCGGACAGGAGACGTTGGACGTTGGACATCAGACGATGTATTACAAGCACATTGGCCTCTATGTGTACCGACGGGATTTTCTCCTTGAACTGGCCCGGCTGGCCCCGACCCCACTCGAGGAGACTGAGCAATTGGAACAGCTGCGGGCATTGGAGTACGGGTACCCGATCAGGGTCGTCGAGACGAAATACGACAGCATCGGCGTGGATACGCCGGAGGACCTGGCGCGGATCGAGCGGATGGTGGCGGCGACCGCCTGGCGGGAGGCAGGTGACGCATAGGATGGGGGAGCGATGACGACGAAGTATATCTTTGTGACCGGTGGAGTGATGTCATCCCTGGGAAAGGGATTGGCGGCTGCCTCCATCGGATGTCTCCTGGAGAGTCGTGGCCTCAAGGTGACCCTCCTCAAGTTCGATCCCTACATCAACGTGGATCCTGGCACCATGAGCCCCTTCCAGCATGGCGAGGTCTTTGTGACCGATGACGGCTCGGAGACCGACCTGGACCTGGGCCATTACGAGCGGTTTACAAGTGCCCGGTTGACCCGAGACAACAACGTCACCACCGGGCAGGTGTATTACAACGTCATCATGAAGGAGCGGCGAGGCGATTACCTCGGCGGGACGGTCCAGGTGATTCCGCACATTACCGACGAGATCAAGCGGTCGATCTACCGCGTGAGCAAGGGGGTCGATGTGGTGATCGTCGAGGTGGGGGGTACGGTGGGCGACATCGAGGGCCTCCCCTTCCTCGAGGCCATTCGGCAGTTTCGAAGCGACGTGGGTCGGGAGCACGTGGCCTACCTGCATCTGACCTTGGTCCCCTACATCGGCACCGCCGGCGAGCTGAAGTCCAAGCCGACCCAGCACAGCGTGAAGGAGCTGCTCCAGATCGGGATCCAGCCGGACGTCCTCCTGTGCCGAACCGACCGGCTCCTCCCCAAGGAGCTCAAGGCGAAGATCGCCCTCTTCTGTAATGTCTCGGAGCGCGCGGTCATCACCGCCAAGGATGTCTCCTCGATCTACGAGGTCCCCCTCGTCCTGCACAGCGAAGGCCTGGACGATCTCCTGGTGGAGATGCTGAACCTGGAGGCGCAGGAGCAGAATCTGCGAGCCTGGGAGCAGATGGTTCAGAAGATCCAGAGGCCGTCCACCGTCACCTCGATCGCCGTCGTCGGAAAGTATCTGGAGCTAAAGGACGCGTACAAGAGCCTCACCGAGGCGATCTGCCATGGAGGAATCGCCAATGATTGCCGCGTGGAGATCAGGGCGGTGGTGGCGGAGCGGATCGAGCAGGAGGGCCCCAAGGCCTGCCTCGATGGCGTCTCGGGAGTCCTGGTTCCCGGAGGCTTTGGCACCCGCGGGATCGAGGGGAAGATTGCGGCGATCACGTATGCGCGAGAGGAAGAGATTCCGTTTTTCGGCATCTGTCTGGGGATGCAGTGCGCCGTGATCGAGTTCGCCCGCCAGGTCTGCAATCTCAGAGGGGCGAATAGTCGAGAGTTTGACCTCGAGACCCCGCATCCGGTCATCGACCTGATGCCCGAACAACGAGGGATCACCAACCTGGGAGGAAGTATGCGGCTCGGGGCATACCCGTGTCGCCTGCGGCAGGATTCCCGGGCCTTTGAGGCGTACGGCAAGGACGAGGTCGCGGAGCGGCACCGACACCGATACGAGGTGAGCAACGAATACCGGGACCTCCTGGAGAGGCATGGGCTCGTCATGAGCGGGGCATCGCCCGACGGGAAGTTGGTGGAGATGATCGAGCTTGCCGATCATCCATGGTTCGTGGGCTGTCAGTTTCACCCGGAATTCAAGTCCCGCCCGGGACAGCCTCACCCCCTCTTCCGGACCTTCATCCGAGCGACCCTGCAGTACCGGAAGCAGCGATGAGGGGACGGCTCCCGACCGCGGCTGCTTTGGCCTGGAGGAGAGAAGAGAGCCGTGCGGACGCGTGAAGTCTCGATAGGCCAGGTGAGGATTGGGGGGAACAATCCGCTCGCCCTCATTGCCGGGCCGTGTGTGATCGAGGGGGAGGAACCCCTCCTCATGGTGGCGGAGCGGCTGCAGGACATCTGCGGCCGGGTGGGGATCCCCGTCGTCCTCAAGTCCTCGTACGACAAGGCGAACCGAACCTCGCTCCAGTCCTTCCGGGGGCCGGGGATCGAGCGGGGGCTTGAGTTCCTCCGCCGGGTGCGGGAAAAGACCGGACTGCCGGTCCTCACCGATGTGCATGAGGTAGCCCAGGTTGCACTCGCGGCAGAGGTCGTGGACGCGCTGCAAATCCCGGCCTTCCTCTGCCGACAGACCGACCTCCTCCTGGCTGCGGGCCTCAGTGGCCGGGCCGTCAACGTGAAGAAGGGACAGTTCCTCTCACCGGGCGAGGTTCCCCGGGTGGTGGAAAAGGTGGTCTCCACCGGCAATCACCAACTGTTGATCACCGAGCGCGGGACGAGCTTTGGCTTCAACAACCTCGTCGTGGATATGCGGGCGTTGCCGATGATGCGGGCCATCGGCTACCCAGTGGTCTTTGATGCCACCCATAGCCTTCAGCTTCCCGGGGGGGCCGGTGTGGCCTCGGGGGGTCTCAGGGAGTATGTCCCCCATCTGGCGCGTGCGGCGGTGGCGGCGGGCTGTGATGCCATCTTCATGGAGGTCCACCCGGATCCGGATCGCGCCCCATCGGATGGATCCACCATGTGGCCGCTCAGGGAACTCGAGTCGCTCCTGCGGTCGCTTCTCCGGATCGCCGCCGCCGCCCACGGTTGATAGGGTCTAAACCCAACAAACCCATCCCAGGGGAACCAATGAGAAGCGTGCTTCGTTTGTTTCGCTACGCCCGACCGTACAAAGCGCGCGTGGTACTGGCGATCTTCTCCACGGTCGTCGTCTCCGCCCTGGGCGCGGCCTCAGCAGGGGCGCTGCAGCCGATCTTCGGCCTCGTCTTTCATGTGGGAAGCGCCCCCCGGCTCAGCCTGCCAGGCCCCTTGCAGGACCTGGGGCCACGACTCCTCAGCCGCTTGCCCGAATCACTGGCATCGAATGCCTTGACGCTCCTCTCTCTCGGTGCCCTGGTCCTCCTCCTGGGGGCGATCCTCCGGGGGGTTTTTTCGTATCTCGAGGAATACCTCACCATTTATGTCGCCGAGGCGGTCAAACGGGACCTCCGGGACGATCTGTACGCCAATCTCCATACGCTTTCCCTCGGGTACTTTACTCGCACGCCGACCGGCGAGGTCATGTCCCGCCTGACCTTCGACGTCGATCTCTGCGGTCGAAGCTTGCTGTGGCTTTTTGCCAGCCTCCTGAAAGAGCCATTCACCGCGGCGGGCTTGCTTGTGGTGTTGTTCCTGATCAACTGGCCTCTGGCGCTGATCGTATTACCCAGCATTCCCCTCGCGGTCTATCCCATCGTGAAATTTGGCAAGAAGATCCGGGCGCGGGGGACCGCGATCCAGGAACGGCGGGCGGAGCTCAACATCCTCCTCCAACAAGCGGTGAGCGGCATCCGGATCGTCAAGGCTTTCGCGATGGAGGGCTACGAGCGCCTCCGGTTCGCGCAGAGGAACGCGGGGCTCTTCCGGGCATCCCTCCGGATCGCGAAGGTGGATGCGCTCTCATCGCCGGTCATGGAGGTCTTGGCCTTTGGCGGCGTTCTCCTTATGGTGTGGCTGGGGGGTTACCTGGTCGTTCGGGGGCTCATCCTTCCCGAGGAGTTGCTGACCTTTCTCGTCACCCTGGGGCTTTTCTTCCAGCCCATCCGAAAGATCGGAAAGATGAATAACTCCATTCAACATGGAATGGCCGGTGTCCAGCGGATCTTTGAACTGATGGATACACAGCCGGAGGTCCAAGAGGTTCCCGGTGCGATCGTCCTGCCGCCGATGCGGGAACGGGTGGCGTTTCGGCACGTATCGTTCAGTTACGACGGGCATCAAGAGGTCCTCGGGGATGTGACCGTCTCCGCCCGGATG
>Ga0209885_1000068_pt1 | contig 14392 bp, 12 predicted proteins | sample GWRWS3_40_50_FD_187223 | JGI IMG/M metagenome (GOLD analysis project Ga0209885, IMG submission 187223) | Riverbed sediment microbial communities from areas with vegetation nearby in Columbia River, Washington, USA - GW-RW S3_40_50 (SPAdes)... | ecosystem: Environmental > Aquatic > Freshwater >... | reverse complement strand
CTGGGGGGTGGTGAGGGGAAGAGTTCGGGAGGACGACATCCGTGCACTCCCTGGGGCAAACCGACCAAGGGGTACAAGACGCGGAAGAAGGGGAAGCGGTCTGACCGCGAGATCGTCGCCCGGCGCAAGTAAAGCAGCAGTCAGCAGTCCGCAATCAGCAGTAAGCAAAGAGGTGAAAAGGGTTCCTTTGTTTGGCTGACAGCAGACCGCTGACCGCTGACAGCTTATCAGAGGATATATCGACTGAGATCCTCATCCCGGATGATGTCCTGGAGCTTCTCCCGGACATAGCCGGCATTGATCTCCACCTTGACCCCCTCCATGTGCGGGGCCTCGAAGGAGACATCCTCGAGGAGGCGCTCCAGGATGGTATAGAGCCGTCGCGCGCCGATATTTTCAGTGGCCTGGTTGACGGCGGTGGCGATAGTGGCGATCTCCTCGATGGCATCCCCGGTAAAGCTCATATCCACCCCCTCGGTGGCCAGCAGCGCGGTGTACTGCCTGGTCAGCGCATTCTGCGGCTCGGTCAGAATCCGGACAAAGTCCTCTTTCGTGAGACTCTTCAGTTCCACCCGCAGGGGGAAACGGCCCTGCATCTCCGGGATCAGATCCGCGGGCTTCGAGACATGGAAGGCCCCGGCCGCTATGAAGAGGATATGGTCGGTCCGGACCATCCCATGCTTGGTGCTCACGGTTGAGCCTTCCACGATCGGGAGGAGGTCTCGCTGCACCCCCTCTCGGGACACGTCAGGACCGTAGCCCCGCTCCCGACCCGCGATCTTGTCGATCTCGTCCAGGAAGACGATCCCGGAGTCCTCCGCCCGCCGGATCGCCTCGGCGACCACCTCGTCCATGTCGATCAGTTTCTGCGCTTCTTCCTGGGTCAGGATCCGTCGGGCCTCCTTGACCTTCACACTGCGCCGCTTCATCCGGTGTGGCAGGAGGTTGTCGAGCATCTCGCGGAGCTGATCCATTCCCTCCACCCCCGCCCCCGGGACGACCTCAATCATCGGCAGGGCCCGGTCCCGGACGTCGATCTCCACCATCCGATCATCCAGCTTGCCGTCCCGGAGCATCTTCCGGAACTTCTCTCGGGTGTCGTGAGGGGCGGCCTCGGTTGTCCCGAAGCCCACCGCTGGCGACCCACCGCTACTCGGGGGGACGAGCAGACCGAGGAGTCGCTCCTCGGCCAGCTCTGCTGCCCGCTCGGCCACGATCGCCGTCCGCTCCCCCTTGACCATGTTGACGGCGATATCGACCAGATCCCGGATGATGGAATCCACATCCCGCCCGACGTAGCCCACCTCCGTGAACTTGGACGCCTCGACCTTGAGGAACGGGGCCTCGGCCAATTTAGCCAAACGCCTGGCGATCTCGGTCTTGCCGATGCCGGTGGGACCGATCATGATGATGTTCTTGGGCGCCACCTCGTCCCGGAGGTCGGGGGGAAGCCTCTGCCGCCGCCACCGGTTCCGGATCGCAATGGCCACCGCCCGCTTGGCCGCATGCTGGCCAATGATGTACTTATCCAGCTCGACCACAATCTGCCCGGGGGTCAATCGGTCCATAGGGCTTCTCTTGCGCTCCCCTTGCCCTCGCGCATCGGTCACAGCTCCTCAACGGTGATCTGGTCGTTGCTGTAGACGGACAACTGGGCCGCAATGCGCATCGACTCCTGCATGATCGTCTTCAGGTCGAGGTCGGTAAACTTCACCAGGGCGCGGGCGGCAGCGGCCGCGTAGGGACCGCCTGAGCCGATTCCGATGATTCCGTCATCCGGCTCGATCAGGTCTCCCGTTCCAGAGATGATGAAGGAACACTCCTGATCCACCACCACCAGCAGGGCCTCGAGCCGCCGGAGCACCCGGTCCGTCCGCCAGTCCTTGGCCAGCTCCACCGCCGCCCGGGGCAGGTTGCCCTGGTACTCCTCCAGCTTCCCCTCCAGCTTGGCGAAGAGGGCAAAGGCATCGGCGGCCGCCCCCGCAAATCCCGCGATGACCTGGTTGTGGTACATCCGCCGGACCTTTCTGGCCGTGTGCTTCATCACCGTTTCGCCCAGAGAGACCTGGCCGTCCCCTGCCACGGCGACCCGCCCCTTGTGGCGGACCGACAGGATCGTTGTCCCCCTTATGGTGAGTCCACGGTTCACCGCTGGCCGCCTCATCACCGGTTCATGGTTGATGGTTCATGGTTCATGGCCTGAATCATTCTCCCCAAACCCTGAACTCCTCCCCCTGAACCATGAACTCTGAACCGTGAACTCCTCAGGCTTTCGGATGGGCCTTGTCATACACCGCCATCAGCTGGTCCAGATTCACATGGGTATAGCGCTGGGTCGTGCTCAACCTGGCATGCCCGAGCAGCTCCTGGATGACCCGCAGGTCAGCCCCCGCCTGGAGCAGATGCGTGGCAAAGCTGTGCCGAAGCCCGTGAGGAGTGATGGCCTTGCCCATCCCGCTCTTCTTCAGATACTTCTCGAGAAGCCGCTCGACACTCCGGGAGGTCAGCCGGCCCCCTCGGCGATTGAGAAAGAGCACGGTCCGGTGACTACCGAAGCGGGTGGAGCCCGCCATCCCCTTGATCTTCCCGCTGCCCAGCGTACCTCTCGCCGCCAGGTGCGCCTTCAGGGCCTCTCCGGCGGGCCGCCCGATGGGGACGATCCGCTCTTTTCTCCCCTTCCCTCTGACCTTCACCAGGCGCTGCTCGAGGTCCAGGTCTTCGACGGCGAGATCCACGAGCTCCCCCACGCGGATCCCCGAGGCGTAAAAGAGCTCCAGGATCGCCCGATCCCGGAGGGCGATCGGTGACCCGCCCTGGGGCGTGGCGAGGAGTTGAAAGGCCTGATCCACCGTGAGATGCGGAGGGAGCAGCCTGGGAAGTTTGGGCGTCGTTACCAGCCTGGCGGGATTCCAGCTGAGAAGCCCGCGACGGCAGCAGAACTGACAGAACGAGCGTAACGCCGCGACCCTGCGAGCCAAGGTCCTCGGGGAGAGTCCTCGACTGCGCAGCGAGGCCATAAACGCCCGTACCATCAGCGGGTCGATCCGGTCCAGCGGTATCGCCTCGGACGCCTCCGGGTGCATTCGACGGAGAAACGCGAGGAACTGGGTCAGGTCAATCCGGTAGCTACGGACGGTCTGGGGTGAGGACCCCTCAATGTCCAGCTCCCGGAGGTATTGTTCGATGAGTCGTTGCACCGCCGCCCCCATAGCGACCGAGGGGATAGCTCCACCCCGCTATCCCCTCGGCAATGGACGATACGGCCTGCGGCTTCAAAGATCAAGCAAAAATTCGCATCCAGGCCTCCATGGCCTTGAGGGACCGCTCGGCCAAGGCCGCCTTGCGCTTCTGCCGATCACGGACAGGAACCTCGAGAGGCGGTAAGAGACCGAAGTTCGCATTCATCGGTTGGAATCGGGAGGGATCTGTGGAAGTCACGTAGGTGAGGAGCGCCCCCAGCATGGTATCGCCCGGGGGGGTCACGGGTTCGAGGCCCTGGACAAGCCGGGCCGCGTTGATCCCCGCGAGCAGCCCAGAGGCCATCGACTCCAGATACCCTTCGACTCCGATGAGCTGGCCGGCAAAGAAGAGCCCTTTGTCCCCCCTGAACTGCAGCGTCGGCTCCAGGAGGAGTGGGGCGGGGATGTAGGTGTTGCGATGGATGCTGCCGTAGCGGAAGAACTCCGCTTGTTCGAGGCCCGGGATCATCCGGAAGACCCGCTGCTGCTCCGCCCGTCTCAGACGCGTCTGAAAGCCCACCATGTTGACCATCTGGCCTGCCTTGTCCTCGTGGCGGAGCTGGACCACCGCGCAAGGCCGCCGTCCGGTCCGAGGATCCGTCAGGCCCACCGGCTTGAGGGGGCCATAGAGGAGCGCCTCCCGGCCGCGGCGTGCCGACTCCTCGACGGGGAGGCATCCCTCGAAGAAACAGGCCTCCTCCAGGTTCTCGAAATCGTGCAGCGGGTACAGCTCTGCCTCCACGAGGGCCCGCCAGAAGGCCGTGTACTCCTCGTCGGTCATGGGACAGTTCCAGTAGTCGTCGCCCCCCTTGCCGTAGCGGGAGGCGGCGAAGATCTTCTCCCGGTCGACGGACTCGGTTGCCAGAATGGGTGAGATGGCGTCGTAGAAAGAGAGGAGCCGCGCGCCTTCTGCCGCGCGTCCCTGCGAAGGCCGCTCCTCCAGATGCGCCCGGAAAAGGCGCCGGAGGCTTTCAGCCAAGGGGCTCGAGGTGAGCGGACCCGTGGCGATCACCACAGGCCGCTCGGCGGGGATTTCCGTCACCTCCTCCCGGTACACCGTGACGAGCGGATGGCCCCCGATCCGGCGGGTCACCTCGTGGGCAAAGGCGGTGCGGTCCACGGCGAGCGCCGTGCCAGCCGGGACCGCGTGGGCCCTGGCCGCCTGCTGGATGACGGACCCGAGGCGCTCTGCCTCGCCGTGCAGCAGGCCCGACGCACTCGTCAGCTCTTGGGACTTCAAGGAATTGCTACAGACCAGCTCGGCGAGGAGGTCAGTCTGATGCGCCGGGGTGCCGGCGGTCGGTCGCATCTCGAAGAGACACACCGGCACACCCCGCTCGGCTGCCTGCCAGGCCGCCTCTGCACCCGCGAGGCCACCACCCACGATGGTCACACATGCCTTGGGCTTCACGGATCCGATTATGCCGTGGGCTTGCGGTAATTGCAATCCGCCGTCGCGCACTTGAGCTCAAGACCCTGACGGGTCCGGTGCTGGACGAGGAAGAGGGCACCACATTGAGGGCACGGTTCGGGGATCGGGCGATTCCAGAGGACGAAGGTGCACTCGGGATACCCGGTACAGCCGTAGAAGGACCTGCCCCGTTTGGATCGGCGCTGGGTCAGGGCTTTACCGCACCGGGGGCACTTGACATCGAGGGGAAGCGGTCTGACGGTTCGACACTTCGGGTAGGCGGAACAGGCCAGGAAGCGGCCATACCGGCCTTGGCGAATCACCATCGGAGCGCCACAGGTCTCGCATTTCTCATCCGTCGGTTCCGGCGCCACCCTTTCCTTCCCTTCGAGGCGGAGGACGTTCCGGCAGTCAGGGTAGCCGCTACACGCCCAGAAGAGTCCGTACCGACCCCGCTTCAACACCATGGGGCGCCCGCACTGCTCGCACACCTTGGTGTCGTTCACCGTTGACCGATCACTGTTGACCGCGCCCTCACTCTCGCCTCCCCGGTCATCGGTCGTCGGTATGCGGTCATCGAGGGTCACCAGTTCGCGGGTGTTCTTACACTCCGGGTAGGCGGAGCAGGCCAAGAATTTTCCGAACCGCCCCCAGCGGATGACCATGGGGCTCCCGCACTTCTCGCACGTCTCTTCCGTCTTCTCTTCAAGCGCCTTGAGGTTCTCCATCCCGGTCTTCGCCTGCTCCAGCCACTTGGAGAAGGCTCCATAGAAACGCCGCATCTCGTCGAGCCAGTCGACCTTCCCCTCCTCGATCTCATCGAGGACCGACTCCATCCTCGCCGTGAACTCGTAATCCATGATCCGGGGGAAGCTCTTGACCAGCAGATCGACCACCACCTCTCCCACCTCGGTCGGCCGAAATTTCCCCTTCTCTTTAATGACGTAATCGCGATTTTGAATGACCTGCACGATGGGCGCGTAGGTGCTGGGCCGGCCGATACCCCTCTCCTCAAGGTCCTTGACCAAGGTGGCCTCGGTATACCGCGGGGGTGCCTGGGTGAAATGCTGCTGGGGGTCCAGCGACCCGAGCGTCAGCACCTCCCCTTCGCGAAGGGGGGGCAGCGCCATCTCCCCGTCGGCCTCCCCATCGCCATTGGCTTCCTGGCCCTCGTCCGTCCGGCGCTTCATCCCCTCGTCGGTCCCCTCCACGTAGAGCCGCATGAACCCTTCGAATCGCGTCACGCGCCCCGTGGCGCGGAGCAGGAAGCGGCCCGCCTCCACCTCCACCGTGGTCACGTCGAAGAGGGCCGGGGGCATCTGCGAGGCGACGAAGCGGTTCCAGATCAGGGTATAGAGGTTGAGCTGATCTTTCGTGAGGTAGCGGGCCACACCCGCGGGATCCCGCAAGACCGAGGTGGGTCTGATGGCCTCGTGGGCCTCCTGGGCCGCCTTGGCACTCTTGTACACGGGGGGCCGCTCGGGAACATACTCGGCGCCAAATCGCTCGGTCAGGTAGCGGCGGACCTCTTCCACGGCCTCGCCCGACACCCGGGTGGAGTCCGTCCGCATGTAGGTGATGAGACCCACGGACCCCTCCTCCCCCAGCTCGATCCCCTCGTAGAGCTGCTGAGCAATGGCCATGGCCCGCCGGGCGGTCATGCGGAGCTTTCGCACCGCCTCCTGCTGAAACTTGGAGGTCGTGAAGGGGGGAACGGGATGACGGCGCCGCTCCCGGGTGCTAACCTCTTTGACCCGAAAGGACTGCTGCCCAAGCTCTTCGACCAGGGTGTGGGCCTCGGCCCCGGTGTGGATCTCGACCTTTTCCCCGTTCACCCTGAACAGGCGGGCCCGAAACTCCGGCGGCGCGCCTGCGGCGAGCAGGGCATCGATAGTCCAGTACTCCTGGGACACAAAGGCGCGAATCTCGCGCTCGCGATCGACGATCAGCCGAAGCGCCACGGACTGGACCCGACCAGCGCTCAGCCCACGCCTGACCTTCTCCCAGAGCAGTGGACTCACCTGATATCCGACGAGACGGTCGAGGATTCGGCGCGCCTGCTGGGCCTCGACTTTCTTGAGATCGAGCGAGCCGGGATGGGCAAAGGCCTCTTGGACGGCCCGCTTGGTCACCTCATGGAAGACGACCCGATGCACCGCCTTCTTCGGGGGCTTCAGCTCTTGGACGAGATGCCACCCGATGGCCTCCCCCTCCCGATCCGGATCGGTGGCCAGAAAGATGGCCTGAGAGTTCCGGGCCGACTTGCGCAGCTCCTCCACAATCTTCTCGCGCCCCTTCACCACCTGGTACTGCGGCTTGAAGTTCCGCTTCGTATCCACCGCGAGTCGATTCGGCGGCAGGTCCCGGACGTGGCCATACGAGGCCTTGACCACATACCCCTTCCCGAGAAATTTCGTGATGGTCTTGGCCTTGGCCGGCGATTCCACGATGACGAGGGATTTCGGCACGACTATGTTCCCTCCGGGTGATGACCGATGACCGATGACCGATGACAGACCATCCGGAGTACTTCAGTCGTCAAAGACACCAGGTCATCATACCACGACAGCTGGTCGCTCATTCCTGACTGCTGATAACTGATCACTGCTTTCAACGGTCGTCGGTCATCGGTGGTCGGTCAACTGTTCTCGGTGACGCGGACAAAGGTCTTGCCGGTGAGCTGCTTCACCCACCCCTTCATCTCTAGCGAGAGCAGGCACGCAGCCACCGCGGGGACCGGCAGTTTCGACCCGGCGATGACGGCGTCGATATGGATCGGTTCCTCTCCGAGCACCTGAAGCACCCGACCTTCCTCCCCTTCGAGCGCCGGTAGGGGCGGCATCGGGGGAACCGCCTCCTGCGGCATGTCGGTCGGGATCCGCAACTCCTCCACAACGTCCTCCCACCCCTCGGTGAGTTTGGCCCCCGCCTTGATCAGCCCGTGAGAGCCCTGGCTCAGCCGGCCCCTGGCCATTCCCGGGACCGCGAAGACTTCCCTCCCCTGCTCCAGCGCATGATTCGCCGTGATGAGGGCTCCGCTGTCAACAGCCGCCTCGACCACGATGACCCCCAGCGAGACTCCGCTGATCAGCCGGTTCCGTTGGGGAAAGTTCCCCTTTAGAGGAGCGGTCCCCAGGGGAAACTCGCTCAACAACGCTCCCTGCGCTGCAATCGCCTCCGCCAGTCTCTTATGCTCCGCAGGATAGGTGATATCGGCCCCCGATCCTAGCACCGCGATGGTCCGCCCGCCGGCCCTGAGCGCCCCCCGATGAGCGGCCGCGTCGATCCCCCTGGCCAATCCGCTGACGATGGTCAGCCCCCGCACCGCCAGGTCGAAGGCGAGGCGATCGGCCACCCCCCGACCATACGGCGTGGCGTTTCTGGATCCGACAATGGCGACCGCCCTCCGGTCCCGATCTTCCCAGGTGCCGCGAACGTAGAGCACGGGCGGGGGCTGGGCAATCTCCCGAAGGGGGGCGGGGTACTCTGCGTCCCGGAGCGTGATGAACCGGAGGCCCCGCGCCGCCATCCGCTTTCGCTCCCGAGCGACCGTCTCCTCCGCGGCAAAAGAGCGGATGGCCTTCGCCGTGACGGGACCGATCCCACTGACACTCTCAAGTGCCTTGAGCGGAGCCTTCAGGATGCGTCGCACGCTTCCGAAGCGCTCCAAGAGCAGCGCAAAGGCGGCAGGCCCTACATGGGGCACCATGTTGAGTGCCAGCCATGCCTCCCGCTCTTGCATGCGCCCCTCGCCCGAGATCAATGATCGCCACAGTGTATAAGGTCCGCATTATACCCGGGGAGGAGGGGGAGTCAAGTAGAGCAGTCGGCAGCCCACAGGCTAGAACGCTAGAAGGCTAGAACGCTGGGAAGCGGGAAAGTCATGATCGCTAGAGCCTGCTAGCGTTCTGGCCTACTAGCATCCCAGCCTCATAGCCTGCTAGCCGCTAGCGGTCAAGGCATTTTCCGGAACAGGACGAGTGGCTCGCCCACACGCAGATTGATGTTGGACACGGTCACCAGACCCGTGGCCGCCTGGGCAGAGGTGCGGATCACCACCAGCTCCCCCTGCTTGGTCGGCGCCAGGGGGATCGCCCGACCGCTGTCTGGACTGATGCCTGCCCCAGACATCCGATAGATGCTGAACTCATCGCCAGGGACAATCCCATGCTCCTGTCCGACATCCACATAGACGATGTCCCCCAGCCCCAGCGAATCGGCGTCGTCCTTGGAGCCCACGATGGTTCCTCCCACGCGAAGATGGGCTGGCTGACTCACGCCTCTCCGGGGGGGTGTCCACTCCCTCGCCTCCACCAGGAGGTCTCCGTCGGCCAGGTCCTCACAATTGTACGTGACCTTCGCCCGGGGCGATGCGCCCGCGGTGCTGATAATCTCCACGGTGCCCAGGGTCTTCACCTTGACCCCCACCCGAGCGCCCGTCGCGGGATGTGCGATCGGTGTGGTCGGGCGGACTACGTGAAACCGATCCCCCCGCTGGACCTTTCGGCGGCCGAGATCTACAAAGAGGTCATCCCAGTACCAGTGCCGCATATTGTCCTCTTCGAGCGGCCGAATGATCCGACCGACTCGAACAATCTCTTGCTTCTGCGCCACGAAGCCGCTGCACTCCAAGGCCGCCCGGGGAATGGCGAGGGACGGGGGGGCCGCCGGGCGCTTGATCACATCTTCCGGCTTCGTGACCGCGGCTACGTCAGGTGGAGGAGCGACTTCAGCAGGAGCGACCGCCTCCACCGGAGGTGCGATGGGCGGAGGAACCCGCTCCTCGCCGATGGGAGGCACCGGGGGGGCCTCCGCCAGCGGTCTGGGGGGCGGGGCAAATCCCGGGATGGTCAGGGGATCACCAGGGAAGATCCGGTTGGGGTCGGTGACAAAGGGGTTCTCCTTCCAGATCTGCGGCCACAGACGAGGGTTGTCGAGATAGCGGCCGGCGATCGCCCACAGGGTATCACCCTGCCGGACATTGTAGAACCCTTCCGGAAGGGTCTCCGGCCTCTTCCGTTGCTCCCCACCAGAGGTGGCCTCTTGCGCCGCAACCTGCCCCATCAGCAGCGAGGTCACTACCAAGAAGCCCAGCGCTCCGCGTATCGTCTCTCTCCTCATCATCCTCTGCTCCCCCTGTGTTTTGGTCCTTCCACCTTTTTCTTTTTCCCACGCGCCTCAGATCCGAGAAGCCCGATCTCGCGCGCCGGTCGAGATGATTCGGCCTAGTGCAAGCTTTGTGCCTGTTTCTTGACCCCGACGGCATGTCGGCGGGTCCGCATGCGCCACTCGTAGACCAGCGCCGAGGCGACGAAGATGGAGGAATAGCTCCCCACGATGATCCCGATCGCCAGCGCCAGAGAAAAATCGCGAAGGACCTCGCCCCCGAACAGGAGCAGCGCGAGGACCGCAAGCATGACGGTCACCGAGGTCATGATGCTCCGACTCAGGACCTCATTGATGCTCACGTTGATGATCTCGGCGAGCGTGCCACGCCGTCGGGCCCGGAGGTTCTCCCGGATCCGGTCGAAGACCACCACCGTATCGGTGAGCGAATACCCGGCCAGCGTCAGGAGGGCCGTGACGATCAGCAGGGTGATCTCCTTGTCCAGGAGGAAAAAGATCCCGAGGACCGCCAGGACATCGTGAAACGTCGCCACGGTCGCAGCGACCCCGAACCGGAATTCGAATCGCCACGCGATATAGGTCACAATGCCCACAAGGGAAATCAGGATCGCCCACAGGGCCGCCTGCTGCAGCTCTTGGCCGACGACCGGCCCGACCTCGTTGGAGCTCTCCACGACGAACGAGTTCCGAGGAAAGGCCTCCCGCAACACCGCTTCGATCCTGGCCGCGGTGCCGGCCACCGACTCCCCGAAGGATTTCACCCGGATGAAGAGCCGCCTTCCGCCGATGAACTGCTGGAGCTCACTCTCGGCGACGCCACCGGCGGTGAGGACCCGCCGGACCTCGCCAAGCTCCACCGGGTCATCAAAGCGCACCTGGATGGAGGTGCCGCCCGCAAAGTCGATCCCCAGGTCGGCCCGTCCCCGGGCGATCTGGACGCACGCGACGACCCCCAGGAGTACCAGCACGAGCGAGAGGACAAAGGCACCCCGCCGCATGCTCAGAAAATCGATGTTCGTCTTGCCGACAAATTCCATAGCGCGTCGCCCGCGTCTCCGCGGCGGGCCCTCAGATACTGAGCTGCTTCATGCCCCGAAGGGTCAGCCAGTCGAAGACCACCCTGGTCCCCACGGTCGCCGTAAACAGATTGATGGACACGCCGAGGGCTAACGTCACGGCAAAGCCTCGCACCGGCCCACTCCCGAAGAGAAAGAGGGCTAACGCGGTGATCAAGGTGGTGACGTGTGAATCGAGGATGGCCACCCAGGCCTTGCTGAATCCGCCGTCGATGGCGGAGCGCACCGTCTTCCCAAGTCGCAGCTCTTCCCGGATGCGCTCGAAGATCAGGACATTACTATCCACCGCCATGCCGATGGTCAGCGCGATGCCCGCAATCCCCGGCAGGGTGAGCGTCGCCTGGATCCCCGCCAGGACCGCGAGCATCATGAGGAGGTTGAGGAGCAGGGCCAGGTCGGCGAGGATCCCGGACCACCGGTAGTAGAAGCCCATGAAGAGGATCACCACGATCCCGGCCACGATGCTGGCCTGTACCCCGGCCCGGATGGAGTCCTCCCCCAAGGAGGGCCCGACGGTCAGATTGGAGATCACTAGAACGGGGGCGGGCAGCGCACCCGCCCTGAGGACGATCGCCAGGTCTCGCGCCTCCTGCGGGGTGAACCGGCCCTCGATCTGCGCCTGGCCCCCCGGGATCCGCGTCCTGATGACGGGGGCGGAATGGACGTTGCCATCAAGGATAATGGCCAGCCGCCGCCCCACGTTCTTCCCGGTAATCTCGTCAAAGATCCGAGTGCCCGCCCGGTCAAAGGCCAGCGAGACGTACGGCTCATTGTTCTCGGGGCTGATCCGCACCTCGGCCGAGGTGATCACGTCGCCGGTGAGCAAGGTCTTTTGCTCCAGCAGGAAGGGGACCCGACGGACCACGCGTCCCTGCGGATCCAGCACCTTCTCGTAGAGGATCTCAGAGCCCTCCGGCGCCTTGCCCCGGAGGGCCTCCTCCAGGCTGTGCTGGTCATCGACCAACTTGAACTCGAGCAGGGCGGTCTTCCCGATGAGCGCGATGGCCCGTTCCGGATCCTTGATCCCCGCAAGCTGGACGATGATTCGACGATCCCCCTCCCGCTGGATCAAGGGCTCCCGGACGCCGAACTCGTCCACCCGGTTCCGGATCTTCTGGACGTTCTGATCCACCGCCCGCTCCTGAATCGCCGCCACCTCGCGCGCACTCAGCGTCAGCAAGAGCCGGGTCGCCCCTTCCCGGGACCGTGTCATCTCGGGGTACTCCCCCAGGATCCGCTCCAGCTGCCCCAGGGCCTTTTCCTCCCCCACCTCGACGAAAATCTGGTTGATCCCCCGTCGTTCCAGCACCGCGACCCGGATTCCCTCCCGCTCCACGGCTCGGCGGATCTCCGCCACGCGCCGCTCCACGGCATTCTCGACCGCCTTGTCCGCGTCCACCGCCAAGACGAGGTGCATGCCCCCTTGGAGATCGAGGCCGAGGTTGATCGGCTCTGGGGCCGGGGCAAGGATCAGAGGCCGCACGTATCGCCACCACCCTGGAAGCGGAGAAAGCCCCGGGATCGAGGGCAGGACGTATAGAAAGGAAAGGAGGGCAGCCGCGCCGACCAGGCCTGCCCTCCATGCGAGATACCGCTTCACGAGCACTGTCCTTCGCGGGGAACCGGTGCAGTCACACCAGCAGTCCGGATGCCCGAAGGGCTAGGACACCGCCGGGACCTTCTCGCGGGAGCTCTGGGACCGCCGCCCCACCTGCTCCACCTTGTGGGGTAACGGCTCGCGCCCGGGCATGATCCCTCGCTTCACCTCCACGATCGACGGGTGAGGACACTGAAAACGGTCGGCGATGTACCGGACCGCTTGCTCCGGCTTGATCGTCTCCCCACAGGTAAAGATATCCACGGCCGCGTATCGGTACTCGGGCCAGGTGTGGATCGAGAGGTGGGATTCGGCGATCACCACGACGCCACTCACCCCGAAGGGCTTGAACTCGTGGAAGGCCACGTCCACAACGGTGGCCTTGCAGGCCTTGGCCGCCGCGACGAGGATCTCCCGGACGGCGTCAACCTTCTTGAGTAACTCCGGGTCGCACCCGTACAGCTCCACTAAAAGGTGTCTGCCCAGTGCCCTCAATGAACTCCCTCCTTTCACGCGTGCTGCGCGATCTCACCTCCCACCAAAGCGCGAACATCCCCCGTGGACTACACAAACATTCCTTCGCTTATACAACGGTCTGGAGAAATTGCAAGAAAAAAATGCGTTCCGGGATTTCCGGTGACCACGGACCCGCCCACCTCCCCATTCGACGAAGGGGTGTCGCTCTCCTCGGGCCTGTGGATGGGCCATTGACGGCCCTTTGGAAGCCTCTCATGCGCGGCACAGTTATTGCAACCTTCTTCCATACGCATGAGGAACTTGGGCGAGAGTGTCCGAAAGGCGGACACAGTCCCGCGCGACGGCGCGGGAAGGATAATCAAGAGTTTACCCGAGAGGCAACGCATGCGCCAAACCGAACGGAGCCCCGAGGCAGGCTTTACCATCATCGAGCTTGTCGTCGTCACGCTCCTGATAGGGATCTTGGCCCTCTTGGCCATCCCGCGCTTTCCCACGTACCCCAAGGCGGGGGCGGTCTCGCGGCGACTCCTCTCGGATATTCGCTACGCCAAAGAGCTGTCCACACGGTTGCAGACGATGTCCGGGATCTACTTCATCAGCAGCACCCAATACCGCGTCTTTACGAATAACGATACGAACAACGCCGCCAAGGACCCGCAGACGGGGACGACCTATGAAGTGACCATGTCGGGAAAGCTCTCGGGGGTGACGCTCAGTCAAACGTTTACCAACAGCATCCTGAAATTCGATTCCCTCGGCACCCCCTTGGAAGGCTCCGGCTCCGGGACCGCCCTCGGCGCGGCCAAGAGCGTCACCGTCGCGGGCCCCGGCGGGCCGCGGACCGTGACCATTGAACCGAACACCGGGAAGGTGACTGGGTCATGAAGCTTTCACGACTCTATCGCGATCAGCGAGGCGTCACCCTGATCGATCTCATCATCACCATCATCATCCTGGCGATCGCCGTGCCGCCCATGGTGGGGGTCTTCATCACGAGTACGCGGAACAGTACCTTCGGGGTCACCATGGCCCGGGCGAATCACCTGGCCTCGAACCTGTTCGAAGAGATCCGGTCCAAGCGGTGGGATGAAAATACCGGGGCCGCGAGCGCGACCCTTGGGCCTGACAGCGGGGAGGCCCGCGCCACCTACGACGACGTGGATGACTTTCACGGGCTCAACGAGACCCCGCCGAAGGACTCCCAGGGCGTCACCATGAGCGGCTCCACCGGATTTCGGCAGCAGGCGTCGGTCTGCTACGTGGCCAGCACCGACCTGAACACGTGCCTCGGGTCCGGGACGTCCAACTATAAGAAGATCACGGTCACGGTCACCGATCCCCAAGGGAGGGTCACTCCGCTCGTGACGGTGATCTCGAGCTTTTGAGCGCGGAGAGTTGAAAGTTGAGAGTTGAGGGTCAAGGGTTGAGAGACAAGAGTAATTTCGAATTGCGAATTTTGAATTTG
>Ga0209885_1000063_pt1 | contig 14829 bp, 17 predicted proteins | sample GWRWS3_40_50_FD_187223 | JGI IMG/M metagenome (GOLD analysis project Ga0209885, IMG submission 187223) | Riverbed sediment microbial communities from areas with vegetation nearby in Columbia River, Washington, USA - GW-RW S3_40_50 (SPAdes)... | ecosystem: Environmental > Aquatic > Freshwater >... | reverse complement strand
CTCGATCAGCCCCCGGGAGCGGCCGCCGAACGCCTCGGCATACGCCCTACCCACTTCGGGGATGACGGCGAGCGCCGCTTCCATTGCCTGATGCTCGACGAACTTAAACTCCGTATACCACTCGGGGGGCGTGGGCGGGTTCAGCGAGCGCGGCACTGCCGGATCGAGCAATGCCTCCACGTGGACTCCGCTGAGAAATCGGTCCACCGCCTTGGCCTCCGGAACCACAACCCCCTCGGCGGTGTTCGAGTGGATGAAGGACTCGTAGCAGAGCATCCCGGGCAGGCGGACCCGCGGGTCTTCGCAGATCCTGAAGAGCTGGATGGTCGTCTCGAGAATCTCCTGCGCGTCCTCACAGAAGAGCTGCAGCCAGCCGGCGCGGTTCACGGCCAGGGCATCGTTGTGGTCCGCGTACCGGCTATGGGGGACCGAAATGGCGCGATTCACCACCGCCATCACGATAGGGCAGCGGCTGCCCGAGGCGGTGTACAGGTGCTCGGCCATGAAGAGGAGCCCCTGGGAATTGGTAGCCGTGAAGACCCGCGCCCCGCCGAGGGAGGCGCCCACGGCCGCGGCCATGGCGGCGTAGTCCGACTCCATGTTGACGAATTCGACCCTCAGCAGGCCCTCCTCGACATCCCGGGCGATGATCTCGAGCATGGGGGACTGGGGGGTAATGGGATAGGTGGGAATCACCTGAGGCTTCGACAAGCGGACCGCCCGGGCCGCCGCCTCGTTGCCGGTGAGGAGCTCTGCGCGGCTCATGGCTTCTCGTTCCTCCTCGTCTCCCCTCGACTCCTGAGATACGCGAGCACGGTCTCCTTCTTCCGGAGGACGTGCTCGACGATCAGCCGCTCGGCCCGCGCCGGATTCCGGTCCTTGATCGCCTGAAGAATCGCCCGATGCTCCTGTAACCAGACCTTCCGGGTCCGGCCCACCTCGAGCGTGATCCGGCGGTAGCGCAGGATCTTGTCGTGAATCGCCTGCAGAAGCTGCTGGAGCTGCGCGCTCCCGCTCAAGACGTTGAGCCCGTCGTGAAACCGCGTGTTCCACTCGAGGAGTCGCTCGGGCGCCTCCCCGTCCAACGCGGTTTCCGACCGTTTCAGGACCCCTTCGAGCAGTGCGATCCCCTCAGGTGTCGCCCGCTCGGCCGCCAGGTGCGCCGCCAAGCCCTCCAGGACCGCCCGGATCCGAAAGGTCTCTTCCACCTCCTCGGGCGACATCGCGCTCACCACCAGGCTACTCCCGTGGCCTTTGGAGAGAAACCCCTCGGCCTCGAGCTTGCGGAGGGCCTCGCGGACCGGAGTGCGACTGATTCCCAGCTTGCCCGCCAACTCGGTCTCCACAATCCGAATCCCGGGCGAAAGCTCTCCCTGGACGATAGCCCGACGGACAGCGTCGTAGACCTCTTCGCGGAGCGGTCGGTGAACCCGGATCTTCATGGAAGGCCTTTCATCCAGATGATTGTATACTGTATACTGTGTACAACCTTGCCTGTCAAGCCCGATACTCCGCTGGCCTCTAAACCACTGAGGAAATGCCGGGTGTGGAAGGCGCACGATTGCCGGACATCTGAACAGCATTTCTCCATATCCCAGATGCCATAGGACAGTCCGCATCGAGAAGGATCACTTGAAAATCGGAAGCTTAAAGCATAACGGGGATTTGGCACAAAGTTTGCTCCTGAAAGATATCCAGAAGGGGAAACCAAAGCCTCTCTCCTTCTGCTAGGGCCTCGGGGGCGGGCCTTTGACCCATAAGGGAGCCCTCATTATTTATTTCACTCATCTCTACGATCTGTTTTCCACCTGATCCTGCCCTCCTTCCCGTCTGAACTCAAACGCAAACAAGAAGCCCAGAAGCGGCGGTTGTCACCGGTAGACTTCGCCGCGATGCCCGATAGTCACAATCACAATGACAAGGCGATCCGCCTCTACGATGTAGAGGATGCGGTAGTCCCCCACTCGGATACGGTGAAAGCCCTCTGCGCCCCGTAGCTTTTTCGATCCTGGTGGGTAGGGGTTCTTGGCGAGGGCCAGAATTTGCCTGTCGATTTGTTTCTGGACTTTCGTGGGAAGAGAATCAAGAGCGCGCCGGGCGGTGCGCGTGAGTTCGATCTGATACCGAGCGGTCATCTACGCAAGGCCTAGATCCTTGCGAACGACCTCGTAGGGAATGCGCTCGTCGGACTCGGCCAAGGCCTCCCGTGCGGCTTCTACGTCAAAACGGTCCTCGAGCTCCTCAAGGAGACGAAGATCCTCGATAGGGATCATGGCAACAATGTCCTTCCCGTGGCGGGCGATGACCACCCGCTCCTTTCCGTAAGCGGCCCGGTTCATGGTCTCTCCAAAAGAATCCCGAGCTGTCGTTGCCTTGATAGTCATTGTACCCTCCAAATCCTACAAAACGTACGCTATGGGGAGTATCGATTACCAGGTCCCTGTTGTCAAGTACTTTCTATCGGTTACGGAGAAAAGGAGCAATATTCGATCCAATAGCTTAGAATTAAATACTTAGACAGCTACAGGTTCGTCCTGGGGGGCTCGGTCTTGGTCGCCTTCCAGAAAGAATAAGCCCCGATGGAGCCTGCGGTCGGTTCGAAAGCGGCCGGGCCGCCCCGCCGGTGAAAGCGGGACCATCGGGGCCGGTGGTGCCTGGGCCTTCCCAGGCGGCCACCCTGGTCTTACGGGTGCGCTGGCCTAGGAGGCCACCACCTCACAGATCACCATCATTATCTCCACGACTGGACCACCTCCTCTCTCGGCGCATCCACCATCGCGGGCCCAGAACCCGCCAGCCCGAAGCCGACCGCCGAAATCGACCCCGGACCTGGTCCGCCCTTGGCCTGCCCCATTACAGGCGAGGACGCGAGGGGGCCTGTGTCGACCCCGACCGCCCGCAATCATAGCGACTCCCGTCTCGGCTGTCTAGCATTTCTTGCCCGATTCGCCGGCGGCGCCCCCGGTAACCATCGTGCAGAAAGCTGACCCCCCCGTTTTGGTCCTATTCAACCTCAATGCTGCTGCCTTGGAACAATAACTCCAATGCGCGAGAAGGATGGGAAGTGGCGAGTCGCTGGCTACTACATAAGGTAGGGGGCGACCGACGGGGCGTTAGTCGGAGAGTTCGCGGTCGAGGATCTCGTGCAGGAAGCGATCGATCGAGACGGGGTAGAACTTGACGTCCGGTGAGAGGATCAGGCCGGTGTCCCAGATCTCGCGCCGCGCCAGTTCGTCGAGGATCCGCTCGATGCGCGCTTCCGGGTCCCCCTCGGCGGGATGGATGGTGAGTTCCTCGCTCTCGATGGCCGCGTGCCGGCGAGCGGCGTAGCGGAAGGCGAACGCACGCCCCACCAGCGTGCGGTCCATGAGCTCGGAGTCGCCGAACACCTCCCCATAGGTCTGCCCCTCGCCTCCCGGCCGGATGACCAGACGGGGCGAGACGCGGATTTTACCCCGGACCTCGACGGCGCAACGTTCCATCTCTACGTCTGGCCCCACCAGGATGTAGGGAAGCACGTGGTACCCGACCACGATGCCGGTGATGGGCCTCCGCAAGACTCGCGTCCGCTCAAAGATCCCACGGAGGAACATTGGATCATATGGACGGTCAAACATACGATTCCGTCATCCGCAACTAGACGTCCAGGATCCCAAGCGGGATGGGCCTGGGCGTGAAGAAGGAGAAGTCAGTAGGCATTATGCACCGCTTTCCAAAAGGCGTCAAGGGTATCGCCACGAGAGATTGCGGAATGGCTGCGGGTGCATTATGCTATCGTCAGTCGGAGGGAACCTGGATCCGCAGCGAGAGGGGCACGTACGCTGGAGATACCTTCCTGGCGATGTCTAGAGAAAGGCGTGTGGGTTTCCGAGACCTAGCTGCCCTCGTGTTGTTGCTCGCCTTCGTGTTTGTTTTTGGGATGACCGTTATGTTGCTCTTCGGCTTCACGGTCGCGCCACTGCTGTTAGGTCCACCCGGTCGACCGGTTTCCCACGGCATCGAGGTTTCATTGTTCCTTATGACGGTGGTGACTAGCTTCCCCGTCGGAGGACTCATTGGCGGCCTGGTTTGGGTTGCCGTCATGGGACTCGTGCTACGGCGTGACACAGTCCTCAGGCTGCTTTACCTCGGTCCCCAGCTACCCGTGTTGACGGAATTGTGCGTCGACGTTCTCGATGCGGTGAGCGGACATAGAAGGAGGTCGGGACCTGATCGGAAGTAGGAGCCGCACCCGAGCTTCGAGCCGATCATTCAAGGGCCGCCCGGCCCCGAGGGTTCGGGCGTCCGCGAAGGCGAGCCGCCCGACTTAGGCCCGAGAATTGCACTGCCTCTGATCTGCGGGGAGGTGCCCAGGTCCGGTTGGACCTTCAGGGGTGTGAAGCCAGTCCCTGGAGCAGACAAAGGTCATCGCGATGAGTGAAGAGATAGTTCGGGCGGACAAGTCGTATCGCACGAAGTTTTTCACTTGGCACGCTATCTTTATCCTGTTCGGTGCCGCGGTCATCGTATGGGGTCTCCCATGGTTGGAGGAGTATCTCAGGCAGGCAAATCCAAAGACCGCAGCGGGGATTCTCAGGGGGTGGTTCATTTTTGCCTTTCTCAGTATTATTCCAATCGCCCTCTATATGCTGTTGCTCGGGCGGAAAGTGATCAAACATGAACGGATTCCGCTGCCGGGTGCAAAGGTCATCATCGACACCAGGCCGATCGTGGGTCAAAAGGCGAGGCTGCGAGGTCGAATGTTGGTCGGTGTCTCGCTGCTTCTCATTGCCCTCGGTCTCTCCGGCGCCCTGTTCACTCCCTTCATGTTGGACAAGATAACCAGCGAAGAAGCTATGATCAACAGCGCTGCCCGTCCGCTGCAGGAGACCGCTCTCCCGCGTAGCCCCTGAACCTAGCGTTCAGCCGGGGGCCAATGCTAATATGCGAAATCTCCCTGGGCAAACGGGGCTATCATGAAACTCAAGACGAGCCACAACGCTGCGAGAGAAAGAATCAATGAAAGGATCGTCTCGGGGAACACCCTCCTCGACAAGGTCACCGGTCAGTATTATGCCGCAAAGACCGCCGGGGCTTTTTCTGAAGAGCAGCACATACCACAATGGAAGGAGCAGTATGTTGATTGGCTCCACAAGTGTCTGGGCTCTCTGCAGGACATATTCCCAACCCCCCAGGAAGCGATAACACTGAAAAACGCACAGTGGTCGGGATCTCTAAAGATGAATGCCAAATGGGCCAGTCTGACGGCAGACATCAAAGCAAAGCTGTCCACCTTGGAAAGCATCATCAAATCGGTCGATTCCTACTCGATAGAAATGACGGACGAACTGTTCATTGAGGACATTGACTCCTTCGCTAAGGCCCGGGACATCAACCCGCGACAGGTGAAACCGCTTTTGCCACTGAATCTGTCAGGAGATCAAGTCCGGACCTTCCTCGGGGAAATTCTCGGGGAACCGCTGCGAAGGCCCGATGGGGACGCCGCAACGGACATCTTTACGTCCACGGTAACAACCGGCGGCGATCGCGCACGAACCGCCCTCCTACTCAAGGGGGCCACCACGACGGGGAAGCTGACGCTCAAGAAATGCGGGAAGCGCGGAGAGCAGATCGCACGGCTCGTTGCCGTTCCCGCGGAACTCTACATGCTCCAGCACCTCGATCAGATTGAGAGCCGGGTTATCCGGGAATTGAAAACCAAGATCCAATCACTGAATGGTGAAGGGAAGCAGTGCCGGATCTGCCTCGTGGACGGCATGGACACCGCTCGAATTCTCGTGGCGTACGGCAAGATCTCGCTGTAACGAGGAAAATCCTAAAATCCGCCTTGCAATTCTTGCTGCGGACGGCCCCCGGGTAGGACTGTGAACGACCGGCATACGAGTACGCCGCATATGTCATGAGCCGACCGGCAGAACCGCACGTCCTCAAGAGCTGCGGGTTTCCCCGACTGAACAACCTCCACGGGATTCTTTTGCTCATTCTCCTCCTGCCGTATGGAGAGGCGGCAGCCGCCCACAAGTTTGCCCACTGCCGGCCCCTCCCTGCGGATGCGGCCTTCCCGTCAGATTTTCCGGCCCTGCAGGATCAGGAATGGGGCTACCGCCTCGGCGGATGGGGCGGCCTTGCCAAGGGGCGCCCCGTGCGCCGGCATCCTGTCATCTTCATCCACGGCAATACCCGTGACGCCAGTGACTGGGATGAACCGGGGCACAGTGTGAAGAAACGCTTCCTGGATGCGGGCTATTCCCCGCAAGAGCTCTGGGCCGTCTCGTACAACGGGAAGAGCACCAAGGGACTCTCACCGGCCCACCTCTGCCAGACTGACAACCGGACCAACATCCCGGACCTGGCCGCGTTCGTGAAGGCGGTTCTGGCCTATACGGGGGCCGCAAAGGTGGACCTCATCGCCCATTCCCTGGGGGTGACGATTGCCCGGGGCATGCTGGCACAACACCCGGAGCTGGCCCAGATTGTCGAGCATTTTGTGGCCATCGCCGGCCCGAACCACGGGACGACGGTCTGCCGCCGGCTGTGGCTGGTTTGGATCATCGGGTGGAGGGATCATATGGGATGCGACGAATTGGTACCGGGGTCGGCCTGGTTACAAAGCCTGAATGGCCTGAACGCTGAGCAAGAGGCGCCTGGCCCGACGCGGGTTCTGACCGTTTACGATGGGACAGGGGCCGACATCTTCTACCTCCCCTGGCTGTTTGGGTGGCCGGTGCGGGATCAGGACAGTCCAGCACTCAAAGGGGCAACCAACGTCAAGATGCCGGGCCTCACGCACGACGAGCTGAGGACAAGTGATGATGCCGTGTCCGCCTACCTCCGCTTTGTCAATTAGCTCCTCACCCTCCTGGCATACCACTTGCAGACGCCCACAGCGAGCCAGGGGGACCCTATGCGGAACCGGCCAATCTTGCTGATTGACGACGATCCTCAGTCATGCGAACTGGTCACTGCTATTCTCAGCGTCGCCGATTTCGAGGTCCTTTCGGCTCCCGATGGCCTCTCAGGAATCGAACTGGCGCGCACGGCCCAACCCATCGCAATCATCTTGGATATGATGATGCCCGGTATGGACGGTATCAGCACATTGCAGCGCCTGAGACGGGACCCCGTTTTTAAAGATATTCCTGTGGTCGGCATCACAGCCTCAACGGACCTCACGTATACCGAGAAGGCCTTTCGCGCAGGCGCACAGTTCTTTTTGCCAAAGCCTTTTCGTGCGGCGAGCCTGCTCCGTGTGGTGGAGCTGGCAGCAGACTTGACTCTACGCGATACCCCGATGCACCGTCGTCGCCGCCACCCCCGTCACCTGGCAGAGGTTCCCGTGTCCTGTTTTATCCGCGGGCATCTGAGCACGGCCTCAGAACTCAAGGGGAAAACGGGTAACGTCAGCGTTGGCGGACTTCTGCTCTTGTTACCCGAAACGCTGGCGCCTGGGACCCCCCTTCAGCTCGGGCTGGGACTCCCCGACGGCCCAATCACCGCCAGAGGCAGAGTGATGTGGCGGGATCCCAAACCAATCGGCGAGGGGAGATTTCAGCACGGGGTTCGACTTTCAGGCTTCAAAGATGATGGCGGCCTCGTACAATATAGGGGCTACCTCGACCAGTTAATGTAGGCCTTCAGACTCTCGCCACTCTGTCTCTACGTACCAAGCAAAAAACCCGCCCATTGATCGAGTATCACTGATGACAAAACTTTCAGTGATGCCTTTTCCAGCAGGCTCAAGAACTCGGATTGGGCAACTGCGGGCACCCCCGATATGACGATGAGACCATCCGGCTGAGCGCGTGCCCTCAGTGCGGGGAGGACGACGGTCAGCGTATTCGCCTCAAGATTCGCGACGACGATATCGAAAAGCCTCCTGTCGGACAGTGCTTCGACTCGACCATTGATGAGGCGGACTTTCTGATCCAGCCCATTCTTCATAATATTCTGTCTGCATACCCTGCATGCCTCAAAGTCCGGATCAATCGCAACAACCCCCTTGGCCGCTCGTGTGGCTGCATAGATGGCCAAGATCCCCGTCCCGGTGCCGATGTCCAATACCGACTGCTCTTCGCGGAGAATGTCCTCCAGTATGGTAAGGCACATGCGCGTCGTCGGGTGCGTCCCGGTTCCAAACTTGCCACCGGGATCGATGACCAGATATGGTCTGCCATATGCAGAGGACGGATCCTCGTGTGGAAAAAGGAGGACGAGCCTCTCGCCTATCCAGACGGGCATGCCTGTTCTTCCCCTGGAGTTGTGGAAGGAAGAATAGCTAGAGGATGTTGAAGGCGAGCTTGCGGGCCTTACTTCGTCTTCAGCAGCTTTTTGGCCTCGGCGACGATATGGTCGATTGACAGGCCGAACTTCTTGTACAGGGCCACCGGGTCTCCCGATTCCCCGAAATCGCGGACCGCGATCCGCCGGACCACTCCCTCGCCCCGTTCGGCCACCACCTCGCAGACGGCGCTTCCGAGTCCACCGCGAAGGCCGTGATCCTCGACCGTCAGGATCCGTCCCGAGCGCTGGATGCTGTCGAGAACCAGCTCTTCGTCGATGGGCTTGAGGGTGTGGATGTTGACCGCCCGCACATCGAGACCCTGGCTTCTCAACTCGCGCGCGGCCTCCCGGGCGTTATAGACGGTGCCGCCGGTGGCCATGATCGTCAGGTCCCGCCCCTCGCCCCGAGCGGCATCCACGATCACCCCTTTTCCGAACTCAAAGCGGTAGTCGGGTGGATTGACGTCCTCCACCTTCTGGCGCGTGAGCCGCAGAAAGACCGGGCCCTGGTGCTGTACGATGTACTCCACGGCCCTTTCGGTCTCGATCGCGTCACCGGGTTGGATCACGCTCATATTCGGAAGCGAGCGCATGAGGGCGATATCCTCGAGGGCCATCTGGCTGTACCCGTCCTCGCCGATGCCTATCCCGGCATGGGTCCCCACGATCTTCACGTTGGCGTGGTTGTAGGCCAACGAGACGCGGATCGTCTCGAAGCGCCCCGCCACAAAGGTCGCAAAGGTACAGATAAAGGGTATCCAGCCCTCGAGGGCCAGGCCGGCTCCGATCCCGATCATGTTGGCCTCGGCGACGCCCACGTTGAATGATCGGTCAGGGTACTTCTCGACGAATTTCACCGTGTTGGTGGACTTGCCCAGGTCGGCATTGATGACGACGACCCGATCGTTTTTGGCGGCGACCTTGAGCAGGGCCTCGCCGAAGGCTACGCGGGTTGCCTTCCCACCCATGTTCACACCTCTAGGATTCGATGACCGATGTCCGACGACCGATCACCGTCATTCAACGACCAGTAAGGAATCTCCCTGCCCCATCCTTCTGCCGTCATCGGTGAACGGTCATCGGTCCACAGCGGGCGCCCTCACAAGGGCGCCGCTAAAATCTCCTGGACGGCGCGCTCACCCTCTTCCCGAGTGGGCGCCTTGCCATGCCACTCGGGATTGTTCTCCATAAAGGAGACACCCTTCCCCTTCACCGTCCCAGCGATGATGACAGACGGCTTTCCCTTGACCCCCTCGGCATCCTCCAGCGCCTGCACCACCTCTGAGATCTCGTGCCCATTCACCTGGATCACGTGCCAGCCGAACGCCTTCCACTTAGCTGGGAAGGGTTCAAGGCTCAGGGTCCGCTCCACAAAGTCGTCGTTCTGGATCTTGTTCTGATCGACGATCGCGCAGAGGCTGTCCAGCCTGTATTTCGGGGCGAGCATCGCCGCCTCCCAGACCTGACCCGCCTGACACTCTCCATCCCCGAGCAACGGGTAGACCCGGTGCGCCTTCCTGGCCAACCGTCCCGCCAGCGCCATGCCGATGGCCACGGAAAGGCCCTGCCCGAGAGAGCCGGTGGCAGCCTCGACGCCGGGCAGCCGGTCATCGGGCGGACCCGGATACGGATGGCCCTGCAACCGACTCCCGATCTTGCGCAGGCTCATCAGCTCGTCCCTCGGAAAGTACCCCGTCTTGGCCAACGCCGCGTACAGGATCGGGCAGCAGTGACCCTTGGAGAGGACAAAACGGTCCCGGTCAGGCCAGAAGGGGTCATCGGGGCGGTGGCGCATCTTGTGGAAAAAGAGGGCGGTAACGATCTCGACGGCAGAGAGGGAGCCACCGGGATGCCCCGATCCGGCCTCGGTGAGCATCCGGATCACATCCACCCGGAGCTCTTGGGCGATCTTTTTCAGGCGCTGGATATCCGCGGCCACCTGGGGCATGCACCCTCCGAAAAATCCGCCCAATTGTCTCTACGAGGCTCTACGCTGTCAACAAAAATGAGTAGAAGGTTGCGGGGCCTGCCCCAATTTGTTACGCTAGTGCCGTTCCAACTTGCTGAGCCGAATTGGACCCGCCTGCCTTTCCTGCAACGGTTCTAGGCGTGTGCGGCACAGAGGTGGGCGCGAAGAGTTGCAACGGACCGAGCTTCAAGACCCGACGGGGAGAGATGATGGCCATCCTGAAGATCGCCCAGATGGGAAATCCGGTGCTCCGCCGCAAGGCAGACCCCGTGCCGGTCAAATCGATCAAGTCGCCGATCGTGCAGAGATTCATCGACGACCTGGTCGAGACCATGCGAGAGTATCACGGGGTCGGGCTGGCCGCGCCGCAGGTCCATGAATCCCTGCAGATCGTGGTCATCGAGGCCCAGGAAAACCCTCGCTATCCCCAAGTACCCAATATCCCCCTCACCGTCCTCATCAATCCCACGGTAGAGCCGGTGAGCGAGGACATGGAACAGGACTGGGAGGGGTGTCTCAGCATCCCCGACATCCGCGGAAAGGTCCCCCGGCATCGAGAGGTGCGGGTCCGGGCCTACGACCGGGAGGGGAAACCGCTTGATTTTTCCGCCAAAGACTTCTTCGCCCGCGTGATCCAGCATGAATCCGATCACCTGCAGGGCATCCTCTTTTTGGACCGCATGCCGAGGCTCGACACGCTGACCTATCTGGCGGAGTATCAGCGGTACTGGGTCAAGGAATAGGGCGGGAGCCTTCATGGGACGGGACGGCAAGACGATCCTCGCCTTTGTTCCGGATCTCTTCTTTTCCACCAAGATCCAGGATACGGCGAAACATCTGGGCCATACCGCAACGATCTCTCGCACACCCGATGATTTCGTCCGAAAGGCCCAGGAGCTCTCCCCGGCCCTGCTGATCGTGGACCTGACCGCAGAGGGCACGAGCCTCGAAGAGCTCCTGATGCAGCTTCGACGAGAGATCCAGGCTTCCCCCATTCCACTCCTGGCCTTTACCACCCATGCCGCCTGGAAGCAGACGGCACCGCTCCATCGCCTCTGCGATCAGGTCGTGACCAAAGAGGCTCTCGCCCGCGACCTCGCCGCCCTCCTGGGGAAATACCTGGGCGGAGAGACAACGGATTCGGGGACGACACACCATGGCACACCGAAGCCCCCTCGATGATCTCCACCGCTCTCTCGGAGCGATCCTTCAAGAGGAGGGAGGATGGGAACTGCCGGCCCGATACCGGGACCCGATCGAAGAGCACCGGGCCGTCCGGGAAGGGGTCGGCCTCATCGACCTTGCCTTCCGGACCTTCATACGCGTGACCGGCACGGAGCGGACCCGGTTTCTGAACGGCATGCTCAGCAACGACATCGCTCGGCTCGAGGAGGGGAAAGGGTGCTACGCGTGTCTCCTCAATCCCCAGGGCAAGATCCTGGCCGACCTGAATGTCACCGCCCTCTCCGACTGCCACATTCTCGAGACTGATGCTCGTTGGAAAGAGCGGGCCCTGGACCACCTGAATAAGTATCTCATCGCGGATGACGTCACCTTCCAGGAGCTGACGGATGATTTCCTCCTGGCCTTGCAGGGACCCGGCTCACCGACTCTTCTAGAGCGCCTCGTACCCGGCATCATCCCGCCGGCAGCGGAGCACCAGTCAACCCAAGTCACCATCGATGGCCACTCATGTCGGCTCACCCGGGCATCGATCACAGGCGAAGAGGGATACACGCTCGCCCTCTCCGTCAAGGGAGCCGGCGTCGTGTGGCAGGCCCTTCAGGGGGCCAGCGCGATTCCGGTCGGGATGGCCACCTTGAATACCCTGCGCCTGGAGGCCGGGATTCCCTGGTTCGGCGTGGACTTTGACGAGGGAAACTTCCCGCAAGAGGCGGGGATCGAGGATAGAGCGGTCAGCTTTAACAAGGGTTGTTATATCGGGCAGGAGTTTGTCATTCGGATCGCCCATCGGGGGCACGTCAACCGGCGAATCTCTGGTCTCACCGTAGAGCGCGAACCGATTCCGCGCCCGCGGGACCGCATCCTGCACGACGACAAAGAGGTCGGGCGCATCACGAGCGCTGCCTTGTCCCCCACTCTGGGAAAGATCATTGCCCTGGGGATGCTCCGGCGTGAATGGCAGGAGCCTGGAACTGCCGTTCAGGTCGAGAGCCCGGACGGGTCAGTTCCTGCCCGGGTGACCCCCCTCCCCTTCTACCGCCGCCCCAGTAGTTGACCTGTGTTGGGGTGGAGGGACCAGAGGTATCCAACTGGCTGCCACGTGCGTCTAAGGAGTGCAGGCCAAGAGCTGACTGCCGGAGGCTGACCGCCTCCGTTCGCGAGGAGTAAGCCATGCACTACCTGCGTAGGCCCGGTTGGGCCATTTCGGAGCGCGAGGCCACGCCCGAGGCGGCTTTCATGGACCGCCGCCGGTTCTTGCAGGCGGCGCTCGGGGTACTAGCAGGCGGCATTGCGGGGGTCAGCCCCCTGACCTTGGCCGCAGAAAAGGCGCCGCAGGACCAGACCGACCGGACAGTCGACCTCTACCCCGCCAAGAGGAATCCGAAGTTCACCCTCGACCGGCCGCTGACGCAGGAGTCGGTGGCCGCCACCTTCAACAATTTCTATGAGTTTGGCGGAACGAAGACGGTGTATACGCTCGCCCAGCGGCTCAAGACGCGACCCTGGCAGGTGCAAGTGGGGGGCCTCGTCCGAAAGCCCAGGGTCTTCGACATCGACGACCTGATCCGTGCTATGCCGCTGGAAGAGCGTCTCTACCGCTTCCGGTGCGTCGAGGCGTGGGCGATGGCGGTGCCCTGGACCGGCTTTCCCCTGTCGGCGCTGATCAAGGCCGTCGAGCCTACCAGCGAGGCCCGGTTCGTCAAGATGACGACGTTTCTCGACCGCACGGTGGCGTTCGGGCAACTACAGTTCTGGCACCCGTGGCCGTACGTCGAGGCCCTGACGAGGGAAGAGGCGATGAATGAACTCGCCTTGCTGGTGACCGGCGTGTACGGCAAGCCACTGCCCAAGCAGCACGGCGCGCCGATCCGCCTGATCACGCCGTGGAAGTACGGCTTCAAGAGCGTCAAGTCCATCGTTGCGATCGAGTTCGTCAAAGAGCGTCCGAAGACCTTCTGGGAGACCGTGGGCCCCACCGAGTATGGCTTTTGGGCGAACGTGAACCCCACCTTTCCCCACCCGCGGTGGTCCCAGGCGACCGAGCGCCTGATCGACACCAACGAGATCCGTCCCACCCAGATCTTTAACGGCTACGGCGAGTGGGTGGCCAAGCTCTACCCCGACCTCACCTCCCGCACGTATTTCATGTAAGATTGCCTGCCGGACAACGGTCAGCAATCGCCGAGCGTCCGATCGCGTGCTGCGAGCCCCTGCCCGGGGTCCTATCCCGCCCTTTGATTTTCGGCTCGATCAAGGTGTAGACTAAGGTGGCACGGTGGGTGGTCAGGTGTTGGAGTCGTGAGGCGGGATGCCAACAGTACTGAGGGTCGGTCCCTACCGTTTCTTCTTTTACGCAGGGGACCGCGATGAACCGCCACATGTCCATGTTGAGCGTGAAGCTAAGGTTGCGAAGTTCTGGCTTGACCCGGTCCGGCTGCACAGGAGTGGTGGATTTTCCCGGACGGAGGTTGGGCGAATCCAAAGAATGGTAAGCAACCACCGGATGGAATTATTGGAGGCCTGGAATGCGTATTTCCACGGTTAAGATCGAGGCGCCAAAGGCCGAAAGGGTGACCGTGACAGAAGACACCTTATCGGTTGATCTCAGCGACGGCCGAACCATCTCTGTTCCCCTCGCTTGGTTTCCGAGGTTGTTACACGCGTCGCCTGGGGAGCGCAAGAACTGGCGGTTCATCGGGAAAGGCCAAGGAATACACTGGGTGGACATAGACGAGGACGTTAGCGTCGAGGGCCTGCTGGCGGGCAGACCGTCTGGGGAGAGCCAATCGTCGTTCAGGAAATGGCTTGCGGGCCGGAGATCTCGCCTAACAAAGCGCTCCAGCCGACGACTGCGGCGTAGATCCTAACAAGGCGATGGAGCGAACAGAAGTTGGGCGGCTTACGAAGCGTTCGTCACCGAAAAACTCCAACACAAGAAAGGAAACACGCATGTCAGCCAAGCAAAAACCTCAACCCACCCTCTACGAACGCCTCGGCGGTGTATACAGTATTGCAACCGTCATAGACGACCTTATCGACCGCGTCATGGCAGATCCGCGCCTGAATGCGAACCCCGCGGTCGACGAAGCCCACCACAAGGTGCCACCCGCTGGCTTCAAGTACCTCGTCACCGAAATGCTCTGCTGGGCGAGCGGCGGCCCGCAGAAATATTCGGGGCGCTCCATGGTCGACTCCCATCGCGACCTCAACATCACGCCCCAAGAGTGGGAAGCCTTCATGGACGACCTTCAGCAGACGCTCGACAAGTTCAAGGTTCCCGCGGCCGAGCAGGCTGAAGTTCGGGCGATTGTCCAGAGCACCTACGGCGACATCGTTGTTGCCACGGCATAACGCGCCCAGCCTTCACCGCTGCTCGGTTGGCCTTGGTTTTTCTC
>Ga0209885_1000056_pt1 | contig 15693 bp, 17 predicted proteins | sample GWRWS3_40_50_FD_187223 | JGI IMG/M metagenome (GOLD analysis project Ga0209885, IMG submission 187223) | Riverbed sediment microbial communities from areas with vegetation nearby in Columbia River, Washington, USA - GW-RW S3_40_50 (SPAdes)... | ecosystem: Environmental > Aquatic > Freshwater >... | reverse complement strand
CAAGCGAAAGCCGGCGCAGCCAACTCCCGCCGGTTCGTAGTTCATGGTTCACGTCTCTGAACCATGAACGGGTACGATAGCCCAATGTCCCACTTTAAGCTCATCGACAACCCTGGTCCCGCTGACCACCACGGTCCCGTGACTGACACCCTGGGTCGGCCACTCCGCGACCTCCGCATCTCGGTCACAGACCGCTGCAACTTCCGCTGCACCTACTGCATGCCGAAAGAAGTCTTCGGCCGCGACTACCCCTTCCTCGACCGGCGCGAGCTGTTGACCTTTGAAGAGATCACACGCCTCACTCGGCTCTTCCGAGCCCATGGCGTCGAGAAGCTCCGCCTAACCGGGGGCGAGCCCCTGCTGCGCCGGAACCTGGACCGGCTCGTGCAGATGCTGGCCGAGATCCCGGGCCTCGACCTCACCCTGACGACGAACGGCGCGCTACTGGCCCAGCAGGCCAAGGCGCTCAGGGTCGCGGGGCTCCAGCGGATCACGGTGAGCCTGGACAGCCTGGACAACACCGTCTTCCAGGCGATGAACGACGTCGGCTTTACCGTCGAGCGCGTCCTCGAGGGGATTGAGGCGGCCTCCGCCGCGGGGCTTTCCCCGATCAAGATCAACATGGTGGTCCAGCGGAGCGTCAATGAGGGAAGCATTATCCCCATGGCCCGCGCCTTCCGCGGGACGGGGCACATCGTGCGCTTCATCGAGTACATGGACGTGGGCCAGACGAACGGCTGGCGGCTCGATGACGTGGTGCCGGCCGCCGCAATCATTGCCCGGATCCACGCCGAGTGGCCGCTCGAGCCGGCGGACCCGCACTACCGGGGTGAGGTCGCGCAGCGCTGGCGCTACCGGGACGGCCGTGGCGAGATCGGCGTCATCGCCTCGGTGACCCAGGCCTTCTGCCGCGACTGCACCCGCGCACGCCTCTCCGCCGAGGGCAAGCTCTACACGTGCCTCTTTGCCACCGTGGGCCACGATCTGCGCGCGCTACTGCGCGCGGGGTCCTCGGACACTGAGATCAGTGCTGCCATGGCCCGGATCTGGGGGGAGCGTGCCGACCGCTACTCGGAGATCCGCTCGGCCGAGACGGTGGGGCTCCCCAAGATCGAGATGTCCTACATCGGAGGGTGAAGTAGTAGAGGCGGGGCGGCGCAGGCTTCCCGCCTGAAGATTGTTCTCGTTGATCAGGCACACCTCGGAGGGGCTCGACCGGACGGTCGGTAGGCGGCGTCCGGTGTCAGTTTCTCACCGAACCGATATTCAACTCTCTCCGGCCTCCAAGCGTTCCAGCATGCTAGCGGCACGGTGTTGAGGACTGAGCACTGAGGACTGAGACCGGACACCGAACACCCGACACCTAACACCTGACACCCGACAGAGATGGACGAAGCACGGTTGATCATTGCGGCCAGTGCGCGGGATGCCGACCTGTATTACGCCAGCCGCTTCCACGCCCCTGATCCGTTCCCCTTCTTTCAGGTGGGCAGGGAACGGGTGATCATCGTGAGCGACCTGGAACTCGGGCGGGCCAGGAGTCAGGCCGCCGTCGAGACCGTCCTCCCCCTCCGGACCTATGAGGATCGGGCGAAGGGTCGGATGCCGGAGCCGACCATGCTCGACGCCGTCGAGGAGGCACTCAGGGAGCGCGGGATCGGGCGCCTCCTCGTCCCCGGCAGTTTTCCCGCGGAGTACGTCGACAAGCTGCGGGATCGCGGGTTCACGCTGCGGGTCAAGGAGGGGATCTTTTTCGAGGAACGGTTGACCAAGTCGGAGGCCGAGGTCGCCTGGATCACGGAGGCCCTCCGGGTCGCCGAGGAGGCCATGGCCATCGCCATCCAGGCCATCCGCGAGGCCGAGATTCGGGGGCACGCCCTCTATCGAGCGGGCGCGCCCGTGACCTCGGAGGCCGTGCGGCGGCTCATCCATCACCTCCTACTCGACTACGATTGTACAGCCGACCACACCATCGTGGCTGGCGGCGAGCACGGCAGCGACCCGCATCACGAGGGGACCGGGCCGCTGCCGGCCCATGAGCCCATCGTGATCGACATCTTCCCCCGTTCGACCCGGACCCACTACTTCGGCGACCTCACCCGCACCGTGCTCCGAGGCCGCGCCTCGGAGCGCGTGCGGCAGATGTACGCGGCGGTGCTCCAGGCGCAAGAGCAGGCGTTTTCCCTGATCCGCGATGGGGCCGATGGAGCTGCGATCCACCAGGAGGTGACGGCGCTCTTCGAGGGGTTGGGCTTTTCCACGGGGGAAGCGAACGGGCGGATGCAGGGGTTCTTTCACGGGACCGGGCACGGGCTGGGGCTCGAGATCCACGAACCGCCGCGAATCGGAAAACGGGGGGCGATCCTGCGCAGTGGAAACGTGGTGACTGTCGAGCCCGGTCTCTACTATCCGGGAGACGGAGGGGTGCGGATCGAGGATGTCGTGGTGGTGACGGAAACCGGCTGCCGGAATCTGACCACGTTCCCGAAAGTACTGGAAGTATAAGGGAAAGCGCGCCCAATGACCTTGACACCAGGGCCGCAGTATCGTATAATCCGAACGGCATTCAGGAAAGGTTTTCCCTGACACCACAAGAGGCACGGATGGTGCTGAAGCTCCCGATTTACATGGATTACCACGCCACGACTCCCGTGGACCCGGAGGTCCTCGAGGCGATGCTCCCTTATTTTCGGGAACATTTCGGCAATCCCTCCTCACGGACCCACGTCTTCGGATGGACGGCCGAGGCGGCTGTCGAGAAGGCGCGGGAGCAGCTCAGCACCCTCATCGGGTGCAAGCCGATGGAGGTCGTCTTCACTTCGGGGGCCACCGAATCGAATAATCTGGCCGTGAAGGGGATCGCCTGGGCCTCCCGGGACCGCGGAAATCACATCATCACGACAGGCATCGAGCACCATGCGGTGCTCGATGCCTGTCGCCGCCTCGAAAAGGAGGGTTGTGACGTCACGTACCTTCCGGTGGACCGGAGTGGACTGGTGGATCCGTTGCAGATCGAAGGGGCGATCACCGACCGGACCATCCTGGTGAGTGTGATTGCTGCGCACAACGAGATCGGGACGATCCAGCCCCTCGCCGAGATCGGGCGGATCTGCAAGGCCCGGGGGGTCTTGTTCCATTCCGATGCGGCCCAGGCCCTGGGAAGGATCTCCCTGAGGGTGGATGACGTTCATGCAAATTTCCTCTCCTTTTCGGCCCACAAGCTGTATGGGCCCAAGGGGGTGGGGGCGCTGTATGTCCGGAATGCCCGGCCCGCCGTCAAGCTGATCCCCCTCATGGACGGCGGTGGCCAAGAGCGAGGGCGCCGGTCGGGGACGCAAAACGTCCCGGGGATCATCGGCTTCGGCAAGGCGTGCGAGGTGGCCTCGCGCGTGATGGCCGAGGAGGCCGAGCGGCTGACGAAGTTACGGGAGCGCTTGAAGGCAGGGATCTTGCAGCGGATCGATGGCGTCTATCTGAACGGGCATCCGGAGCGGCGCCTGCCCGGGAACCTGAATCTGAGCTTTGCCCGGGTCGAAGGGGAGGCCCTCCTCCTCAGCATGAAGGACGTCGCCGTCTCCTCGGGCTCCGCCTGCACCTCGACCCGCATGGAGCCCTCCTATGTCCTTCTTGCCTTGGGGGTGGGCGAGGAGCTGGCCAGCGCCAGCATCCGTTTTGGTCTCGGACGGTGGAGCACCGAGGAAGAGGTCGATTACACCATCGAGAAACTGAGAGAGCGGGTGGGGCGGCTTCGGGCTATGTCGAGTGGTTGGCCCGGGGCCGTGGAACGCGTGGCGAGTGCCCGGGAGGCATCCGCGTAACCTCTGGAAAGAAGGGGACATTCAGGCAACGAGGAGGTCGAAAGGACGATGATTACCATAACAGCAACGGCGGCATCGAAGCTGAAAGAGCTGATGGTCAAGGAGGGGATTGCGGGCCAGGGGCTGCGCGTCCGGGTGATGGGCGGCGGCTGCTCTGGCTATCAGTATGAGCTTGCCTTTGACGCCCCCCGGGAGGGGGATCGAGTCATCGAGCATGATGGGGTCAAGGTGGTGATCGACCCCAAGAGCCTGCTCTTCCTGGCTGGAACGGAAATCGACTATCAGGAAGGGCTGATGGGGGCCGGCTTCGCCATCAAGAACCCCAACGCCAAAGGCTCCTGCGGCTGCGGCCAGTCGTTTCAGGCGTAAGATCTTCCTGGTGGAGAGCGCGGGCAGAGGAGGGATACCGGTGAAGTTTGAGCTGCTCAATCAGGAGCAGCCGGACCGGACGGTGGAAGAGGAGATCAAGCGCGGCGTCCTCTTCACGACCCTGGAGAAGATGCTCAATTGGGCGCGCAGATCTTCTCTCTGGCCGGCCACCTTTGGGCTCGCGTGCTGCGCCATCGAGATGATGGCCACCGCGGCTTCTCGATTTGATCTTGCCCGATTCGGGGCCGAGGTCTTTCGCGCCTCGCCCCGGCAGGCGGACCTGATGATTGTCTCGGGACGGGTCAGCAAGAAGATGGCCCCGGTGCTCCGGCGGGTATACGACCAGATGCCCGAACCCAAGTGGGTGATTGCCATGGGGGCGTGCGCCTCCTGTGGCGGGATCTTTAACGACTACGCCATCGTGCAGGGGGTGGATAAGATCGTGCCGGTGGACGTGTACGTGCCCGGGTGTCCGCCACGCCCAGAGCAGTTGATCCACGGCATCATGCTGCTCCAGCAAAAGATCGCCAAGGAACGTCACCGGCCAGAGGATCTGGTGCACCTGCCCTGGCGGCGGCAGGGCGCATGACAATCGGGAAAACAGCGCAACCCACCGGGAGAGTCTTGTGAGCGAGGAGAGAGCGATGACCACCCATACCGAAACTCCACCCCGCCCGCAGGTGCCCAAGCGCACCGAAGAGCTGGACGAGGTGGTGATCCGTTTCGCCGGGGACTCAGGGGACGGGATGCAGCTCGCGGGGATGCAGTTCACCAACGAGACGGCAGTGGCGGGCACGGACCTCGCGACGCTCCCCGATTTCCCCGCCGAGATCCGGGCACCCGCCGGGACCCTCTTCGGGGTGAGCGGCTTTCAGGTCAATTTCAGCAGCCACGACATCTTTACCCCCGGAGACAACCCCGACGTCCTGGTCATGATGAATCCCGCAGCCCTCAAGGTGAATCTCCGGGATCTCAAGCCGGGCGGGATCATCATCGCCGATACGGCGGAGTTCACCGAGAATAACTTGAAGAAGGCCGGCTTCGCCACCAATCCCCTCGAGGACGGCTCTCTCACCAAGTATCAGCTCTTCCCGGTGGACATCACCCAGATGACCCTCCGCGCCCTGGAGGGGTTGAACCTGAACACGAAGGTGGCGAGCCGGTGCAAGAACTTCTACGCCCTGGGGCTGACCTCGTGGTTGTTCACCCGGCCCATCGACCCGACGATCCGCTGGATCGAGGGCCGGTTCAAGAAGACGCCGGAGCTGGTCGATGCCAACATCCGAGCCCTCAAGGCGGGGTACCACTTCGGCGAGACGGCCGAGATGTTCGCCGTCCAGTATGAGGTCAAGCCGGCCCGTCTGGCCCCGGGGAAGTACCGGAACATCACGGGGAATTCGGCCACCGCGTTAGGGTTCATCGCGGCGGCGGAGCGGGCGGGGCTCCCCCTCTTCCTGGGCAGCTATCCGATCACTCCGGCAAGCGACATCCTCCACGAGGTCGCGAGCTACAAGAATTTCAACGTCTACACCTTCCAGGCGGAGGATGAAATCGCAGCGGTGGGGTCAGCGCTCGGGGCGGCGTATGGAGGGGCGATCGGGATCTGTACCACGAGCGGCCCGGGGATGCTCCTCAAGCAGGAGATGATCAACCTGGCGGTAATGGTGGAGCTTCCGCTCATCATCGCCGACATCCAGCGTGCAGGCCCCTCGACCGGCATGCCGACCAAGACCGAGCAGGCGGACCTGTTGATGGCAATATACGGGCGGGCCAGCGAATCCCCCGTGGTCGTCCTGGCCCCGGCGACTCCCGGCGAGTGTTTCTTCATGGCCTTCGAGGCGGTGCGGCTCGCCGCCAAGTATATGGTCCCGGTGATCTATATGTCCGACGGCTATCTGGCCAACGGGGCCGAGCCTTGGAAAATCCCGAAGGTGAGCGAGCTTCCCCAGATCGATGTCCAGTTCCGCACCAGTCCCGAGGGGTTCCAACCCTATCTTCGGGACCCGGAGACGTTAGCCCGGGCCTGGGTGAAACCGGGGACACCGGGGCTCGAGCATCGGATCGGAGGCCTGGCGAAGGAAGATGTCACCGGTCATGTGAGCTATGATCCGATCAATAATGAAAAGATGGTGCGGCTGCGCGCGGAGAAGGTCGCCCGCGTCGCGATGGATATCCCCCGGACCGACGTTCACGGCGATCCCTCTGGGAAGCTCCTCGTCATCGGGTGGGGGAGCACCTATGGCGCCCTCGTGGAGGCGACTGAGCGGGTGCGTGCCCAGGGGAAATCGGTCTCCCATGTCCACCTCCGGTATCTCAATCCGCTGCCGCCCGATCTGAAGGAGATCATCCGTCGATTCGAGACCGTCCTGGTGGCTGAGTTGAACACAGGGCAGCTCTTGAAGATCATCCGGGCGGAATATCTCGTGGATGCCAAAGGGATGAACAAGATCCAGGGGTACCCCTTCAAGGTGGGCGAGCTCATGCAGAAGATCCAGGAACTCTTGGAGGAATGAAATGAGTCAGGCAACAACGCCGACGCTGAAATTGACCCGCAAGGATTTCATGTCGGACCAGGAGGTCCGCTGGTGCCCGGGCTGCGGGGATTACGCCATCCTGGCGCAGATGCAGAAGGTCCTGCCCGAGCTGGGCATCCCCCGGGACCAGTTGGTCTTTGTCTCCGGGATCGGCTGTGCGAGCCGCTTCCCCTATTACATGAATACCTACGGCTTTCACACGATCCACGGCCGCGCTCCGGCGATTGCCACGGGCCTCAAGATCAGCCGGCCGGAGCTTCACGTCTGGGTGGTGACGGGGGACGGCGACGGTTTGAGCATCGGGGGAAACCACCTCATCCATGCCCTGCGCCGGAACGTCGACATCAAGATCCTCCTGTTCAACAACCGGATCTACGGGCTGACCAAGGGGCAGTACTCGCCCACGTCGGAGCTGGGGAAGGTGACGAAGTCGACCCCCTTCGGATCGCTCGATTACCCGCTGAACCCCATCGAGATTGCCCTGGGGGCAGAGGCGACGTTTGTCGCGCGGAGCGTCGATGTGGAGACGAAGCACCTGCAGGAGACGTTGAAGCGAGCCCACGAGCACAAGGGCTCCGCCTTCATCGAGATCCTGCAGAATTGCAACGTCTTTAACGACGGGGCGTGGGAACCGATCACGGATCGTGCCACCAAGGGGGACCACCAATTGGTCCTCGAGCAGGGCAAACCTCTGGTCTTTGGGAAGAACCGAGAGAAGGGGATCCGCCTCAGAAAGGATATGAACCCCGAGATCGTGACCCTGGGGGACGGGGTGGATACATCCCAGCTGCTGGTCCATGATGAAACCAACCCGAGCATGGCCTATATCCTGAGTCGGCTCGGGCCGCAATTTCCGACACCCATCGGGGTCTTCCGGGCGGTGAAGAGGATGACCTATGATGAGGGGGCCAACGCCCAGATCGAGAGCGCCAAGAAGCGACTCGGCCCCGGCGATCTCGAGGCCATCCTCAACCGGGGAGACACCTGGGTGGTCAAGTAATCAGGACACCGCCTTCCGCTCTGTCATACCGGCTGGCGCCCAGGGACTCCCTGGGCGCCTGTTTTGTGCTTCTCGATGACTCACCGAAGTATCGCAAACGTTGCGTGGGGGAAAGGAGGAGGCTATGGCCCTCGCCGTGGGACAGAAGGCGCCCGATTTTACCCTCGTGGATACCGAACGGAAGGCACGAAGCCTTGCAGAGTTTAAAGGGAAGAAACTGATTCTGGCCTTTTATCCCGCCGCCTTTACCGGTACCTGCACCAAGGAGATGTGCACGTTCCGGGACAGCCTGGGAGGCCTTGGCGCAGCGGTCCTCGGTGTCAGCGTGGATACTCCCTTTGCCAATAAGGCCTTCGCCGAGCAGCACAAGATCAACTTTCCCCTCTTGAGTGACTATACACGCCAGGTCGTCACGTCGTATGACATCCAGTTCCCCAATCTGGCGGGGCTGACGGGATACACGGCGGCCAAGCGGGCGGTCTTTGTCCTGGACGGAGCGGGGGTGATCCGGTATATGTGGGTCTCCGATGACCCGACGAAGGAGCCGAATTACGAGGAGGTCAAGAAGGCGGTCCAGCAGATCAAATAACGTTGACCGATGACAGATGACCGATGACGGCAGGAGACTCGGCGGAGTGTCTTTTCGGTCGTCGGTAGTCGGTGAACGGTCATCGCGTCGCGGAGCGACGATGGAATTGGTTCTGGCCAACCACAGTAGCTATCCCAGGGTCGGTGCCAGCAGGGAGCAGCAGCGCCTCCGGCGGGCCTACGCGCAGCGGGAGCGGGGAGAGATCTCGGCGGATGACTTCAACCGGGTGCAGGATTCGGTGGTGGCGGAGGTCATCGAGGAGCAAGCCCACGCGGGCTGCGAGCTCTTGACCGATGGCCAGATCCGTTGGGTCGACTCGATCTCCCATCTGGCCGGAAGGCTGGACCAGGTCGAGATCAACGGCCTGCTCCGGTATTTCGACACGAACTTTTATTTCCGGCAGCCCGTGATCAAGGGAAGGGTCGCCGGGAATGGACCGCTGGTCGTGGAGGAGTTTCGGTACGCCAGGGCCGTCTCGCCCCGTCCGATCAAGCCGATCCTGACCGGCCCGTACACATTGGCCGTCTCCTCCATCCGGGAGACCCCCCTCTACCGCGACCTTCCCACCCTGGTCCTGGATCTGAGCGAGGTCTTGGCTCAGGAGGTCCGCGCCCTGGCGGGTGCGGGGGCGGAGGTGATCCAGGTCGAAGAGCCAGCCATCCTGAAACACCCCAAAGATCTTCGCCTGCTTCATAAGGCCCTCAAGCCTTTGAGCCAAGCCAAGGGATCATCACAGCTCGCCCTGTACACCTATTTTGCGGATGCCACCCCACTCTACGAGTCCCTCCAGGAGCTTCCGGTGGATATCCTGGGGCTCGACTTCACGTATGCACCGAGGCTCCCCGAGACGATCGCCAGGCTGGGCTCCCGGAAGACCTTGGGGCTCGGGCTCATTGACGGTCGCAACACCAGGATGGAGGCCGCGCCGCAAATCTTTCCCATCTTGGAAAAGATCCTCCCGCGTCTCAGCGGAGGGATCGCCTATCTCAACCCCTCGTGCGGGCTCGAATACCTGCCGCGGGACAAGGCGGTGGCGAAGCTGAGGCTCATGAAAGAGCTGCGGGATACCTTCCTGCAAAGGGGAAAGAGATGAGCCGAGCCAAGCTCGAGAAGTTGGGGCTCACGCTGCCGCTCTTGCCCACGAGCACGGTCGGGAGCTTCCCCAAGCCGGATTATCTCCTGCAGGCGCGGGCGAGGTTCGCCCGAAAGGAGATCACCCAGAAAGAGTTAGAAGTCCTGGAGAAGAGGGCCACTGAGTTTTGGGTGCAGCAACAAGAGGAGATCGGCCTCGATGTCCTGGTGGATGGAGAGCAGTACCGGGGGGACATGGTGGCCTATTTCGCCGACGTCATGCCCGGCTTCCGGATGGGCGGACTGGTGCGATCGTATGGGAACCGCTACTACCACAAGCCGATCATCGTCGGAGAGATCAGGTGGCCCGGCCCCATGACGGTGAAGTGGTGGAGGTTCGCGCAGGGCCTGACCAGCAAGCCCATCAAGGGGATGCTCACCGGCCCCTACACCATCATGGACTGGTCCTTCAACGATTACTATCCGGATCGAAAATCTGCCTGCCTCGCCTTGGCCAGGGTGATCCGAAAGGAGGTCGAGGCGCTGGTGGAGGCGGGGGCCAAGGTGATCCAGATCGACGAGCCGGCGCTGTCGGTCCGTCCGGAAGAGCTTCCCTTTGCCATCGAGGCCATGCAGATGGTGACGGATGGCGTCCCTGCCTATTTCATCACCCACATCTGCTACGGGGCCTTCGAGTTCATCTATCCCAGGATGTTGCGATTCCCGGTCCATAACTTCGACCTGGAGATGTCCAATAGCGGGTTGGACCTGATCGGTCTCTTCAAGAAACACCCGTTCAATAAGGATCTCTCCTTCGGGGTCCTGGATGTCCACTCCCACAAGATCGAGAGTTCGGCGCTGGTCAAGGAGCGGATTGAGAAGGCGCTACAGGTGATTCCGAAGGAAGCCCTCTGGGTCGATCCGGACTGCGGCCTGAAGACCCGCACGGTCGAGGAGGCCCAGGGGAAGCTCCGATCGATGGTGGCGGCGGTCAAAGAGATTCGGCAAGCCTTGGACAAGGCGCCAAAGAGAAAGAGAAGGAGGATCGAGGTGGGAAGCGTCGTCAAAAAGCGGCGGAAGAAGATCCGCAAGCACAAGTACAAGAAGATGCGCCGCCGCATGCGCCACAAGAAGAAGTAAGCAGTTATCGACGTGCCCGGTCCGGCCGTTCGGTACCTCGTCGCAACGACCCCGGCGTCGCGAGGAGCGAGTTTTCCTTGCCCTCGCGCCCGGGGTCTTTTTGTAGTAGCCTGAGACAACGGTGTTCCAAGAGACCTTGTGGGACCCTGGAGCTTCCGGAAGAAGGTCCTGAATGGGAGGAGGGCATAAGAAGAGATGGGGGAGGGAAAGCTCACCAAGGAAGCGTTGGAGCAGTTTATCAAGGAGCAGTGCCCTCTTGTGGATGAATTCGGGATCACGTGCGAAGAGCTTGGCGAGGGGTATGCGGTGGTCCGCATGAAGTATGACGAGCGATGGTTGAGGCCGGGAAGATACATCATGGGTGGGATGTTGATGACCCTGGCCGATATGGCTATCTACTGTGCGATCTTGAGTGTGGTCGGGCTGAAGCCGATGACCGTGACGAACGAGTTGAAGATCAACTTTTTGCGCCCAGCCGTCGGGGGAGATGTCCTGGCCCGGGCCGAAGTGCTCAAGGCGGGGCGGCGGATCGTGTACGGCGAGATCCGGCTCTACATGGCGGATAATCCCAAAAAGCTGATCGGCCACGCGACCAGCAGTTACATCCAGCCCGACGGGTAGGAAACAGATCAAGTAACGTTGACCGATGACAGATGACGGCTCGACTGAGCTCGCCGAAGTCCGATGACGGCAGGAGAGTCGGCGGAATGTCTTTTCGGTCGTCGGTAGTCGGTGAACGGTCATCGCGTCGTGGAGCGAACGATGGAAGGCATAGAGCGGTGTGACTTCATTGCATTGATCGTCAGGGACATTCGGGTGGCGGTCCGCTTTTATCAGGACATTCTGGGGCTCCACTTGCGGTTTGTTGACGGGGACCACTACGCACTCTTTCAGGTGGGTGCGGCGAAATTGGCCCTGCAGGTGGCTCGTCCGGCCGGTCCTGACCTGCCGGTGGCTGATGACCTGGTCGCACCCAAACCGGGGTCAGGGGCGTCAGTCCTCGTGGCCTTCGCTGTCAAGGATGTGGATCGGTGGTGTGCGACCCTCAAGGAACGGGGCGTTGTGATCTCGCGTGAGCCGGCGGATTACCCATGGGGCGACCGGGAGTTCTCGGTTCATGACCCGGACGGCCACGTCTTGATCTTCCATGGGCCGTCCAAGGGTCGAGCGTGAGGAGACGCCTGTGGGCCCTTGTGGGGGCGGATCGCCTTTCGCCGACCTCGCGTCGGAAGCTTGGCATCGTCGCGTTTCTCTACTTCCTTGAGGGGGCTCCCCCCGCCATTCTCTGGGAGATCCTTCCGGTCTATTTCCGTGTGAGCGGTGCCTCCCTGGCCGCTATTGGGGGGCTTCGGCTTCTGGAGCTTCCCTATTCCCTGAAGTTCTTCTGGTCCCCCCTGGTCCACCGGTACGGCGATCGACGGGCCTGGATGGGGTACTGCCTGGTGGCTGCCGCCGGCGCGATCGCATTGATGCCGTTCGCGGAGGTCGCGCATCCCGGTTGGGTCATCTTCGGCCTTGTGCTGCTCCTGGCGGCGGCCTCGGCCACCCAGGACGTGGCCATCGATTCGTACACCGTGGCGCTGGTCGATCCGCCAGAGGAAGGGGCCGCCAATGGCATCCGAGCCTCAGCCTACCGCGTGGCTCTCGTACTCGTAGGGGGCGTTCTGCTGATGTTCGCCCCACTCATCGGGTGGACGGGGCTCTTCCTGACCGCTGCCGCACTCCTTGTTGGCCTCGCCATAGCCGTCCCTCGCGTCCCTCGGCTCGGTCTTCCTCCCGAGGCCCGCCGGGCCTGGAAGGCCGGGTTTCTCGCGTGGGTCGGGACCTGGCGTGCCGTTCCTCTAGTGCTCTTCGTCCTCTCGTACAAGCTGGGGGAGTTTGCCATCGGACCCATGCTCAAACCTTTCTGGGTGGACCAGGGGCGGTCCCTCTTCGAGATCGGGCTGGTACCCACCAGCATCGGCATCGGGCTGAGTGTGGCAGGGGCGTTGGCAGGAGGCGGGTTTATCGCCCGGTTCGGAGTCTTCCACGGCGTCTGGGCCCTGGGGCTCCTCCAGGCCGCGTCCAATCTTGGGTATGCCATGGTGGCGTGGGGCAATCTGGGCCGGCTTGGCCTGTACGGGGCGTCAGTCTTTGAGTCCTTCACCGGCGGGCTCGGGACAGCGGCCTTTCTCGCATTCCTCATGAATGTCTGCGAGAAGGAGCACGCCACCGTCCAATACGCCTTCCTTTCGTCTCTCTTCGCCCTCACCGGGCGATTGGCAGGGGCCGTGAGCGGGCTCGGCGCCGAAAGCTTGGGGTATGGGAACTACTTCGCCCTAACCTTCGCCGTGTCGCTTCCCTCCCTTGCCCTCTTGCCCTGGCTAAAGCCCTGGATTCGGGAAGCTCCCACCCCCTGATCGCCCCAGCGCGAATTATTCTTCAATTCCTATCAACCAGGCCCTTTTTGATCCGCTATGGGGCGGTATAGCGGAGCTCGCTCTTCGGAGAATAAAATAAGATGTTGATTGTCAAGACTCGACCCCTCGTCGTGCCATGCTCGTGGTGAAGTCGTCTAGCGCCCGCGCATGACCTGCAGCGCGAGGTTCATGGAACTCAGTCGCACGTTACGAGTCGCGCGGAGCGCTGACAGGTCCATGCGCTGGTTAGGTGGCATCCGCGACAGAGTCTACGCCACGGTACCGAAGAAGCGGCCGACCAAGGCCGTGCATCCCATGGCGACCGCCCCCCAAAACGCCACGCGCGCCGCGCCGGTGACCAGCGGTGCGCCGCCCAGACGCGCCGCGGTGCCGCCGAGAACCGAGAGGAGCACCAGCGAGCTGCCCGCCACGACCGGTGTGAGGCCGGCGGTGGGTAGGAACAGGGCCAGGAGCAGGGGAGGAGCCGCCCCCACGGCGAAGGCGGCCGCGGAGGCCAAAGCTGCCTGAATCGGTCTGGCTCGAGTGGCCTCCGACATGCCAAGTTCATCCCGGGCATGAGCGCCAAGCGCGTCGTGTGCCATGAGTTGGTCGGCGACCTGTGCGGCAAGATCCGGTGTGAGGCCTCGAGCTACGTAGATGCCGGCGAGTTCCGCCCGCTCGAGATCCGGGGTGGTGGCCAACTCACGGCGCTCCCGGCCTAGATCGGCCTGCTCGGTGTCGGCCTGGGAGCTGACCGAGACGTACTCCCCGGCGGCCATGGAGAGAGCCCCGGCCACCAAACCGGCCAAGGCGGCGAGGAGCACCGCGTCGTGAGTCTGCTGGGCGGCAGCCACGCCAACGACCAAGCTGCTCGTCGAGATAAGGCCGTCATTGGCGCCAAGCACGGCTGCCCGGAGCCAGCCGATGTGTTCGGTACGATGGAGCTCGCGGTGTCTCATAGGAGGAGAAGTGAAGAAGTCTGATGCCCCCTAGCTATAGATTAGGCAGCGGCTGCCACGCCGCGAGGAAAGTCGTAGATCTTGAAACGAGCAAGGCACCCTGTAATGGTCGTTCCCCCACCGCCCCGGTTCAGAACGTGTGTGTAGATCATTGTCGTTTTGACGTCTTCGTGGCCGAGCAGCTCCTGAATGATTCGGATGTCGTACCCGTCCTCGAGCAGAATCGCGGCCTAGCGCACCAAAGCTGAGAGACGAAAGGGTGTCAGACGCCTTTTCATGTTATATGCTGAGAGATTTCGCTTTCTCTTTTACCTTTTCCGAGAACTTTGCCTTGTTGATTATGAAGCGTTCGTGGGTGCCTTTGCTGATGACGTCCACCCCGTCATTCGCCTCTACCTCGAAGACCAAACGCCTACCATCAACCTGGATGAGCTTCACTTTCGCAGTGACTTCCAGACCGGGTGGTGTTGCCGCTGAGTGACTCACATTGATCTGGGTCCCGACGGTTTGTTCTTCCGGCCAGTCGAGGTGAGGGTTTACCGCTTTGATGCAGGCCCATTCGAGAAAACCCACCATGAATCCCGTCGCAAAGACCTGTGGCATTTCTCGAAATTCGGGCGACTCGGGGTAGAGCGCCGGGACCGTCTTTGATTCCGGAACGCGGAAGCGAAATTCGTACTCAATTCCAGCTTTCAGCGTAGACTTCATTTGTCCTCCCGATGACCCGCGTATGTCGAAGCTTCAGGCTTTTCTATGATCCGAACAAAATGGTTCTCTGGCCCCATTTCCCCCTTCATCGTTCAGCGCACCACCAGTAAGTCGTCCGGGAACCGTCAATGCAACCCGGAAAAGAAGTACACACTCATCGCGACTCCAAAAATCGCCAGAACCAGATTGGTGAGCACACCAATGTTCACCCAATAGCCCTCCGGAATTTCCACCGGCTTGAGCGTCTTCAGGACGCGCCGGTACTGGACTGCGGCAAGCAGTGCCACGATTGCCCCGAATAGAATGAAGGCAACGCCAACCCAAAACGAGGCCTCTTTCTGCAATACTTGTCCCTCTTCTGACATGAACATATACATAAACAAACCAAAACGCTCGATGACAAAGCCAAAAGCCATCAACGCAAGACTGGTACGGGTCCAAGCGAGTAGAGTACGTTCAGCCGCGAAAAATACTCTAGGGTCATTCAGATCAGACACAGCCCCTCCAAGCGCCTAACGATTGAGTATATGGCTTCCGCATCATATCCCGCATGCGGTGCCGGGCCAGCAGAGACCAGTTGACCCCTGCCCAGGGGATGCCGTTTTATCCTTTATCCTTGTCCTGCCCCGAAGCGGTGTCAAGGCGATTTTATTCTCCATTCCAGGGGGGCAAAAATTCTCCTTGACATTACTTCGAATATACTATAATTGTAGAAACATGAAAAGTGCGAAGCCGCTCCGGCTGACCAAGCTTGAGGCGAACGGGTCCCATGCGGAGGCGTTGAAGGCGCTCGCCCATCTGACGCGCCTGCAGGTCTTCTTCTTCCTGGTGCGGGCGCGGCGGGAAGTGCCGGCGGGAGAGATCCAGGAGGCCGTGCGGGTACCGGGGCCCACCCTCTCGCACCACCTGGACCTCCTGCGCCGGGCTGGGTTGATCCAGAGCCGGAGAGAAGAGCGGTACGTCTATTACTCAGTTCGGCGGGAGATGGTCTCGGAGCTGGTCCGGCTCCTGACCGCCTGCTGTTAGGTAAGGAGGAACACCATGAGCGACCAGGACATTGTGACGAGCGTCAAGGAAAAGTACGGGCAGGCAGCGCTCAGGATCAA
>Ga0209885_1000053_pt1 | contig 15964 bp, 11 predicted proteins | sample GWRWS3_40_50_FD_187223 | JGI IMG/M metagenome (GOLD analysis project Ga0209885, IMG submission 187223) | Riverbed sediment microbial communities from areas with vegetation nearby in Columbia River, Washington, USA - GW-RW S3_40_50 (SPAdes)... | ecosystem: Environmental > Aquatic > Freshwater >... | reverse complement strand
CGACCCGCTCCGGGGGGACGGGGGGTGCCCCACCGAAGGCGATCCGCACGACCTCGCGACGGGCGTCGATCTCCCTGATGCGCAGCGACCGGGCCGCCGCCTTCAGCCTGACGACAGCCAACAGATGCTCCACCGGCGGAGGCAGCGGGCCAAACCGGTCCTGGAGCTCCCCCGCGAACTCCTCGCGCTCGGCGGAGGAGGTGACGACCGAGAGGCGCCGGTACAGGGATAGCCGGACCGCGGCATCCGACACGTACGTGTCGGGAATGGATGCCGCGATGGGGAGCCGCAGGACCGGATCCACGACTTCTTCCTGCTCCGCCCCTTTGAGTTCCCGCACCGTCTCCTGGATCAGCTGACAGTAGAGGTCAAACCCCACCGCATTGATGTGCCCGTGCTGCTCGGGCCCGAGGAGATTGCCGGTCCCCCGGATCTCCAGGTCCCTCGCGGCAATCTTGAAGCCGGATCCGAGTTCCGTCAGCTCGGCGACGACCTGCAGCCGCTTCCGAGCGCTCTCATTCAGGGCCTCCTCTCGCGGGATGAGGAGGTAGGCATGCGCGCGGAACCGGTCCCGACCGACCCGGCCCCTGAGTTGATAGAGCTGGGCCAGGCCAAAGCGATCCGCCCGATTGATGATGATGGTATTGGCCGTCGGGATGTCGAGGCCCGACTCGATGATGGCAGTCGAGCAGAGGAGTTGGTACCGCCTGGCGTAAAAGTCGCACATGACCCGCTCCAGCGCCTCCTCGGTCATCTGGCCATGGGCCACGGCGATCTTCACGTGGGGGAGGAGGCGCTTCAGGAATCGCGCCACCGCATGGATGCTCTCCACCCGGTTGTGGACGAAGAAGACCTGCCCGCCGCGGCCGATCTCTTCCTCGACGGCCCGCCGGATCACCTCGGCGTCGAAGCGCGTGACGGTGGTGCGAATGCTCAGCCGATCCTCGGGCGGGGTCTCGATGGTCGACATATCCCGGACCCCCAGCATCGCCATGTGGAGGGTCCGGGGAATCGGGGTGGCGGTGAGGGTGAGCACGTCGACTTCGGTGCGGAACTGTTTCAGCCGCTCCTTGGCGCCCACCCCAAAGCGCTGCTCCTCGTCCACGACGAGGAGCCCCAGGTCGCGGAACCGGACGTCCGTCTGCAAGAGCCGGTGGGTGCCGATGACCACATCGACGGTCCCGTCCCGCAGCCCGCGCAGGACCTTCTGCTGTTCCCCCCGCGTGCGGAACCGGGAGAGCATCTCCACCACGATCGGAAAGGGAGCAAAGCGATCCGAGAACGACTGAAAGTGCTGCAGCGCTAACACGGTCGTGGGAACGAGGACGGCGACCTGCGTGCCGTCCATCACCGCCTTGAACGCGGCCCGCATGGCCACCTCGGTCTTTCCGTAGCCGACATCGCCGCAGATGAGGCGGTCCATGGGCTGTGGCCGCTCCATATCGGCTTTGACGGCCTGGATGGCCGTGACTTGATCCGGTGTCTCGTCGAAGGGAAAGGCCGCTTCGAACTCCCGCTGCCAGGGGGTATCGGCAGCAAAGGCATGACCTGCGGCTACCTGCCGGGCGGCGTAGAGCCGGAGCAGCTCCCCCGCCATCTCGCGAACGGAGGCCCGCACCCGCTCCTTCGCCCGCGCCCACGACGTCGATCCCAAACGATCGAGGGGGGGGGCGCCTGCGGCGCCGTCGGCGCCGGCGTAGCGCTGAACGAGGCGTAGCTTGTCCACCGGCACGTACAGCTTATCGCCGCCCGCATATTCCAGGAGAAGGTAATCCCCCTCCACCTCGCCCGTGGTCAGCCGCCGCAGGCCATGAAACCGGCCAAGGCCGTGATCCATGTGCACCACCACCTCACCTGGCTTCACATCCTCGAATCCCGCGAAGGGTCGGGCCTCGCGGATCTTCGTCCGGCGGACCGCAACCGCCCGGCGCGGGCCGAAGATCTCGGCCTCCGTGAGATACGCCTGTCTGAGCGGCGCAAAGTGAAAGCCAGCGCTGAGTCCGCCTTCCCGGATCTGGATCCGTCCGGCGACGGGGGGCCCCTCGCTGAGGCTCGCCCCGAGGTCGTGTTCGCGGAGGACCTCTGAGAGTCGCTCGGCCTGGGCCCGTCCCTTGGCCACGAGGGTGATGGCGCGTCCCTCCCGACGCCAGAGGCCGAGATCGCGCACCAGGGGGCCGAACCGGCCCTGGTAGGATGGGATCTGCGCGGTCTCAAAGACGAGCGGCGCACCCTCGTGCCCCGGGGCCGGCCCAAACGGATGCAGATTGATCCGGGGCCGGGACCCTAGCGCCGCGTGAATCTCGGTCCACTGCACGTGGGTCGCCGTGAGCGATGGAAGCTCTTCCGACTGATGTCGCGCGTACTCTTCTGTGAGCAACCTGCCCATCGTCCCACCCGCAGCCGTGAGCTGATCCGGATCGTCCCAGGCGAGAATCGTCCCGTGGGGAAAATACTCCCACAAGGGGACCGTTTGTCGATAGAAGTAGGGGAGATACCGCTCGAGCCCCGGCCCGAGTCGTCCCGCCTCGACCGCCTCCCGCAGGAGCGGAGTGTCCTTCTCCATCGTTCGCTCCCGGGCGAGCCCTCGAGCCTCCTGGCTCAAGAGAATCTCCGAAAGAGGAAGGACGGTCACACCGTCAGGTCGTCGGGGGTCCGACCCCTCGACGCGCTCGGGGCCAGACAGCGAGCGTTGCGTCGCGACATCAAAGGCCCGGATCGACTCGATCTCATCCCCAAAGAACTCAATGCGGACCGGATGCGAGAGATGGGGAAGGCCGATATCCAGGATCCCTCCCCGGCGGCTGTACTCGCCCGCCTCCTCAACCTGGGGGACCGACCGATAGCCGCCGATCTCGAGCACCTCGACCACCTGCTCGGGAGGGACGATCCGGTGGGGATAGAGGTGCAGGGTGGCTCCATCGAGCGCGTCGGGGGGAAGGAGGCGACGACAGAGGGCATGGAGGGGTAGGACGAGCGCCTTCAGCGCCTCGTCCCGCAGTTCGCGGAGACGCTGCATCCGCTCTGCGCGGACTTCGAGGGGGGGCGAGACCGGTTGAAATGGGGGAACTTCGGGCTCCGGAAAGAGCTGCACGCGGTCTCGATCGAGGAAGAAGCGAAGATCCGCCGTGAGCTCCTCGGCCTCCCTGAGCGTCGTGGTCACCACCACCAGTGGGCGCCTCAGTGCCCGAGCCACCTCCGCCACCACCAGCGCGCGGGCACCCCCCCAGAGGCCGCACAGGCTGAGCGCGCCACCGTCTCCGATCAGATCCGGCAGCCCCTCCTGAAGCCCGGGCACCTGGACATCGGCAAGTCGTCCCGTGGTCATCCCTGGCCTTCCCGGATGCGGCGGAGGAGCCGGCTGCTCGATGCCCCCTCCACAAAGGGGAGGGTACAGACTCGCCCCCCCCGCCCTTCGACTATCTGTCGGCCGACCACCTGATCCACCGGCCAATCCCCCCCCTTCACCAGGAGGTCCGGCTCGAGCGCCCGAATCAGCTTCTCCGGGTCGAGCTCTTCGAAGATCAAGACATAATCGACCGCGGCCAGGGCGGCGATCACCTCGGATCGCTCGGCGTGAGACATCACGGGTCGATCCGGCCCTTTCAGCGCGCGGACCGAGGCATCACTGTTGATGGCCACGACGAGCACATCCCCCAAGCCCTTGGCCTGATCCAGATACCGGACGTGACCGTGGTGCAGCAGGTCAAAGCACCCGTTGGTGAAGACCACCCGCTTCCCCTGCCGCCGGAGGTCGCGCACGATGGGCACAAGCTCCTCGAGCCCCTTGAGTTTTCCCGCATACCCTGTCGGCATTTCGCCCTCGGTCACCGCACGCTCCCTTGCTCTTCCGACCCCTCGATCACGGCGGCAGTCAGGAGGGGAAGGAGAATCCGGTTTGGCCGGGATTATACCGCACCTCTACCCACACTCCCCTCTACAAAGAGGGTCCCTCCAGATCCCCGGCGGCCCAGGGGACTCCAGGGATCCAACACACCCCGAAAGTAGCACTCACATCGCCTGTGGCAAGCCTACCAGAGTGCGGGAGGGATGAAGGGGGAATCCTGCGGACCGCCAACACCACCTGTCTTTGTACCAAAAAACCCCGGGCGGGTCAATCTCGACGACCGAATCACTTCGAAGCGCTGGACTTGCGGTTAGGGACCAGCTCCCCCGGCAGTTCTAACAGGCGACGGAAGATGCCGAGTATCCCCCGTCCGAGGGACTCCTCGGGCACGGGAGCGACCTCGGGCTCATCCAGCGGCCCCTCGACCTTGATGGCGACCACGAGCAAGCTCCGCTCCTTCCCGAAGAGGAGGCGGCCGAGGACAGGGATCCTGCTCAGCTTCAGAGCATTGATCACCTTGTCCACCGTGCGCAGCGGCTGCACCGCGAGGAGCATATCGACTTCTTTGCGCCCCAGGTCGATGGTGCCGATGCCGCCGATCTTGATCGTGTCCGAGACGAACGTGAGATTTTGGGTCTCCAAAACCCCCTGCTTCAGCTCGAAGCTCGCCCTGAGGGAATCGTAGGGAACCCCTTTCACGGGGTCCGGGGTCAGATTGAGGATCCGCAGGATGTTGGCCACGACGGTGAAACCCAGGATCTTCCCATCCTTCAAGGCCAGCTTGAGCTTCCCCCCCAGGGACTGCTTGAGTTCTTCCCAGCGGCTCCCTTCGGCCGTCACGGTTCCCCAAAGGCTGGTCTCCCCGGTTACTCTCCGCTTGTCCTTCTCACTTCGGACAAATACCCGCTCTCCCCTGGCCTCATCGAGCAGGAGATCGAAGGCCCACCGCCACCCCGTTCCCTGCCCTCGCGATGCGGTCCCCGAGACGTTCACCTTTCCCGCGGCCCAACTGCCCTCAAGGGCCGGGATGTGAATCTTTTGGTCGTCGAAGTTCACCTGCCCCGCAATTCCCTGAAAGGGCTCTGGATGGTCGAGCAGACGGAAACCACCTCCTGCCATCTTGATCCACCCGGTATATCGGGGCGCTTTCCACAACCCCGAGGCCTTCATGGCGAACTCTCCGGTTCCCGTCCCGCCCCCGATGATCCCCGGGTAGTACAGGGCGAGGGCCAGAGGAATCTTGCCCTGCACGTCGACATCCACCGCTCCTCTATACGCGATGCGGCCCCGCGCGTTCAGCCACCCGGTCTTCCCGGTCACAGCGACGGAAGAGATCGTCAAGGTCTCCTCGCGGAGGTCGATGCGGAGCGGCTCGGCCGTGTGAAAGGTGTGGCCACGGATCCGGATAGAGGGGGCGTGAAGGGCGAGGGCGAGCTTCGTAAGACGGTGTGGCGCGAGATCCCCGCCCACTGCGGCTGTCCCCGACCCGGTGCCTGTCCCCCCCTGAAGGAGAGGGGAGCCGGTGAGGGCAAAGAGAGGTGCCAGTTCCGCCTCCGTCATGCTCACCTGCACCTCGTACGGGTAGGGAGAGATGGCCTGCAAGCTTCCCAAGATGGCGTAGCCCTGGTTCGGCAGGGCCAGACGAGCCGTCATCTTTTGATCTTGCAGCAGAAGGCGACCCCGACCGACCCCGAGGGGGACCGTGCCGTACCGGAGAGCCGTGAGATGGTAGTCGCCCCGAATCGTCGGACGGTCAATGCTGCCCTCTCCCTCCACCTCGAGCTGCATTGTGCCGGTGAGGCCCGCGGCCGCGAAGAGACGAAACCCCTCCAGCGAAAGGCGCGGTGCGGCCAGGCGGAAGCTCACCCCAAGCTCCCCCAAGCGGAGAAGGCCGCTCCCGCTCACCTGCTCGGCCCCCCGCAGGAGCCGCACCCCCTCAAACCGGAGACGGTCCGGCTCAAGTTTCAGATCCGCCTCAACCGTCTGCCAAGGCTCCCCCCAGAAGACCGCATCCTTGACGAGAACACGCCCCAGGCCCTCGAGCCGCGCAGGAACACCTGCGACGCTGCCGTCGAGATTCAGCTGGCCTGTCACGGGGATCTCTCCCCGCACAAAGAGGGACAGGAAATCCTGCGTGGCTCCATGCACCTGTCCCTCCGCCTCGATCCGGAGATCCTGTTCGAGGTCGAGGGCCTTCTCTTCCTCGGGCAGCGTCATGCGGAGCCGGATGATACCGATACTTTTTCCCTGGGTCACGACGAGATGAGGCGCGTAGAACATCCGCTCCGCCACGGTGACCGCTCCCCGGATCCGGTGAAGGTCTACCCCAAGAAGACGGGGTGCGTCCCAGGTGAGCGTCCCTCGAAAGGTGGGGGCACCGACGGATCCTGTCACCTGCCCCACCACCTCTCCTTTTCCTGCGACATCCCTCGCCCCGAGGAGATGACCAATGAGATCCACGCGGGGGGCCTTTCCCGACACCTCAAGCTGCAACTCCTTTCCCAGTGATCCCTGCATGATCAACCGGTTGGGGGGAAGATCCACCTGAAGGCGCTCGAGCGACAGGTGCCCTCCGTGTGCCTTCACATATGCCTCGACCGTTCCACCACCGCTGAGCTGACCGCGGCGCTTGAGCGACGTGACCCGAAAGGTCGCCTGACCCGTCATCCCGGCGGCCGTCAGCCCGCGGCCCGCCGCAATGCCCTCCAGCGTGACCTTTCCGGTCACGGGGAGCCGTCCCAGACCAGGCACCCTGAACAGCTTGAGATCGAGCCCCCGCCCCTGGATCTGGGCGGCGTAGCTCAAGTCCTTCCACCTGAGCTCAAACCCCCCCGACAGGTCGTTGGGGACGGCAAGAAACCTCACCCCCTGACTTCGAATCCCGTCCCGGTCGGCAAGAAGCGTGATCCCGAGGTCGGGCCAAGGCCCACCCTCGAGATGGGCGACACCCTGGAACCGGGGGTCCTCGGGTGACCCGGTCAGTTGACCCGCCAGTTGAATGGTTCCGGGGGAAGGGAAATGCAATGAGAAGGGAAGTTGCCCACCAACATCCAGTGCCAGGCGCGGCGCCCTGAAGACGTCTCGGACCCGCCCGATGGCTCCGAGGGTACCACCCTCCAGACTGACCTCTAAGGTAACGACCAGGTCATGCTCCTCCAAGACCAGGCTGGCCTGCAGAGGTCCCCATCGAACCGGTTCCTCGGAAAGACGGAGCACCCCCTCGGCGATCCGCAGGTCACCACGGATCTCTGCTTTCTCGCGCCAGAGATCGACATGGAGGCCCTCGGCGCTCCAGATTCGGCCTTCGCGCCCCGCCGTCAATTGCCCCTGCCGGATCTCGAGACGATCCACCGGCAAAGCAAGGAGGTATTGGATCCTCAAGACGACCTCAGACCTGCCTGGCATTGAAGGAGGTCCTTCGGGGAGATCGATCACGGGGCGCAGCAGGGCCACGGTCCCCACGACCAACTCTCGGCCGAGGAGGCGGCGAAGATCCGGGTACAACCGGACCCGATCGACCTGAACGTCTGCCGCACCTCCGGGACCCGTGACAGTGACCTGACGCAGCTCGAGAAAGTTGAGGAAGGGGGATAACGCGATCGTCCCGACCCGGACCTGGCGCCCGAGCTCGTGACTGAGGGCCCCCTCGACTCGGGGCCGAAGGCGCTGTTGCGCCCTCTCGGTCGAGAGGGCGAGATGAAGCCCGGCGTCAGCGAGCGTGAGAAAGAGGAGCAGATGGAAGAGAAGGCGCGCGGCGAGCTGGAGTCCACCTCTCACACGACGCCCCTGACCCAAACGCATATGCTCGCCCCTGCGTATATCAACGTAAACTAGATTGAGGGATCGAAATACGGGAGGGTGACGTGCAAAAATCGGTCCGTGACGGAGGATGGCAGGGTGTGCGACGGCGACTTACTTGGCCCGTTCCTTAGCCGGAACGGGCCTTGCCAATTTTCGGGGCAATAGGTTGGACCGGCACTACAAAGGATGGTGCGATCTTTCAGGTGGGCAGATCAGCAGGGGACCCTGAGCGCAGTCGAAGGGAACCCTGAGGGTCCTCGAAGGGGCAATCACCGTGCCTGTTCTTGCACCGTGTCCTGCCCCCCGCGGACGCCGGAGCGGATGAGACCGCGGAGAACCCAGCTGCGCTCCGCCCCTCGGAGGAGGCTCGAGAGATCCTCATAGACCGTCGGATCTTTCAGGAGGGCCCCCAGTGTCCCCTCGCCCTCTGCCAGGCCTGCGGCGATCCGCCTGAGATCGGCGACGAGGGCCCGAAGGTCCTGGAGAATCTGGGCACCGGCGGGATCGGAGAGCAGAGCCCCCAAGAGCCCCTCTCCGGCCTGCAGGCGCTCCACCACCTGCTCGAGCCCTGCCACAGTTCCCCGGAGCCTCCCGATCACGTCCTTCCCACCCTCCTCAAAGATCAGGGCGTGCAGAAGCCCATCCCCCTTCTCTATCTCCTGGCTGACCGTGCGCAGACTCTTGGCGAGCTGGCCCAGGTCCCGAATCAGCTCCCCCCCGGCCTCATCGGAGAGGATCCTTTTCAGGGATTGGGTGGCATCTGCCAGACCGTCCAGGATCTGCCCTCCCTGGGACACGAGACGGGCGAAATCGGTCGGCTCCGAAACGTCAAGCATCGCCCCCGACTCGAGGATCTTTGAGCCCTCGCTGCCCACGGTGATATCAAAGACCTTGTCCCCGACGAGTCCGATCGTCCCGATGGTCGCCACCGAGTCTTCGCGGATGCGCGCCTGGAAGCTCCGGTCAATGGAGACCTCGACATGGATGCGCCGGTCGGCGACATCCGGACTCAGGCCGATCCGTCGCACCGTACCTATGGAGAGTCCCGCCAGGCGGACGGGGGCCCCCACGACGAGGCCCTGCACATCGCGAAAGGCGGCCCGCAGCGGATACTGCGCCTCGAAGACGCGGGTCTGAATCCCGATGGTCAGGACGAAGGCCACAAAGAGCAGGAGGAGCACCAGGACGAAGACCCCGACCCGAAACTTGATCAGCAGCTCCCGATCCCGCATGTCCGCTCCGCTGGGTTCGTCGTTCAGGGTTCAGGGTTCATAGTCCAGGATGCACGAGTCGTGCCGACCACACGATTTCTTCCCAATGCTTGCCATGAACCATGAACGATCCACCATGAACCATCAGAGGTGGCCGGCCAAAAACTCCTGAACGACCGGGTGCTCGGCCTGTGCGATCTCCGCCGGGGTGCCGGTGTCGGCGATCCGCCCGTCGGAGAGCAGGGCAACCCGGTCCGAGATCCGAAGAGCGCTCTGGATATCGTGGGTGACTACCACTGAGGTCACCTGCAGCTTCGCCCGGAGATCGGTGATCAATTCATTGATCTTGTCCACGTTGCGGGGGTCGAGGCCGGTCGTCGGCTCGTCATAGAGGACGATCCGCGGCGTCAGGGCGACCGCCCGGGCCAACCCGACGCGTTTCCGCATCCCTCCCGAGAGCTCCGATGGAAGCTTCTCCTCCACTCCGGCCATTCCCACGAGCGCCAGGACTTCCTCGACGCGACCCTGGATCTCAGCCTCTGTCATCCGGGTGTGCTCCCGCAGTGGGAACGCGACATTCTCCCTCACGCTCAAAGAGTCGAAGAGGGCCGCCCCCTGAAAAAGCATGCCGACCTTCCGCCGCACCTCCAGGAGCTCCTTCTCTTGCAGCGGGACGATGTCCTCGCCTTCGACCAGGATCTGGCCTGCATCCGGCTTCAGGAGTCCGATAATGAGCTTCAAGAGGACGCTCTTGCCGGTCCCGCTCCCTCCCAAGATGGTCAGGATTTCACCCGCCTCGATCGTCAGATCCAAGCCCTGGAGGACCTGGTTGCCGTCGAAGGCCTTGTAGAGCTTATGAAGACCAATGGCACTGGCCATCACGCGAGCATCTCCAGCCACCAGAAGAACTTGGTGAGAAAGAAGTCGGAGATCAGGATCAGGATGGCCGAGGTCACCACCGTGGCGGTCGTGGCCCGCCCGATCCCCTCGGTCCCCCCCGAGACCTCCAGGCCATTGTAACAACCGACGATCCCGATGAGAAATCCGAAGACGACCGTCTTGCCGAGGCCACTCAGCAGATCGGCCAACCGCAGATTTCGCCAGATGGTGCTCAGATACAGATGGGAGTCCACATGAAATTCGTACCGGGAGATGACCATGCCTCCCAGGATCCCCAGCGCGTCCGCCAGGACGGTGAGCAACGGCAGGACCAGCATGGTGCTCACGACGCGGGGGACCACCAGCTTCTTGATGTAATTGGCCCCCAAGGCCCGCATGGCGTCGATCTGTTCGGTCACCTTCATGGCCCCGAGCTCGGCGGTGATTCCCGATCCCACCCGTCCCCCCACGAGGAGGGCGGTGAGCACCGGCCCAAGCTCCCGCACCATCGACAGAGAGACCACGATCCCCACATAGGCCTTGGCGCCGAACCGGGCCAGCCCGTAGCTGGTCTGCAGGGCCAGGACGAGCCCGGTAAAGACCGCAGCGATGCCGCAGATCGAGATCGACTTGACCCCGACGTGGTCCATCTGCTGGACCAGGGCCCGAAGCTCGTACGGGGGTCTGACGGCCTGGTAGAAGGTCCGTCCGGAAAGCAAGGCGACATCCCCGAGCTGTTGGAGCAGCTCGGTGACCCTGCCGCCGAGCACCAGGAAGAGCCCCCGTGTGGACTCAGCACCCCTCATGGCGTGTCCGAGAAAAACTGCCACCCGGTGAGGAGGGCGTCAAAGTCCGCGCCCCAGGCCTCGAAGGTCTCAGGTGGCGAAACGAAGAGGAGATCGTAGAGACACCCCTTTTGGCGGATCACGACACTCCGCACCTGGACGGGTACCCCTTCTACCCTCCCCCTGACCACCGTCTCGAGCCCTGCCACCCCGTCCAGCATGATAGGCCCCTGTCGCAGCCACTCGACCTGGCGGAGCCCGAAGAACACGTGCCGGGCCACGGCGGACAGTGGACCTTTCTCCTGCTCTGGGCAACTCGCCGAGACCGCCATGCTGGCATCAGCGCCTGTGTGCCGAAGGGCCAGGTCCGCCCCCGGCGATGACGTGACCCGCCACCCGCTTCGAGGGAGGTCGACGCGGAAACCCTTCGCCGCGTCCACGTACACACCATCCACGACTCTTCCGGAGGCGGCGGCACACCCGGTCAGGAGCCCGCCAATGAAAGCCATTCGAGTGACAGCAGCGCTCAAACCGGGACGAGGCCGGATCATCCGGGGATCTCAATGGCGTCCGTCAACGCGTGACTCACCCGCATCCCCGTCATGATTCCTCGCGGGGGACCTCCGACCCCTTCGACACCTCAATGTGCCCGGCCAGACGCTCGAGCCGCCCCTCGCTCTCCCTGAGGCGCCGCCGCGCCCTCAGTATCTGGGGCAGGCTCATGAGGGCGGCCAGCAGCGCCCCCACACCCAGGGAGATCAGGATCACAACGACAACCGAGCTCTGGAAGGTCCACACGAGGAAGCGGATATTGACCTCCTGAGCATTCTGCACGGCAAAGATGGCAACGAGCGTTGCCAGCAGGAGGGCGATAATGACGTAGAATTGGGCCATGGGAGGGCTCTCCCCCTCTGCGATCGCCGGCGTCAGAATAATCAGGATCGTCTGTATGCTATCGGAAAAGCGGGACAGCGTCAAGGTCGCTACTGGCGCAGGCGAGAGCCATCTCCCTGACGGGAAGGCTCAGCCGGTGCGGAGCTTGGGGTCGAGCGCATCCCGGAGAGAGTCGCCGAAGAGATTGAAGCCAAAGACGCTGGCGCTGATCGCCAGGCCGGGGAAGATGGCCATCCAGGGGGCCCGCTCGGCGAACTCCACCGCGGCCCCCCGCAGCATGAGGCCCCAGGCCGGGGTGGGCTCGGCCACCCCAAGACCGAGGAAGCTTAAGGACGCCTCGAGGAGAATGGCCTGGCCCAGGAAGGCGGTGACCAGGATCAGATACGGGGCCATGACGTTTGGAAGCATGTGGCGGAAGATGATCCGCGCATGGCTGAATCCCATCGCCCGGGCCGCCGTGACATACGGGGTCTCGCGGATCGCCAGGGCGCTGGCACGCGTGACCAGGGCACAGCGCGGGATCATGGGGATGGTGATGGCGAGGATGACGTTCACGGTCCCGATCCCGAGGATGGCCACCACCGCGAGGGCCAGGATGATGAGGGGGAAGGAGAGGAGGATGTCCATGAGCCGCTGGATCAGCAGATCGACGCGCCCGCCGAAGTAGGCGCTGGCCACGCCGATGATGGCCCCCAGCGTCGAGCCGAAGAAGGCGGAGGTGAACCCGACGAGCAGCGCGGTCCGGGAGCCGTAGATGATCCGAGAGAGGATGTCGCGACCGAAGGCGTCGGTTCCCAACCAGAACTGCGAGCTGGGGCGCTGAAACATGAGGGTGTAATTCGTCGCCCAGGGATCAGCGGGGGCGATGATGTCAGCCAGCAGGGCCGCGAGCGCCATTCCCAGGACGATCACTGCCCCGGCGGCGCCGAGCGGCCGCTGCTGGGCGAAGCGAAGAGAGATCCGGAGCCACCCCGGCAGGCTCACCCTCGCACCCGAGACCTCCGTTGCCACGGTTGCAGGCTCCGGCATTCTCACCTCCTACTGATAACGGATCCTCGGGTCGAGCCAGGCGTACACCAGATCCATGACGAAGTTCACCACGATGAAGGTGAACGAGACCAGGAGGACGAGAGCCTGGGTCATCGTGTAGTCGCGCCGCGTGATGGCCTCCACGAAGAGCATCCCGATCCCGTTGAGATTAAAAACCTGCTCGGTGACGACCAGCCCTCCGATCAGGAAGGCAAACTCGAGGCCGATGACCGTGACGACCGGCAGCATAGCGTTTTTCAGGGCGTGGCGGGTGAGGATCAGTCTTTCCCAGAGGCCCTTGGCCCTGGCGGTGCGAATGTAGTCCTCGCGCAGGACCTCCAGGACCGCGGATCGGGTCATCCGCGTGGCGACGGCGGAATAGCGGTAGCCGACCGCGAGGGCCGGCCAGATGAGCTGCGACAGATTCGCCCACGGATCGACCCAGATTGGGGTAAAGAACATCGGCGGAAGCCAACGGAAGAAGATCAGCATCCCCAGGATCATCAAGATGCCGAGCCAGAACGATGGCATCGCCAATCCGGCAATACTGAAGACCCGGACCACGTAATCCACCCAGGTATCCTGCCTTAACGCCGCGATCGTCCCCAGGGGAATCGAGAGGAGAACGGCCACGATGGTGGCCATGATGGCCAGCTGCAGGCTCAACTGAAGGCGAATAGCGATCTCGTAGGTGATGGGGCGGCCCGTCCACATGGAATCGCCAAAGTCGAAACGCGCAATGCCCCACATCCAATCGCCGAACTGTCGCCACAGGGGCTTGTCGAGACCGAGCTGGGCGCGCTCCTGGTCCATGGCCTCCTTCGACACAAAGGCACCCGTCCCGGCGTACTTCAACTCGACGATATCTCCCGGGGCGACGCGCAGGAGGAGAAAGACCAGGACCGCCACCCCGAAAAGCGTGGGGATCATCAGGAGGAATCGCCTGAGGATATATCGCTGCATACGAATCGAGGGCTAGGGCCTGTTCCCTTCAGACCCTAGCCCCTCGTCCCTCCAGTTCAGCTACTCAGGAGCAAGCCAGACATCCCTGAGGTCTTGATTCAGGTAGTGGCTCGGGGTGATTTTCCACCCCTTCACCCGGGCCCAGTGGGGGATGATCCGCTGCCACCACAGGACGTGGAACTGGTAGGCCTGCTCGTCCAGGACCCGCTTCTCCATCTGTCGGACGAGCCTCAGCCGCTCTTTTGGATCCGTCGCCCGGCCCTGCTTCTCGTAGATTTCGTCCAGGACCGCGTCTTTGTACCGGGCATAGTTGATGGGGCTCTTGTCGCCACTGACGAACTTGATGAGTTGATAGTCTGGCTCATCCATGAAGTCGCAGGCGAAGTCGATGCTCGTCTCGTAGTTGCCTGCACGGAGGTCGGCAAAATAGGGGCCCCCTTCTTGGGGGAGGTGGGTGACGTTCAACCCGACCTTCCGCCACTGGTCGATGACGAAGATCCCCACGGCCTCGTAGGGCTCCTTGATGTTCCGATTCTTCAGGGTAAAGGCAAAGCCCTCGGGGACCCCGGCCTCTTTGAGGAGGCGCCGAGCCTCCTTCCGGGAGGCCTCGCTGTCCTTCGCGAAGCCGGCGAGCTTGGTCAGCTCTGCCTCCGGGGTGGCGAACTCGGAGCCAGGCCGCATGAGGCCACCCACCGGTTTCATGATCGAGATCTGCGAGAGGGCCTTGGAGCCCTCCCAGCGGTCGATGGCCAAGCTGAGGGCCTTCCTGACCCGCACATCATCGAAGGGCTTCTTCTCGTTGTTGATGGCGACCGTCATGTTGCAGATCCAGGGGCTCTCCTGGACCTTGATCTTGTCCCCTAGGGCGCGGACCAGGTCGTCCCGCACGGCGGGATTAAACCCCCGGAACTCGATGAGGGCCTGGCCGCCACGGATTGCCGCCGCCCTGGGCGCGGTGTCCCTGATGAAGATCGCCCGGTAGCCGTCCAGATAGGGGCGCCCCTTCATGAAATAATCCGGATTCTTCTTGCCGACCCAGTGGGAGCCGGGGACGTACTCCACGAACGTGAAGGGACCGCTCCCCATGACATTCTTCTCATACCACCTGGGGTCTTTGGCAAGAATGTCCGCCTTGTATATGAAGTTCCACGGGGAGGCGAGCTGGGCGAGCAACGAGGCGGAAGGCCACTTGAGACGGAAGACGACGGTGCTCTCATCAGGGGCCTCCACCTTCTCCACCATGGCATAATAGGCCTTCCGCGCGCTGGCCACCCCCTCCGGCGGAAAGACGATCTTGTCATAGGTAGCCTTGACATCCCTGGCGGTGAGCAGGCTCCCATCGTGGAACTTGATCCCCTTGCGCATCTTGAACCTGTAGGTGAGACCGTCCTTGGAGACCGTCCAGGACTCGGCTACGTCACCCTCGATCTTTGGATAATTCTCCGGGTCGAACCGCAGGAGGGTCGAATAATGGGGCGCCAGCGGATGCAGCATGGCGAAGGTGGTCTCGCGGTGACCGTCATAGGAGGGCGGGGTCTCGCCAACGGCGAAGTCCAGGGTGCCTCCGGCCTTCGGCTGCTCCGCCGCCATAGCTGCCGGAATCACCGTGGCGACCAGCACGATCATGCATACGGACACCACAGCTCCGGGCCGGCCTCGGAGGGAAAACCTTTTCACCATCATTCCTCACCTCCTTGAAAAAAAATACGGGCTCCCCTGGAAAGGCAAAGGCTCGATTTTGACACGCCTCAAGCCGATCCCGAAGACATTTCGGGGAAAAGTAGGCTATAGACTATCCACGAGCATGTCAAGAGGGAAGGAGAGGTACTGGGGGCGGGCGCCGGAGGCTGCATGCGCCTGCGGGGAGGAGAGACGGTGGGCCAGTCCTAAACCGGGACCTCCTTGAGCCGCTTCATCTCGGCGAAACCCTCGAGAACGGTCTCTCCCCGTTGGTTGACGCAGAGGGTCCGGAAACGAACCCTCCCCCGGTCGAGAATCTCGACCACCTCAGCCGTGGCGGTGACGGTGTCGCCGAGGTGTACCGGGGCGGTGAAGAGGAGGTCCTGGGAGATGTATACAAAAAGGCCGCGGGTGAGGCGGGTGAGGGTCGTGGAGATTAGACTGGCCGTGAGCATCCCTTGGCCGATGCGTCCCTTGAAGCGGGTGTTTCGGGCAAAGGTCCCATCGACGTGAAGCGGGTTATCATCGCCGCAGAGGTTGGCAAAAGCCTTGACCGCAGCATCGTTGATGGTCTTCGTCACCTCGGTCCGATCGCCGAGGGCAATACCAAGCGGGACGACTTGCGTTGGCGTTGTCAGGGAGTCGTGAGCCACCGGTGCCCCTCCATCACCATCAAGTGTTGAGTAGAGCCCCCAACGGGACGACGCGAGATGAAAGCTACGGCGGCGAACTCTATTCTTTCTCCACCAATTTGTCAACACTTTTGCGCCAAAACCAAAAGGCCCCGTCGCAAGCACGGGGCCTGTACCTCAGTTCTTCAGCCTACACAGGATCAGCATCTTCCCGGCGTACGTGCTAACGGTCTCGTGGGTCTCCCT
>Ga0209885_1000049_pt1 | contig 16365 bp, 15 predicted proteins | sample GWRWS3_40_50_FD_187223 | JGI IMG/M metagenome (GOLD analysis project Ga0209885, IMG submission 187223) | Riverbed sediment microbial communities from areas with vegetation nearby in Columbia River, Washington, USA - GW-RW S3_40_50 (SPAdes)... | ecosystem: Environmental > Aquatic > Freshwater >... | reverse complement strand
GGACCTTCGTCGGGTCGAGGCGCACATTCTTGACCACACCGGGCGGCGGCTTGACCTCTTGCGTCCGGTCACCACCATCAGCCGCCTCGAACGGGACGACGTGGAGTTCGTCCGGACGCAGATCCCGGCGACGCTCCTGCTGGCGGCCCACAAGCTCGAGCTTCGCCTCTTCCTCCAGGAGGTCCTGGGCTTCCCCGTCGCCGACCCTCCGCTGAAACGCCTGGTCTATGCCTTCCCCCTTGCCCCACAGACGAGCCCTCCGCTCTTCCGAGGAAAGGGGACTCTCCGGGTAGAACCGGCTGGGATGGTGGAGTGGGAAGGACGCCCCCGGACGATCCAGCTTCGCCTGATCAACCAAGGCCGCGAGCCGCTCTCAAACATTATCCTCGTGGGGGAGATCAAAGGAAGAAGCGAATCCCTGCAGAAGCTCCGCATTCCGGTGACGCCACGGGACCTGCGCCCCGGGGCCGAGGCGTACACCTCCATCACGATTCCTCAGCACGTCTTGGAAAGGGCACAAGGGATCTCGCTTCAAGCCGTCTATCTGAAGGAGACACACGGCAAGCCCGCAAGATACGTCGAGGATCTCGAGATCCCGAGCAGGGCCAGCAGGCCGGAGCCAGCAGGGAGTCCCACCGTTGCCGGCTGGGCGCGCTAGCAACGAGAATTACGCTTCTCCGAGTTCCCCACGGTGCGCCGATCAGGGCCACCCCGCCCTGATAGGTCGACTCCTCTCGCCAGGCTTCTAGCGCGCCTCGCTGGATTCGTACCGTTCCAACCTGCTGAGCCGAATGGTGCGAGTCTGCCTTGTTTCACAAATCATCGGCGTGTGTGGCAAAGAGGTGGGCGTAAACGGTCGGAACGGGACTAGCCGGCGATATGGCCTCGGAGCGGCAAGGTGAAGGTGAAGGTGCTCCCTTTGCCCTCGCCTTCGGATTCTGCCCAGATCTGCCCCCCGTGCAGCTCGACGAGCCGCTTGGTGAGCGCCAGGCCGAGGCCGGTCCCCTGGTACCTCCGGGCGAGCGAGGCATCGAGCTGGGTGAAGGGCTGAAAGAGCTTCGGAATGTCTTCGGCTCTGATCCCGATCCCCGTATCGCTGACGGCGATTTCCACGAAATCGCCGTTTCGTTCATGGTTCATGGTGGATGGTTCATGGACGGGACCGGGATCGCTATGAACTGTAGCCTCTGAACCCTGAACCATGAACTGTGCACCATGAACCCGTCGGGCGGAGAGGCGAACGCCTCCGCCCGGATCGGTGAACTTCACCGCGTTCGAGAGGAGGTTGTAGAGGACTTGCTTGAACCGGAGGGGATCGGCAACGAGCGTGGCCAGCCCCTCCTCGATCTCCAGCTCCATCCGCACCCCCCTGCGAAGCGCCTGAGACCGCACCTCGCGGATCGCAGCCTCCAGAGCCGGCCCTATGGCGAAGACCTCGGGCTGCACCTCGATCTTTCCCGCCTCGACCTTAGAGATGTCGAGGACGTCGTTGATGAGGGCGAGGAGGTGTCGCCCGCTGGAGTGCACGTTGCCGACGTACCGCTGCTGCCTCTCGTTCAGGGAACCGAAGTGTTGGTCCTCGAGGAGCTCGGAAAAGCCGATGATGGCGTTCAGGGGGGTCCGGAGTTCGTGGCTCATATTGGCCAAGAAGACTGACTTGTGGCGGGAGGCCTGTTCGGCGACGCGGAGGGCTTCCTCAAGCCGCGCGTTGGCGGCTTCCAGATCGCGGGTGCGCTCCTCCACCTTGGCCTCCAGATCCAGGGCGGCCGTGCGCACCTCCTGATAGAGGCGGGCGTGCTCAATGGCAGTGCCTATCTGGTTCCCGATGGCGGTGAGGAGATCGATCTCCGCGGGCGTGAACCACCGTTGGCCGTGGCTTAGGATGCTCATGACGCCGACGACCTTTTCGCGGGAGCGGATCGGGATGCTGGCCACTGAGCCCACCCCCTCTTTCTGGGCGATATCGTTCAGATGCGGATACTGCTGCAGGTCCTCGACGAGGAAGGCCTCCCCTCTCTGGAAGACCTTCCACGCGACCCCCTCTCCCGGCCGAAAGTGCAGCATCCGATTGACATACCCGGCGCTCATTCCCCGGTGGGTGGCCATGGTCAAGACTCCCTCCCGTTCATCCCACAGGCGGATATTGCCCGCCTGGAGGCCGACCGCCTTCAGCGTCGCATCCAGGACGGCATCGAGGATCTCCTGAAGGTCCAGCGACTGGTTCACGGTCTGGGCCACGCGATTCAAAGCCGTCAGACTCCGATTGGTCAATTCCATCCGCTGGAAAAGGTGGGCGCTCTCGATCGCGCTGGCGATGTGGCTGGCATACACGGTGGCAACCTCTACCTGTTCGTGGCCCGGGCGAGCAGGCTGGCTCGCAAACGCCATGAACGTCCCCAGCACCCTTCCCTCGCGGCTCCGCATAGGGACCGACCAGATCGATCGCAGCCCAAAGGCCTCGAGGCGGTAGAGATGGGGGATCGTCAGCGGATCGGCGTGGGTATCCTCGATGATCACGAGGTCGTTCGGATGCTCCGCGGTCCCAAAGCAGGCCGCGGCAGGCCCGAGGGGGAGACTGGGGATGGCCTCGACGCATTCAGCCTGAAGGCCGACGGCCGCTGTGCGGACCAGCCCCTCCCGTTCCCCGTCCACCAGTACGATCGCGCACCGATGCGTCCCGCAGGCCTCCCCCATGATCGCCGCGAGCCGGTCCGGGTTCTGCACGAGATCTGGTTGGGAGGTGATCTGCGCGGCAGAGGCGTTGAGCCGCCTGAGCTGAAGGGCGCCGGCCTGGGCCTGCCGGGCCCCCTCCTGAGCCTCAGCGTAGAGGCGGGCATTCCTGATGGCAGTGGCCGCCTGGCGGGCAAGGGCGCAGACGAAGGCCTCATCCTCCGCGCTGAACCATCTATCCCCCTGCTGCTCGGCGAGATAGAGCTCTCCCAGCAGTTGCCCATGTGCCGAAACGGGAATCCCCAGGAAGCTCTTCATGGGAGGATGGCGCGGGGAAAAGCTCGGAGGGCGGGGATGTCGGGTGAGATCGCCCGTCCGCAAAATCCGCTGGTCGCGGAGGCTGATCCCCAGGGTCCCCTTCCACGCGGCCAGGTGGCTGATCGAAGCCTCGGTGGGCGGATCGATCCCGGCCGTGTAGAACTCGGCGATCTGGCCCTCACCGTCCAGGATGACCAGGGCCCCGTATCGGCAGCCGGCCAGCTCCACCGCCCGCTCTATAATCCGTTGGAGCACCGCCTGGCAGGAGAGGTCCCCAGCAAGGTCAAACCCGGACTCTGCGAGCGCCCGAAGGCTTGCCAGATGTCGGTTCATGGCCGACTCCCGCCGGACCGCGACTTGTCCCGCGAAGAGAGAAGGGGAGAAGGGTGGACCTGAATCGGGTCGCACGATTAGTTTTTGCAAGTTAAGTGCCAGGGCGAGCCCCGGCACCTGTGACGCTTGACACCCCGGGTGGAGTGGAAGATACTCAAGCCCTCCCGCAGGGGGGTTTTATTTTTTTGGGCCGGACGGTCAAAGGCGAGATGGCGGCTGAAGGGAGGGAGGAAGCGGGCCATGGCCTACATCTTCGGGAAAGGACTGATGATTCGAGGGGAGGTCGCGGGCGAGGGGGATGTCCAGGTGCAGGGCGAGTTGGAAGGAAAGATTACCTTGACCGGGACCGTCGTCATCGCGGAAGGCGCACGCGTCCAGGCCGACGTCTCTGCCGCTGAGATCATCGTGGCCGGATTCGTTCGGGGAAATCTGTCGGCGTCAGGCAGGGTGGAGCTGTCGCCGACTGGCCATCTCGTGGGGGATATCTCGACCAAGGCCCTGATTGTCCGGGAGGGCGCGGCGGTGAACGGGAGCATCAACGTGGAGCCCGCGTCGAGGCCGGTCGGGGTCTTCGCCGAAACGACCCACCTCATGCACACAGAGGAGGCGCCGCATCGGCGCTCTGGCCGGTAAAGGGCTATTGTGCTCCCCGGTCCTCGTCAATCCAGTCTCTGATAATCGCCAGCTTGGTGCTGGTGGAATGGTTCGGACCGGCCATGTTGATGTGATGTCGGCGCTCCTGGATGAAGGTATAGAAGCGACTCTCGCCAGAGCGGCCCGGCACGACATACCGGCTCACGTCACGGTACGTCCCGAGAAGAACGCCGGCGGCCGACCCATTGGACCCGTGACAGCTGCCACAGTGCGCGCCGACGAGAGGCTGGATATCCTTCCCATAGGTCCGGGCCTGCCCCGTGATGAAGGACCAGCGGGCTCCGAGCAGCTCGTACGGCTCCTTCTCGCGGGACCCGTCCACAGGCGTCAGGGAGATGGTGTACTCGGTGTCAGGCAGCAGCGCGCCCTTTGGCGTGAAGACGAGCTGGTCAGGTCGCGGCCATGCGAAGCCCCCAGGCGTGGCGGGGGACATCGTGAAGGCCCACTCGGTCACCTCCCGGTCTACCGGCCGGTTGAAGAACATCTGGATTTTGGGGCGGCGGGAGACCTCACTCTGGCCGGGCGTGGGGAAGTTGAAGAGGACAGTCCACTGCTTGAGTGGAACTGACGGGCGTGGCGGTGGCTCTTCGGCCCTGGGGGGAGGCAGGGCGGCGACCTTCTGCTGAGGGGCAGGGGCAGCTGTCGCTGGCGGGAATGAAACCACGGTATGTTGAGGCGCAACGCGGTTCCACCATACGGTCACCACGATCGCGGCCACCAACAGGTACAGCAGCTTCTCCCACCAAGGCAATATTGCGGAGCGGGTCGGCTTCTTCGGCCGCCCCTTAGAAGACTTCCCTCCACCAGACGGTCGCACCCCTGAGCCTCCCTCCTCCGGCGGTGTTGGCCACATCGATCCCCTGGCAGCTAAAACGAACCTTCACATTCCCCTCGCCATCGGCCTGGTTGGTCGCGACATTCAGATTCTCGGCCAGCAGGAGCGAACCGTAGATCGACTTGTCGCCACCCCCCCGCATGTCGATCTCGACGTTGTTGCCGATGACGATAACAATCCCGACCCACTGGGAGTTGCCTGACATCTTCAGGCTCCCGTTCTTCACGATGAGGATCCCCGCTCCCTTGGTGGCGCTCAAGGTCAGCGCCGGGTCGCTGCCCGAATACCCGGTCGCATCGACGACGACGATCTTGGGGCTGGCCTGGGTCCCCAGCGTTCCGCCGCTGATCTGGGTGCCAGGGCTGTAGGTGATATCGGCCATGGGGACCAGGTAGTTCGTGAGCGTGGCGAGCTCGGACTGCGTAATGGTCGTGTCCACCCCGATGCTGGGGATCGTGTCGGGCGGCGCCCACGGGGGATTCGGATTTGCCCCCGTCACATTGTCCTGTTGCGGGTTGGTGAGATCATTCTTGACACCAAGCTGCGTGGCCGCATCGGGCACCGCGATCCCGAACTTCGGGACCGGGATAGCACCACAGGAACCGTTATTCAAGGATTCCGGCACCCCGCCGCCGTCCGAGGGAGGGATCCAGTTGTTCCCGTCGATGCTGAAGGCGTTTCCGGCGAAGGAGACGTTCGTACTCATACCAATGGAGGTCAACCCCCCGGGCGGTACCGGGAGGAGGAGGCGCGTCAGAGCCACGTCCACCTCCTTGGCGGCATTCCGGAATGTCCCTGTGGCCCTGACGACCACGACGTCGTTGGTATCGTTTGCCGGCCCGCCCGGGTCGGCCCACACATCGTTCTCGACGCGGAAGGTGCACCCCCCGTCTGCGGCCGGGACCATCCCCGGACAGGGGAAGGGTTGCGGCGCACCCAACTGGTTGTCCCAGTCATTGCTATCCCTCAGGATCCGGGTGCCCTCGGCAATCCCCGCCTCGGCCAAATAGAAGGCCTGCGAGTGGTTGGTCTCATTAAAGGCGATCGAGATATCCGTCCCGGAAAGGGTGATAAAGCTGACGCCCATGATGGTGAGGACGCTGGCAAAGAGGAGGGCGATGACCAAGACCGATCCTTGCTCACCTCGGGACACCATCTGCTTCCGGCTCAAGAGACCCATAGCCGTGATCCTCCGCATCTCCTGCTCACAGGTTCCGCAAGACCATGTCCGAGACGACCATGTAGCCCACATCAGGGCCCGCATTCGGCTCCCGCACATTCACCTGGACTCGCACCCGGCTTGGGGTCAGGGCGGGGAGATACGTGAAGGTCAACCCTTCGATGTTGCCTGCGATGGTTTCGTAGGCTGACCACGCGCCCCACGTCGAGGTGGCATCGTCCCAGTCCCGCTCCCGTCGGGCGAGCTCACAAATCAGGTTCACGCAGTTCCGGAGCTCGTACTCGACCTCCTCCGTCCTGTCAGGCCCATCCACATCGTCCATCCCATCCACATCGGCCCTGAGCCCAATCTTGGAGGCCAGCCGCGTCGGGAGGACGCAGGCAGCAGCCTTCGGGGAAGGACACGCAGGATTGGCGAGGCCGGGGGATTCGTAGCCTGCCATCCTGATCTCCCGGCTCATCGACTGGAGCGCCACCCGGGCATTTTGTTGGATCTCGGCCCGGTCAACACCCGTGTTAAAGGTTCTATGGCCTGCCATAAAGAGGCCGTACACCGGAATGAAGATGATAACGACCAGGACGGAGGCCATCAGGACCTCTGCGACGGTAAAGCCCTGCTCACCCCTCCATTGTGTCGACACCTGTTCCCTCACTGCGCCACTCCGCCTACGGAACCATCATGCTCGTCAACGTCAACTGCCTCGTCCCCTGATTGGCGTCCGGCCAGGCGACCGTCACCCTGACCGTGGCTACCTGGCTCGGCGCACCGGCGACCGCCACCGTCCACGAGCGGTTGTAAATGCCCTCCACGATCTCCGGGCTGCCGGCCGTGCTCGGGGGAAAGCTTCCGTCCCGCAACTGCTCCATCTTCTGCTTGGCGAGCTCCACCGCCTTTGTCCGCCTCCCCGCGGCCCCGACATTGGAGTAGCCGGTGGAAAATAGACCGGCAATGGCCAGGAGAACCACGCCAAGAATGGCGGCGGCGATCAGGACCTCAACAAGTGAAAATCCGCCGGCGCTTTTCATGGAATCCTCACGCCGGGGGCGACAGCGACGCTCCACCGATCGAAAACCCTCCATTCCAGCGAAGAAGAGCGGATAGAGACTTGTTTGTACAGCTATCTGCAGTAAACGTACCAGTAACGGCCTTACGAATCTAACTACCTGATTTTAAATGAGATTCATGCCAAATAGGCCCAGGCCTAGCCCCCCACTTCGCCGCGGATTAGGTCGGTCAAGTTGTCTCAACTGTTGCCTTCCTCGGCGCCGCCCAGAATCCGTCAGTGCGGTGGCGTTTCCTGCCGGGTGAAGCCCTTCAATCTTGGCAGCTTCCAGCCTGCCAATGCTGGCACAGGAATTGCGAAGGAATCCTACCGAGGGGAACAACGATGACAGAAAACCGAAACTTGATTGAATGCCCGACGTGCCGGGGTGGGAGAGACCCGCGCTACGCGCTCCAGCCCTGTCCCCGCTGTTGGGGCTCCAAGAAGCTGCGCCAGCTACCCTCCCCCATCCGGACAGCGATGGTCACCTTGGTCCGGGGACTCACTACGCGAGTCATGAAGCTGATTCCTGGGGCCAAACAACGCCGCCCCTGACAGGCGCCCGTTCACGGCTTTGGCCTGACCTCTTTCACCACCGCCTCGCCGGCACCCCCCTCGCCGCTGAAGGCGACCGCGATGAAGAGCTCCAAGCTCAATCGGTCCTGAAGATCGAGGCTGGTGAACTTCAGCCGATGCAGGCATGAGGTGACCTGCTCCGGGGAAGCGTCCTGAGACCAGACGACCTCGGCCTCGGCGCGGATGGACCTCTCGCCGAGGAAGATGAGCAGATCGAGCAGGGTTCCCGCCGGGAACCGCTCTGCCAGTGTCACCATCAGCCCTCTCTCGTTGAGGTCGTGCATGCTCCCGGCACGGGCCGGTCCGAGCTGCCGGTAGATGATCGGCCCCTTGTAGGTGTGCCGGGTACGTTTCCTCTTCTCCATACGTGCCCCCGCGGAGCGGCGTCGTTTTCGATCCCCATTTCCTCTCCGGACACGAAAGCGGCAAAGCAGAGCTCGTGCCAGGTGCTTTCATGAAGCGTAACTATCTGATCCTGCGGTCGAATTGTCCTCACCGTGGACAGGGAGCGGGATAGCACAGGACGACGAAGTAGGCCAATCTGGCATGGACCCATCCAGACCGGACACTTTGTCCCGCAGGAGGAAGATGACAGGAGCAGCACGTGCAGGCCCTTCGCTCCTGGCCTCCCGCGGCGACCCTTTCGCCGCCTTGCGGCCCGGGTCCCTCCGTGTTCACGTCCCATGCAAAGAAAGGCATGGGCCGCGCCTCGGTTTCCCGTGCCTCCGGCAGGCGGGGGGCCCCGCCGCTTCCGGCAATGTCGGTCGGGGCCTGCAGGTGCTGCCCAAACAAGCCAGACGGGAGTCGTCGGAAGGGCGAGGGGAGATGGGCCTGGACCCGGCGGAACTTGGTTTGCGGCCGGCCGGGGTCCCCTGGATAGGCCAACGGGTGGCGGAGGCCGGGCGCCCATCCGCCCGGAGGAGAATTTCGCCACCGCTCTCTATATTTCTTGATGGAATGGTGCGTGAAGTCTCCGAGGACGGATGGGGTGGCCGACGACAGGACCCGTTGGCCAAGCACAGGTGGGGGTGGCCGTCCTGCGGCCTCACGATGCGCTCGGCGCGGAAGTACGGAGTTGCACCACACCGACCCATGGCATTGTTCCGCCGGAGAAGACCCACTCCTCGAGCCCTTCCGGACTGAGCTACCAGATGCGCCTGGAGCGATGGGCCGAAGGTGCAGCTCCTATCCCGAACTGTTGACGAGTGGAATATTCGGCCGACGAGCGGGAGCGCCCTTCCTCGCCCCTACTCCACGACGAGCGCCCCGGCCATATCCACGCCCCCCCGACCCCCGTGATAATCGCAGTAGTAGGGAATCGTCCCGGCCTCCGCGACGGTGAATGCAAAGATCCCACCGGCGGACAGATCACCGGAGTCAAACTTTTTATCATCGGCAGTCACGGTGTGGGTCTCGCCCTCTTGGTTGATCCAGACCACCGCCGTCCCCTTCCGGACCGTCACCTGCTTCGGTGTGAAGACGAATTCATCCATCACGATAATGATCATCGGCGGCGCATCCGCCACCAGTCTGGGGATCCCCTCGCGCTCTGCGCGCCCGGCGAGCGTGACGACGTTCTCGACCTTCCCCCCCACCGCACCCGGGTCAGCCGCAGCGATCACGGCGAGGGCGTCAGTGCGGATCGTCTTGAGCCAGCCCCCCACCGTCTCCGCCCGCGAGGCAACCGGCGCCTCCGGAGCCGCGTTCGTGAGCGCCCGCAGATAGTTCAGCAGGCCGATGCCGTCTCCGGGATCCTCTACCGATCCACTCTTGTCGAGGTCGCCATACGGGGTCCCCGTCTTGCCTTCGATGAGGTTGACAAGCCGTTCTGCGGCACGCCTGGCTGCCTGCACATCGCGCCGCTCGGCGGCCGCGCGGAGCTCGCCGGCCTGGCTCACCAGATCGCCGCCGGCCTGGCGGAATCGCTCGAGGGACGCGGTGAAGGTCGTCACCGGTTTCGGGAGCAGGTACCGGTAATAATAGATGCCGATCCCCAGGACGAAGATCACCGTCCAGAGCCACAGCGTCCAACGCATGACTAGCCTGAAATCGCGCACCCGGAAGCGCGGGGGAATGAGCCCTGTGCGCATACGCAGGATCACATAGATCCCGGCCACCTGCGCCACGACCCCGAGCAGTCCATGAATCAGCATCAGCCTCGCCACGATCCCTCCGGTCGTGCCGCCCAGGATCACGTACTGATAAAAACTGGGCACCATCACCAAGAGAATAAAGAAGAGATTCGCCATCACCATCGTCGTTTGCATCGCGGCGTGCCGGGTGACCTGCCCGCTGCGGGCGAAATAAAAACCGATCCAGAGACCGATGAGCAACACAATCTGCGCCGCCAGATTGATGTCGGCAGCCAACCGCGTGCCGAGAATGGCCTGCATGATCACCTCCAGAAAGGGCGAGTCACATTATTCGTTCACCGTTGACCGATGACCGCAATTCCTCCACCCCTCTCCTCGCGAATCCGTCCCTCCCTCGGCTTCCGGCTGGGCAGCACCTGCAGGCTCCGAGCGACATTGCCGGGAGCGGCGGGGCCCCCAGCGTGCGGCGGCCTGGGAAACCGAGGCGCGGTCCATGCCTCTCTTTGCATGGGCCGTGAACACGGAAGGACCCAGGCCGTAAGCCGCGGATCAGGGTCGCCGCGGGAGGCCTGGAGCGAGGGGCCGAAGGTGCAGCTGCTTTCTCGAGCAAAAGCGATTGACGAGCCTCTGAAACTCTGCCATAAAATAGGGCCGACTGCCATGCCCATCACAGAGGAGGTGAGAGCATGAAACGGTATCTGGTCCTCTGGTCCGTTGCCGCCCTGTTCGCGGCGGGCTGTGCCAGCACGTATCGTCCCCCTCTCGACCCCACCTTCACCACCGATCGCGCCAAACTCGACAAGGACCTCGCAGAATGTGAGCAGATCGCGCGCTCGTACGCTCCAGATCCCGGCTCAAAGGCAGTAGAGTCGGGAGCCGTCGGGGCCGTGGGCGGGGCTGCAGGGGGAGCAGCCATTGGGGCGATCGGCGGCGCCATCGGTGGGAGCGCCGGAAGGGGAGCCGCCATCGGTGCGGGGACTGGAGCGGCTGTCGGCGCTACCGGGGGGGCCATTGCCGGCGGCACCTCCGCTCGGTCGCAGTTCGAGACCGCCTACGACGCCTGCATGCGGAACCGGGGGTACAAACTCCTGAAGTAATCCCCCGCCGACTCCGCGCACCAATTCTCCGGTAACCTCCACCTCCATGTGGCCGGGGGAGACAGTCCTTTCTTCCCCGGCCGCATCCTTTTTCCCCTCCGTCGCGTCATTTCCCGAGAAAATCAGGGGTCACCCCCCACAGGGGTCACAGCGATCAGGGGAATTTCAGCAAGGCATCCAGAAGGGTGCCGGTGAACAGCGTGATGCTGATGATCCCATTCACATTGAAGAAGGCGGTCTGGAGCCGCGTGAGACCGTGGCGGCGGACCGTGGCGTGCTCGTACCCCAGGAGAGCGACGACGATGACGAGTCCAAGGTAATAGAGCGGGCCCAGGTAGAGAAGCTGACCCACGATGCCCAGCAGGATGGGGACCGCTGTGTGAAGGACGAGACTCACCCGCATCGCCGCCTGGCCCCCGAGTCTTGCCGGAATTGAATAGAGACCGTAGGCGCGGTCGAATTCGATATCGGCCAGGGCATACAGGACGTCAAAGCCGGCCACCCAGAACAGGACGGCCAGCCCCAGCATCAGCGGCGGCAGGTCCACCCTGCCGAGAACGGCGATCCAGGCGCCGATCGGGGCACACGCCAGGCAGAGCCCCAGGATCAGGTGGGACCAGGCGGTAAAGCGCTTGGTGTACGAGTAGAAGACCGTCAGGCCGATGGCCATGGGTGAGAGATACAGACACAGGCGATTCAGTTGGGCCGCTGCAAAGACCAGGAGGCCGAAGGACACGATCACAATCACCAGGACTGTCAGTGGGCGGACCAGGCCCACGGGAAGGGGACGACGGGCGGTCCGCGGGTTCAGGGCATCCAGCTCCATGTCCGCCAGCCGGTTAACCCCCATGGCGCCGGTCCTGGCACCTACCATCGCCACCAGAATCCAGAGGACCTTCTCACCCTCCGGCCACCCCTGGGCGGCCAGGACTGCACCTGTCAGGGCGAAGGGGAGGGCAAAGATCGTATGCGGGAACTTGATCAGCTCGAGAAAGAGACCAAGCTGTTCGAAGAGGCCGAGGGGTTTGCGCTCTTCAACCATGCCGGGCAGCCTTTCTCCCCTGGTGGACGGTCACGATCCTGAAGGTCAGATGGACCACCGACACATCGATGAATCCCGCATTCTCCATCAGGGCCTGCAACCCCTCCGGCGAGGGGAAGCCGTCCACCGAGGCCGGAAGATACTCGTAGGCGGCCCGGTTACCCGACAAAAGACCACCGATCCAGGGCAGAATCCGATGGGAGTAAAACCGGTATAGCGGTCCAAAGAGGGGGGACGAGGGGGTGGAGAATTCCAGGATGATCGCCCGTCCGTCGGGTTTCAGGACCCTCGCCATCTCCCGGAGGCCCCGTCGCCGGTCGGCGATGTTCCGAACCCCGAAGGCGACAAAGGCCCGATCGAAGGTCGCATCGGCAAAGGGGAGCTCCTCGGCCGGGGCAACCGCAAAACGGATCTGATCCGCCGCGTTCGCCCTCTTGACCTTGTGCAGGCCACGGATCAGCATCGGTTCACAGTTATCCACGGCGATGACCCGCGCCCCCGAACCCTGCCGAACGATCTCGAGCGCCACATCGCCGGTCCCGGCGCAGAGGTCCAGGACATCTCCACCCCTGGGGATCTGGCCCAGGGCCACCGCGACGCGGCGCCAGTAGACGTCGCGACGGAGGCTGAGCAGGCGGTTGAGCAGGTCGTACCGCCCCACGATCGAGGCGAACATGCGCCGCACCTCTTCGCGCCTTGCCGTCGCAGGGTCGGCTCCCATGGCGACCATCCCTCATCAGGGCGGTGACTGTTCGAGCCCGCAGGCTGCACAGGGTTTCCCCGGGAGTGACTGGCCTGAAGTCTCTAGCCCGCATTATTCACGAGTGGAGTGGCTTCGTGAATAATGCGCCCGCCGGTGCGGCCTCGGCTGCACCGGCAGGTTTCGACAGACCGCTCCTGCGGCCTGCTCAAGGCTAGCCCTGAGCGACGCCCCGTAAACGCGGGGCGAAGTCGAAGTCCCTCGGCTCTGCTCGGGACCGTGAGCATGTCCCTCGACCTTGCTCGGGACCCTGAGTGAATCGAAGGGTTGAACGGCCCGGAGGGCGGATTATTCATTCCTGGATGAATAATCCGGGCTAGGGGCGGCGGGCCCGGGGTCCGGCGGCGCGCTCGATCGCCGCCTCCACCCGCTCCAAGACGACCTCGCAGAGCTTGTGATGGATCCCGAGCGGCTCGGTGATCGTCCAACGGACCCCCGGATGGTTGGCCGCCGCCTCTGCCACCAGCCGCGGGATATCCTCGTTGTAGTGCGATCCCGGCGCCAGAAAATAGGGGTGGACGATCACCTCGCGCGCCCCATCGGCCACACAGGCGTCAAACCCCTGGGCGATGGTCGGCTCGGCGATCTCCATATGGGCATAGTGGACCACCGCAAAATCGGACTGGCGGCGGATGATGTCTGCCACCTGGACCAAGACGGTATTGGCCTCTCCCCGCCGGCTTCCGTGGTCCACCAGCAACAGCGCCCGCTTCATCGCTCTCTCCCGACTGCATCGGACCGGACGGTTTCAGTAGCTAGCACACGGGTCCTCTCCGGTCAAGGAAAACCGGATCGACGCCTCCCGTGGACGATGCGCCGGCCCATCAGGTAGTACACCCATGGATCCGAAGGTGTCCGCCGCCGCTCGAGGAGGATGCATGAAGAGAAGAGGGGTGCTCAGCAGGAGTCATTTGCGTTGACAGCGTACCGCCCGGGGCATACAATGCGCGCGGATTGTTTCGGAACGGGGTGAGAACGACGATGAAATCTTGGAGAAAGGCCGCGGCGATCATCGGAACTGTTGCGGTACTGCCGCTTGCGCCCGTGGCCGCACAGCAGAAGCAGATCCTGGTCCGGTTCTCCTTTAGCAGCGGCTGGGACGCGCTCCCCGCGATCGTGGCGATCGAGCGGGGCTTCTTTGCGCAGGAAGGCTTGGTGGTGAGCGGACTGGCCGTCCCGTCGCCGCAGGCGGTCATGGAATCGCTGGCGGCGGGGTCCACCGACTTTGCCGCCATTCCGCAGCGGACATTGCTGGTGATGGTGGCCGCCAAGGCGCCCGTGAAGGTCATCGCGATGAACGGCTGGGGGACTGAAACCGAGCTCGTGGTCCCAAAGAATGACACGGGTGTCAAGTCGATCGCCGACCTCAAGGGGAAAACCATTGCGCTCGGCGTCGGCTCAGAGGCCTACCCGGTTCTCATCCGCCTCCTCAACAAGGCGAAGATCCGTGCATCCGAGGTCACCATCAAGTTGCTCTCACCCGCCGACCTCACCCGGGCCTTCCAGAACCGGCTGGCCGATGCCGTGATCGAGTCCCGGCACTTCACCACCGTGCTGGTCAAGAACGGGCAGGCCCGTGTCGTCCTGAGCAATAAAGACATCGTCGAGGCCCTCGGTCTCGTCGGGGCAGGACCGCTCGTCGCCCAGACGTCCCTGATCGAGAAGGAGCCGGCCACGGTGCAAAAGTTCGTCAACGCCTGGATCAAGGCCCTCAAGTACATCGACCAGGATCGCAAGGACGCCGCGCAACTGCTGCGGATCTTCTTTCACCGGCAGGGGACGCTGGTCTCGGACGAACTGGCTTTATCCTGGGTCGGCATGACCCGCTATGACCGGTATGTCTGGTCGCCCACCGACGTGGCCGACGCCGAATTCAACGGGTGGGGGCTCAAGGAAGGGGGGGTCCTCAAGGTCCTTCCAAAGCTCGACGGGGTTGTCGAGAACCGCTTCGCGGAGCAAGCGGTGAAGCGCCTCGGGGCAAGCAGCAGCCCGGGGGGTGCAGAGAAAGAGAAAAAGGCGCCGGCCGCACGCTAGTACCGTTCCAACTTGTTGGCCCGTTCCAACCAAGGAACGGGCCAACTCTTTTCGTCAAGGCGAGGCAGTCCCCAATGCAGTATGCGTCGTGGGCGGGGACAAGGGAGACGGGAGTAGGCAGAATGAGTTGGAACGGGGCTAGTAGAGCTTGAAGGTGATGGGCAGGCTGACGGTGAAGGTGAAGTCGGGCGAGTCATCCGTCAGCCCGATACCGGCCCCAACCAGCAGCGTGACATTCGGAGAGAGGGCGACGGACGCCCCTAGCACCATGCGCGCATCGTTGAAGGAGGTGCCGGCGACCTCTACGCCATTTTGTTCGGTGCTCCAGTTGATCTGATCCACAAAGGTGACGTTCAGCGCGACCCGCTCGCTCAGGGCGATGTTGATTCCGGCGAGCCACTCGAAGCTGTTCCCGGGGTTTATGTTTCCAAACCCGGTAAAGTTCCGCTCCAGATTGAAGAGGTAGGTTCCCCCCACATAGAAGACAACCGGCTCGCTCGTCCAGACCAAGGTGACACCCGGGCCGACGCCGTAGAAGCCGCTGCCGGTCGGGGGCTCCGTGAGGCGGAGGCTGCCGTCGACAGTCTCAGTGGGAATCTCAAAGGGGTTCTCACCCGTGGGGAACCTGGCCCGGACCCTGGCGATCACTGCCGGGATCGCCCCTCGCTCGTTCAGGGCCTGATACGATACCGACGCCTCGAGATCGCCGATATTGAAGTTGTCGATGGTCCGCTCCCGTTCGTTAATGGTGCCCACCCCGAGGACCTCGTTGTCCTGACGGTACAAGACGGGGACCCTGACATCGGCCTGCAGCCGGTCGAGGATCCCGTACCGCAGCGTGAGCGCACCGGTCACGATGTCGCGGTTGAGCTCGTCCACCCGGATCGTTCCGATCACGATCGCCTCGAAGACGGTAAACCCGGAGATCGCTATATCGTTCGTGGACCAGTGTGAGTATTCGATGCTCGGTTCAACCTGGAGGATCCCTTGGGGGAGGAGGATCGCTCCCGCCTCGAGGAGCAAGGCCTCTGCGGGCTTTTCGGATTTCGGGCGTTCAGGCTCGAGGGGAGTGGGAGGTTGGGGGGGAGGCGGCTCTGGCTCCTTGGCCTGCGCCAGTTCCAGGAGAGACCCGGACGTCAAACTCTCCTCTGCCCCGGCCCCGGTGGGGAAGAGGACCGCAAGACTGATTATGATGATGACGGTGAGCACAAGGGGCGGTTCGAAAGACAGCCGGCGGACGCTCATGGTCTCCTCTTTCGTTCCGCGATGATGAGCAATCGAGCCCTTGGCCCGGGACTCTCGGGATGCTACGCACTGGCACGCGAAGAACAGGCGAGAGGATATCCCAGGACTCCCCTTCGCTGTCAAGTCTTTTCGTTCAGAACGTAAGATCCTAGTAAAAACACGGCCTACCATCCCAGGTTGCGCAGGGGGCAGGCACTCGCAAAAACTTCACGATTCCGTCATAACCTGGCGACCCCGTTCGCTCCGCGGAGGGAGTCGAATCGGGAGATTAGCAGTGGCCGCAGCAGGGGCTATGAGTCGCGCGTGCGCCGCGCGCTCTCCGTTTGTCCTCCGTTCCGCCTGATCCGTCCAAGCTTATAGTGCAGCCCCCGCAGGCTGATGCCGAGCAGGGCCGCGGCGGCCGTCTTGTTGCCGCGCGTCTGGGTCAGGGTGTCCAGGATGAGGGCCCGCTCCCGGTCGCGGAGACGCAGGCCGGTTCCTGCCGCG
>Ga0209885_1000048_pt1 | contig 16528 bp, 8 predicted proteins | sample GWRWS3_40_50_FD_187223 | JGI IMG/M metagenome (GOLD analysis project Ga0209885, IMG submission 187223) | Riverbed sediment microbial communities from areas with vegetation nearby in Columbia River, Washington, USA - GW-RW S3_40_50 (SPAdes)... | ecosystem: Environmental > Aquatic > Freshwater >... | reverse complement strand
TCAGAGGCGGCCGGGTACTACGCCGTCACCAAGGGCCTTAGCCCGGGCGAGCGCATCGTCGTCGCCGGTAACTTCCTCATCGACTCCCAGCGCCAGCTTACGGGGGGCACCGTCGGGATGGCCGGCATGGAGGGAATGGCTCCCGGGAAGAAGGACGAGATGGCAGCCCAACAGGCGGAGAAGCTCAAGATCACCTTCTCCAACAGCCCGAAGTCCCCTATCGTCGGCAAAAACACCTTGACGGTGAAGGTCACGGACCAGGCCGGAAAGCCGGTCACGGATGCCAAGGTCGCGTTCGTCACCTCCATGCCAGCGATGCCCGGAATGCCGGGAGGAATGAGCCTGGAAGAGGAAGCGAAACATACCGGAAATGGCGAATATGAAGCGCTCGCACAGATAGCGATGGCCGGCCCCTGGAAGGCAGTGGTGACCGTCTCCCGACCGGGTCAGCCGCCGACCTCAGCCACCTTTAGCCTCACCGTCAGATAGAGAGGATCCGCCGATGATTGACAAGCTCATCGAGTCTTCCCTGAGGAACAGATTCTTGGTCATCGCCTTCTGTGTCGCGGTGACCGTCTGGGGGATCTGGGCGCTCCAGCGAACTCCCATCGACGCTATCCCGGACCTGAGCGAGAATCAGGTGACCGTCTTCACCGATTGGCCGGGGAGGAGCCCGCAGGAGGTCGAGGATCAGATCACCTATCCCTTGACGGTGAACCTCCAGGGTCTCGCAGGGGTGAAGGCCGTGCGCTCCTCCTCCGGCTTCGGCTTCTCCATGGTGAACGTGATCTTCGAGGATCGCGTGGGCCTGTACTTCGCCAGGACCCGCGTCCTCGAACGTCTGAACTTGGCGGCCAATTTTCTGCCAGCAGGGGTCGTCCCCACCCTCGGCCCCGATGCCACGGGGGTGGGGCAGGTCTTCTGGTACACCGTCGAAGGCGAAGGCTACAACCTCGGTCAGCTTCGCTCCACCCAAGACTGGTTCATCCGCTACCAGCTCAACTCCGTGCCCGGCGTGGCTGAGGTGGCGACCGTTGGCGGGTTCGTCAGGCAGTATCAGGTGGATGTCGATCCCCGGAAGCTCTATGTCTCCGATGTGAGTGTCAAGGACGTCTTCGAGGCCATCATGCGGAGCAACAAGAACGTGGGAGGGAAGGTCATCGAGGCCCAAGGAGCCGAGTACATCATCCGTGGGGTCGGCCTCATCCAGTCAATCAAAGACGTGGAAGATACCGTGGTCACTTCCCGCGACGGCGTGCCCATCTACGTCAAGAACGTTGCCACCGTCCAGCTCGGGCCCGATTTCCGTCGAGGGGTCCTTGACAAAGGGGGACGGGAGGCCGTGGGCGGCGTGGTCATCATCCGCTACGGCGTGAACCCTCTCGAGGTCATCGAGCAGGTGAAGAAGAAGATCGAGGAGATTGCACCGGGCCTTCCCCAAGGCGTGAGGATCGTCCCCTTCTATGATCGGACAGGGCTGATCGAGGAGACCGTGCGAACCCTCAAGAGGGCCCTCGTTGAGGAGACGGTCTTGGTCGCCCTGATCAGCCTCGTCTTCCTCCTCCATTTCAGGAGCTTCCTCATCGTGACGATCCCTCTCCCGCTCGCCATCCTCGTGGCCTTTCTCTTTACGTACTACATGGGGATCTCCTCTAACATCATGTCGTTAGGCGGAATCGCCATCGCCATCGGGGTCCTCGTGGATGCGGGGATCGTCGTGGCGGAGAACACCTTTCGCTATCTGACAGAGCGCAACATCAACTTCAAGGAGAAGGGGGCGGTGCTGGAGGCGGTTATGGCGGCCACCAAGCTGGTGGGTCGTCCCATCTTCTTCTCCATGGTCATCATCATCCTGGCCTTCGTCCCGGTCTTTGCCCTCACGGGGCGCGAGGGGAAGCTCTTCCATCCGCTCGCCTTCACCAAGACCTTCGCCATGGTGGGGGCCACGATCCTGTCGGTGACCCTCGTGCCCGTCCTGTGCTCCCTCTTCCTCCGCGGGAAGCTCCGACCCGAGGAGAAAAATCCCGTCATGCGCCTGCTGACGGTTATCTACGAGCCGAGCTTACGCTGGGCCCTCCGTCATAAGAAGACGGTTATGGCTCTAGCCTCCGCCATCACGATCGGGAGCCTCGCCGTCATCCCGCGCATTGGCTCAGAGTTCATGCCACCTTTAGAAGAGGGGAGCATCCTATTCATGCCCATCCTCTCCCCGGCCGTCTCCCTGAATCAGGCGCACGAAGTCCTCAGGAAACAGAACATGATCCTCAAGAGCTTCCCCGAGGTTGAGATGGTGGTCGGGAAGGCAGGAAGGGCCGAAACGGCCACCGACCCTGCACCCGTGAACATGATCGAGACCATCGTCACCTTGAAGCCGAAGACCGCGTGGCGAAAAGGCCTGACCAAGGAAGATCTAATCAACGAGATGGATGCCGCCCTCCGGATTCCAGGGGTGACCAACATCTGGACACAACCGATCATCAATCGGATCGATATGCTGTCAACCGGCATCAGGACGCCACTGGGGGTCAAGCTCTTCGGGAGCGACTTGAGGCTCTTAGAGGAAAAGGCGAAGGAAGTCGCCGATGCCGTCCGGACGGTTCGAGGGGCTGCCGATGTATACCCCGAGAAGATCCTGGGGGCTCCGTACCTCGAGATCGTCGTCAAGCGAGCCGAAGCGGCCCGCTATGGCATCAGCGTGGGTGACATAGAAGACATGATCGAGATGGCCGTCGGCGGGGAGAATCTGACGATGACGATCGAGGGGAGGCAGCGCTTCCCCGTTCGGGTCCGCTACGCCCGCGAGCTCCGCGATAATATGGAGGCCATGAAGCGGGTCTTGGTGAAGGCATCGAACGGGGCCCAGCTCCCCCTGGCCCAACTTGTTGAGTTCAGGATCGCGATCGGCCCCCCGATGATCTCGAGTGAGAATGGCCTGCTCCAGGCCCTCGTCCTCATGAACGTCCGGGGGAGGGACCTTGGGAGCTTCGTAGAGGAGGCCAAGAAGGTGGTGGCCAAGCAGGTCAAGGTCCCCACCGGGTATTTCCTGAAATGGAGTGGTCAGTACGAGGATCAGCTGCGGGCGAAGCAGCGCCTCCAGCTTGTCGTTCCCGCAGTGATCCTTATCATCTTCATCCTCCTCTACGTGACCTACAACTCCTGGAAGGAGGCCCTGCTCGTCATCCTCTCCCTCCCCTTTGCCTTGGTCGGAGGCCTCCTCTTCCTCTACCTCACGGGATACAACTTCAGCGTCGCGGTCTGGGTCGGCTTCATCGCCCTCTTCGGCACGGCCGTGGAGACAGGCGTCGTGATGCTGATCTACCTTCGGGAGGCCTTCGATCGTCTCGGCCGTGACGACCCTGAAGGGGCGGTCATGGAGGGGGCTGTCCAGCGGCTTCGGCCTAAAATGATGACGGTCTCGGCCATCATCTTTGGCCTCGTCCCCCTGATGTGGAGCACGGAGACCGGATCCGAAGTGATGCGGCCCCTCGCCACCCCAGTGATCGGAGGGATGATTAGCTCCACAATTCTGGTCCTGATCGTGCTTCCCGTCCTCTACCTGTGGATGAAGGAGTGGGAATTGAGCCAGACTCGAGCTTCCTCGACGACCGAGGCCTGAGTCGCGTGGGGGGGCGGATGGCGGGGCCGACGGGACTTGAACCCGCGATCTCCGGCTTGACAGGCCGGCGTGTTAACCGGGCTACACCACGGCCCCGCAAGGGCAAGAGAAAAGCTTATCTATAGCGTACCACGTGCGGGAAGTCAACTCACGCGGAAAGCCTGTGAGGCGGCGGGCGGCTTCCGGATCAACGCCTCGTACAGGGCCAGCACCTTCCCGGCGATCGCGCCCCAACTGAAGAGGGCTTCGCACCGCTGCCGCCCCTTTTTGCCCATGGCCTTCCGTAGCAACCCATCGGCCAGGAGCGCGTTGATGGACCTGGCCAGGTCGCGCGAGAACCGGGCCGGATCAGCGGGCTCAAAGGAGCTCTCGGCCTGCCGCTCGACCGGGACAAGGAAGCCGGTCTCGCCGTGGACGACGACCTCTGGAATACCGCCGACGGCGCTGGCCACCACGGGCGTTTCACAGGCCATCGCCTCGAGGTTGATGATACCAAAGGGTTCATAGAGAGACGGGCAGCAAAAGACCGCGGCATGGGAGTAGAGCTCGATCGCCGTCGGGCGATCGACCATGTCCCGGATCCAGACAACGTGGCCCCGGGTGGCCACGACCCGCCGAACCGCATCCTCGAGCTCCTTGGCGATCTCCGGCGTATCCGGAGCGCCAGCGCAGAGGACCATCTGCGCTTCGCGGTCGATGTGAGGAATCGCATTCACCAGGTGTACGATCCCCTTCTGCCGCGAGACCCGGCCGACGAACAGCACATACGGGCGCCCCGCGTCGATCCCGTACTGCTGGAGGCGCTGGCGGCTCTGGACCGGACGGTACTCCTCAGTATCAATGCCGTTGTGGATCACGTGGACCCTCTCGGGGGCGACGTGGAAGTACCGCAGGATATCCACCTTCATATCCTGGGAGACCGCCACAACGGCATCGGCGGCCTCGAGGGCGGTTCGCTCGATCCAGGCGGCCAGGTCCGCGCCCCGGCCCAGCTGCTCCCGTTTCCAGGGTCTGAGCGGCTCGAGCGAGTGGGCCGTGATGACGAGAGGAATCCCGCAGAGGATCTTGACCAGCAGCCCTCCGAAGTGGGTATACCATGTGTGGCAGTGGACCACATTGGCGTCAATGGGCCGGGCGGCAAAGCTCGTGCACACCCGAAGCGCCTGGAGGGCCATCAGGAACTTTTCGGGGGTGGCCTCCGGGACGGCCTGGGCAAATCGGTGGCCCCGAACCACCAGATTTCCGGCCCGCATGTCCTGATCGCCGAACGTCCGGACCTCCACGGGAATCAGCTTGGCCAGTTCCCGCGAGAGGTAGTCCACATGGACGCCGGCTCCACCGTAAATCTCCGGGGGATACTCTCGAGTCAACACAAGTGCTTTCATCAAGTCCCTCGCGACCGCCACACCTCTTTGACCCGAGCCGCCCCCGCACGGAGGTTGCACCCAGTGTCAGAGACGAACTCACGTCCACCGCGCCCCCAGGCCACGTCACCGACTCCTTTTCATTGCTGCTGAATCGGCGCTTCCTTCGCAGGGGTTGTTGGCCGTTCGGCCCGTCGTTCCGGGATCTCCTGAAAGACGGGAAGATCAATCCGTTCGATCGCCGCTACCGCGCGTGCTTGAAAAAGACGGCGGCGAGGGGGGGAAGCGTCAGCGTGAGGGAGTACGGCCGCCCGTGCAGGCCGATCGGCACCGCCTCACCCCCCCCCAGGTTCCCCTGGCCGCTCCCCCCGTAGTCCCTCGCGTCGCTGTTCAAGATCTCCCGCCAGAATCCCGCGCGCGGGGCGCCGACCCGATAGTTATGCCGGGGAACCGGCGTGAAGTTGCAGGCCACGAGGACGATGTCGTCCGTGGACTTCCCCTTCCGGATCAGGCTGACCACGCTCGACGCCGCGTCGTGACAATCGATCCACTCGAAGCCTGCCGGGTGGCAGTCGAGCTCGTGCAGCGCCGGTTCGCTCCGATACAGCCGGTTCAGCTCCGTCACCCATCGTCGCAGGCCGGCGTGCGGGGCATACTGGAGCAGGTCCCACTGCAGGCTGTCATCGTGGGCCCACTCCCGCCACTGGCCGAACTCGCCCCCCATGAAAAGCAGCTTCTTGGCCGGCTGAGCGTACATGTACCCGAACAGCAACCGCAGATTGGCGAACCGTTGCCAGTCGTCGCCAGGCATCTTGCCGAGGAGCGACCCCTTGCCATACACCACCTCATCGTGGGAGAGAGGCAGAATGAAGTTTTCGTGGAAGGCGTAAAGCATCCGAAAGGTCAACTGATTGTGATGGTACTTCCGGAAGATAGGATCCTGCGACATATATTCCAACGTGTCGTGCATCCACCCCATGTCCCACTTGAGGCCGAACCCCAGTCCTCCCACATAGGTCGGCCGGGAGACCATCGGCCACGCCGTGGACTCCTCAGCAATCGTCTGCACATCGGGGTGTCGCTCGTAGACCTCCTCGTTGAAGCGTCGGAGGAAGCCAATGGCTTCAAGATTCTCTCTCCCCCCATGCGGGTTGGGGATCCACTCCCCCTCCTTTCGGCCGTAGTCCAGGTAGAGCATGGAGGCGACCGCGTCCACCCGCAGGCCATCGGCGTGGTACTTGTCCAGCCAGAACAGCGCGCTACTCACGAGGAAGCTCCGGACTTCGTTCCGCCCGTAGTTGAAGACGAAGGTGTTCCAGTCCAGGTGAATGCCCTGCTGGGGGTCGGCGTGTTCGTAGAGGTGCGTCCCGTCGAAATAGCCGAGCCCGTGCTCGTCGGTCGGAAAGTGCGAAGGCACCCAGTCCAGAATCACCCCGATCCCGTGCTGGTGCAGGTAATCGATCAGGTACATCAGGTCCTGGGGGGTCCCGTAGTTGCCGGAGGGGGCGAAATATCCAGTGGTCTGGTAGCCCCACGAGCCAAAGAAGGGGTGATCCGTGACCGGCAGGAACTCCACATGGGTGAAGCCCATCTGCCCTACGTATTCCGCTAGGACAGGGGCCAGCTCCCGGTAGCTCAGGGAGCGGTTCCCCTCCTCCGGTACCCGCCTCCAGGATCCGAGGTGTACCTCGTAGATGGCGATCGGCGCGTCCAGGGCGTTGCGCCCCTCTCGGGCCGCCATCCATTCCTGGTCGTCCCACGGGTACTCCAGGTCCCAGACGATGGAGGCCGCCTTGGGCGGGATCTCGTTGAAGACCGAGAAGGGATCTGTCTTGTCGACCCTGTAGCCGTGGTGGCGGGAGACGATGTGGTACTTGTAGAGGGTCCCGTGACCCACGCCCGGGACGAAACCCTCCCAGATCCCCGACGTCCCCCTGGGGCGCAGCGCGTGGCTCGTCTTGTCCCAATCATTAAAGGTCCCCGCCACGCACACCCGCTCGGCATCGGGGGCCCAGACGGCAAAATAGGTCCCGTGGGTTCCGTCCGCCGTCATGAGGTGGGCCCCGAGCTTCTCGTACAGGCGGAAGTGGCTCCCCTGATTAAAAAGATAGAGATCATCCTCGGAGAGCCGAGTGACGTCATGCACAACCGACCGGGGCTGTGCCTCTGCCTGAGGCTGTCCCGTCGGCCCTCTCCCGTCGGCCATCGTGCCCCTATCCTCTCCGACCAAGATCGCCTTCCTCCCTTACGCCACGTCGCAGACCGAGTTGAAGCCTCCATGGGGGTTTGGCACCCTGTTCGGGTTGAGCGGGTCTTCCCTCCAGCCCCCGTCAACAACGAACATGTACTCGTACCGGCCAGGCTTGAGCCGGAGGCTCACCCTCCACGTGCCATCCTTCCCCTTCTTGAGCGAGTGGGCATGGGGGTCCCAATTGTTGAAGTCCCCCGCAACGGTGACGGTATTCGCTTTTGTAACCGTCCACCGAAAGGTGACCGGTTGGGCCTTCGACTGGACGGGCTTCTTCGAAGCCGGGACCCTCGCGGATTTTTTCCGCGAGCCTTCTTGAGTTCCCATCATCCTTCCCCCCTGGGCGCCTTCGCGCTTCAAACTCCTCCTCTGCGAGCTCGTCATCCCCTGCCGCAGATCGTTGACGCCGCATAGCGGGTCGACCACCGCCGGCATCTCGCGAAACGCCCCAAGGCTGTGGCGGGTCTTGCGTTGCCAGTTGAGCCGTTCTTCACGGGTGCCGGGGACGTTCTGGGGCTCTCTCTCGAGCCACAGATCCTCCAGGTTCACCAAGACTACTCGGGCCGGGCTCGCGCTCAAGAAGCGCAGGCACGCCTGGAGGAGGGGCGCCAAGCCTGGTGAATCCCCCTTGAGCCATCCCTGACGCTCGAGGAAGCGCTCGAGGGCGGGCCGAAGTGACCGCCGGTTTTCCTGCTCGATCCGCGCGCCCGATGGGTCCAGGAGCCCCAGCCGGAGCCGGTCCACGATGTCCAGTCCCTCCCAGTACGCGGCAAAAGGGGGCATATCGTGCGTGTTGAGGCTCGCCACCGAATCGTGAGAGACGGCTCGAAGGACCTGGCGCGGACCGGGAGCCAGCTCGTACTGCAGCACGTACATCCGGTGCAGGTTGTGTCGCGCCATGGCCGAATTTACATACGCGGGGACGGTCCCGAGGTTCTCACCGACAATCGACGCCCGGTGCCTGTGGGATTCGAGACAGAAGATTGCGTAAAGCTCCTCGGCGGGATACCGCACATACACCCCGTCGCGCGCCTCCAGCCCCTTCGGGATCCAGAAGAGACGATGAAGCCCCATCACATGATCGATCCGAAGGAGGGTGGTGTGCTGGAGTTGATGCCGGAGGTAGGCGATAACGTACCGGTAGCCCTGCTCCCGGATCGCCTCAGGATGGAGCGGCGGAAAGCCCCAATCCTGCCCCTGGGTGAAGACGACATCCGGAGGGGCACCCCCGGACACGCCCAGGACAAACGCCTCCCGTTCCCGCCAGACGTCGTAGCTATGCGGATGGACCCCGAGGGGAAGATCGAGATAGAGGTTCACGCCCGCACGCGTTGAATGCTCCGAGAGGACCCGGATCTGCTCATGGGCCACCCACTGGACGTAGAGGTGGTAGCGCCGGGCCCGCTCGTCATAATCTCCCTCCGTGAGGACGCCGTCACAGAGGGGCCGAGACCACGACGGCCAGGGGGCGCGCTGCCGCTCGCCCGTGGCCCGGAAGCGGGCGTAGTCCTCGACCTCAGGATGGGCCGCGACGAACCGCCGAAAATCGGCCGACCGTCCGGACGCATCGAGAAAGAACGAGCGTGCGAGCTCCTCGAGCACCAGGCGTTTCACCGCCATCTGACGGCGGTAGTCCACCACGGGCGAGGCGCGCAATGCCTCGAGCTCCCGCTGAACTCCGCCTGACGCCAAGAGGGCCTGGGCGGGTGGGCAGTCCTTCAGTTCCGGAATTCGCGCCACGTCCAGATAAAACTCGTTCCAGAAGAGGCGGCTGGCCGGGGTGTACGGACTCGGATCGCAGGGCTCGTCCAGGAACGACGCGAGGAGCGGTAGCGTCGCCACCACGCTCCCCCCCAGACCGGCCACCCACTCCACCAAGTCCTCAAGATCGGTAAAATCGCCACCCCCCCAACTCCGCCCGGAGTGAAGGGCATACAGGGGAAGGAAGACGCCCCAGAGGCTTCTCGCGGAGTCTTCATAAGAGGCGTACGCCCGCAGGGGGCCAGAAATGATCATGGAATTGAAAAGCCTCCCATGGGTTTCCAGCGTCAACCGATGGTATCCCCAGGGCAGCCGATGAGGAAGGGGAAGCCTCTTACCCACATAGCGCTTGCCCTCCACTTCGACAGACCCTACCGACGCTAACCGAGCTGAGTGCACGGCCCACTTCTCGACGTCTCCGGACTCGAGCCTGAGGTGGCACACCACGGGGCCTCTCGCCTGATCGGCGGGCAGGCGAAGTTCGAGGGCGGCAGGCCCTCCCTCCCAGGCCACGGTGACCGGCTCTACCCCGCGCTTCCACAGGCTCTCCCGGCGCTCCCGGAGGGCCGCTGCAGCGTCGTGAAAAGACTCGAGGGGTGCTCCCAGCGCCCTGAGCACCAGCCGAAGGGCTTCCGGTGAGGCCGGTCTCCGATGACGGGCGACGTCGTCGTACGCCGTCTGCACCCCGTACAGGCGGGCGAGCGCACGGAGGGGCGCCCCGTGCGGGGATGCCGCCCGCCTCATCCCTCACCCTCCAGCAATTCCAGGATGCCCTGGATGGGGATCCGCACCCAGTCCGGCCGGTTGTTCAACTCGTAGGCCAGCTCATACACGGCCTTCTCCAGGAGGAAGGCATCGAGGAGCACCTGGAGCTCCCCCCGGTTCCGGGGGATAAGTGGCGTCCCGCCTGCGACGGCGAGGTATGCCTTGAGGAAGACGGCGGAGACCCAAAGGGTCCAGAGCCGACCCCACACCTCCAGGCCGGCGATGGCCTCGGGGCGCGAATGGATGAGCCCGGTCGCCGCCTGCTCCACCAGGGCGACACGGGTCGCATAGCGGAACGAACGGAGCATTCCGGCCACGTCCCTGAGGGCCGAGCGTTTCAGCCTGCGCTCACTCAGGGGTCGCGCCGGCTCCCCTTCGAAGTCGATGATGACGAAATCCTTCCCCGTGTAGAGGACCTGCCCGAGATGATAGTCGCCGTGGCCGCGGATGCGCATCGCGGTGATCTTACGGTCGCGGATCTGCCGGAAGCGCTTGCGGATCTCCCCGTCGAGATCGAGGACCCTCTTGGCCTCCGCCTGGAGGCCCCTGGGCATGTCCTTCAGGCGTTGACGGAGGAGTTGGAAGGCCCGGTCGGTCGCGCCGAGTAGCGCGTGATAGAGGGATTGCCGGTAAAAGTCGGTCATAGGTTCGGGGGCGAAGGCCGCGTCCTCCGATTCTTGAGAGAGGGCCACGTGGAGTTCAGCGGTCCGGCGACCCAAGAGCTCGGCCGATGCCAGGTAGGGACCGGTGATCTCTCGAAGCAGCGGGGGCGGGTCCTGCTCGCAGAGGCTGAGGAGCGGTTCTTTCGGCAGGGTCGCCACCTGCATCTCGGAAGAGGCCAAGGCCCGCTCGAAGTATCCCCCGAGGGCGTCCAGGGTGTACCGCCACGCGTCGCCCTGGTTCGGGATAAAGGCCTCCAGGACCGCGACCGTGATCGGTTCGCTCCGGCCCCGCCGGTATTCCAGGGCGCCCGCCACGGGCGGGATATGGGCGAACGCGGCCCGCTCGGTCAGAAACCGCCCGATCTCCAGGTCGGGGTTGATGCCCTGATCGAGACGCCGGAACACTTTCAAAACCAGTCGGTCGCCGTATACGACCGACGTGTTGCTCTGCTCCGCCTTCATGATCGCCGGTTCGAGCCGGGTCTCCGCCGGCCCCCGTATTCTCCGGAACGCCTGCGTCGGCGACGCCAGCAGCTCCCCGAACGCCCCCTTCAGGTGACGGCGCCGCGCGACGGCCTCCAGGAGCGCCAGGCAGAAGCCCTTGTCCCACAACGCGTCGAAGAGGATCCCGTCTTCGTGCCGGCCGTCCTTGGTCAATCGGAGACGGGCAATGGCCGCGTGAGGGCCGAGTTCCTGCGCCGCCGTTTCCCCCGCCCCATAGGTGAGGGGGAGGGCGTACAGCTCCGGCTCTCCCTCGGTATATCGGATTTCGACCATAGCGAGCACGGCGCCCCGGGGCGCTGAGGGGACGGCGATGGTGTCGAAAACCTTCGCGGTCTTCACCTGGCGGGCCTTGCCGCCGAACCACCGGCTCGCCTGGAGGTATGCGGGCAGGATCTCCTCCAGAGTGATCTTCGCCTCCTCTCGAAAGACCGCCTCCCAGGAGTTGCTCACCGCGAGGATCGGCAGCCTCGCCTCCTCGGGTGCGGCCGCCGCGGGCTCCTCGACGCGCAGCCGCTCGAGCGCGAACCAGTAAAAGGTGTGGGGGCCCAGGGTGAAGAAATAGGGTTGCTCCCCGATGCGCGGGAACTCCGTCCGGCCAAAAATCTCGACGGGGACCATCCCCTTGAAGGCCGACAGGTCCAGCTCCACGCAGTGGGTGAAACGCGACAGGTTGGCCAAGACCAGGATGCACTCCTCCCGGTAGCGTCGGAGAAAGGCCAACACCTTGCGGTTCTCCGGATGCAGGAACTCGAGGCTGCCGTGCCCAAAGGCCTTATAGCGCTTCCGGAGGGCAATCAGGCGCTTCATCCACCAGAGGCGCGAGTGGGGGTTGGTCTGCTGGGCCTCCACGTTGACCGCCTCGTAGTGATATTCAGGGTCGATGATGATCGGCAGGTACAGCCGTTGGGGGTTGGCCCGGGAGAATCCGGCGTTCCGGTCGGCGCTCCACTGCATCGGCGTCCGGACCCCGTTCCGGTCGCCCAGGTAGATGTTATCCCCCATGCCGATCTCATCCCCGTAGTAGATGACCGGCGTCCCCGGCAGGGAGAGGAGGAGGCCGTTCATCAGCTCGATCCTTCTATGATGATTGCCGAGGAGCGGCGCCAGTCGCCGGCGGATGCCCAGGTTGATCCGGGCTTGCGGATCCTGCGCGTAGACCCGGTACATGTAGTCCCGGTCCTCATCGGTCACCATCTCCAGCGTGAGCTCGTCGTGGTTCCTGAGGAAGAGCGCCCACTGGCATGGCTCGGGGATGGGGGGGGTCTCGTGGAGGATCTCGACGATGGGGAAACGATCCTCCGTGCGGATCGCCATAAAGAGGCGCGGCATCACCGGGAAGTGAAAGGCCATGTGGCATTCGTCCCCGTCGCCGAAGTACGCCACGGCGTCCTCGGGCCACTGATTCGCCTCGGCCAGCAGCGTGCGGTCCTGGAACTTCTCGTCCACCGAGCGCCGGACCTTTTTCAGGAAGGCGTGTGTCTCGGGCAGGTTCTCGCAGCTCGTCCCGTCCCGCTCGTAGAGATAGGGCACGGCGTCCAGCCGAAGCCCGTCCACCCCCATCCCGAGCCAGAAATCCAGCACGTGCAGGATGGCGCGCCGGACCGAGGGGCTCTCATAGTTGAGGTCTGGCTGGTGCGAATAGAACCGATGCCAGTAATACGCCCGCGCCACGGGATCCCAGGCCCAGTTGGAGGTTTCGAAGTCCTTGAAGATAAGGCGTGCATCTTTATACTTCTCCGGTGTCTCGCTCCACACGTAGAAGTCGCGCAAGCGGCTTCCCGGCTTGTCCCGGCGGGCCTTCTGAAACCACGGGTGCCGGTCCGAGGTGTGATTCAGGACCAGCTCGGTGATCACGCGGAGGTTCCGTCGGTGGGCCTCCCGGAGAAAGACCTGGAAGTCGTGGAGGGTTCCGTAGGCGGGGTGAACGTCCGTGTAGTCGGCGATGTCGTAGCCGTCGTCCTTTAAGGGCGACGGGTAGAACGGCAGAAGCCAGATGGCCGTGACCCCCAGATCCTGGATATAGTCTAGCTTTTCGGTCAGCCCACGAAAGTCCCCCACCCCATCCCCGTCACTGTCGTAGAAGGCCCGGACGTGGACTTCGTAGATAATCGCATCCTTGTACCAGAGGGGATCCCCCTGCATCGCGGACGCGTTCTTCGCCTGACGCATCGGGCGCCTACCCCCCCTCCTTTTCCTGCCCTGCGGCTGCCCCTCCGTTCCGCGAGCCGGTCCCAGGCGTGCCTCTGTCCTTTGACGAGGCCCCGGGGAGCGTACCCGCCTCTAGGTCCTTCGCCAGGCTGCTGATCTGGTCCCGGACCTTCACGTCCAGATGCTCAAGCCCTGCCTTGATCTCGTCCAATTTGGCCCCCACCGCCTCGCTGACAGGGCCAGGTGTATTGCTGACTGCGGTGAGTGCGCCCTTCGCGGCCGCGATCTTTTGTATCGCCCTCCCGAAGTTTCTCTGTTCCACTTCGGCCTGCGCTGCGGCCAGAGAGCCCAGTAGTTCCTCAAACCCTATGTTCAACTTCGCCCGCGCCAGCGCCCGCTCCAGCTGGGACTTCTGTGCCTCCAAGACCTTCTTCTCCATCGAGGTGAGCTGCTCCTTTTGACCTGCCACGAGCTCTTCTAGCTCCTGGACCTTCTTGTCCCGGATGAAATACCCCAACCCAAATCCTGCTACCGTTGCGGCGAAAACAACCACGATCCCGATGGTGACGTTGCGCAACGTCTTGCTCAATCCTCCTCGTTCTTCAGCACTACCCATGCTTTTACCTCCGGCGTGAAAGGCACTCGGCCTCGTCCGGGACTGGGGTGATCAGGCGTCTACCCTCTTCGTTCCTGCCTCTCCTCTTCCGGAACCGAGGGCGAGTGGGGGGGCCCCGATCCCCTCACGACCCCCTCCAGTCGGTCCAACGCGTCGGCGGTTTTCGTCCGAAGCGCCTCCGTGGCAGGACCCACGGCCTTCACCTGACTGCGGAGATCCTCGAGACCGCCTGTGCGGATATAGGCGAGGACCGCGATCACCAAGGCGAGCACAGCGATAATGAGGGACACGATCTCCATGGTCACTCCTCCCTGTCCATCCTTCTTAGAGCGGGTGAATAGTCATCGGGATCAGATCTCTCAGGCTTTCGAGCGAACGGACCACCGTAGGGGAATGCAAGACCGAAGGAGGCGGAGCCTGACTGGCCTGGTGGGCGAAAGAGGGTTCGAACCTCTGACCCCCTGCTTGTAAGGCAGGTGCTCTCCCGCTGAGCTATTCGCCCACAGTCGCCCCCGAAGACCGCATAGGATCCCCAGCTTCGCAATATGACCCCTCTCTACCCCCCCCGTGGCCTGGAGAGAACGCAGACCGAAGGGGGATCCTTAGCGGTCCGGCCTGTAGGGCCAGGGCACCTTCGGCTCTTCCCGAGGGATAACCACGATCCCGCTTTCCGTCACGAAATACCGCTTCCGGTCGTCCTCCGGATTGTAGCCGATCTCGGTCCCCGGCGGCACGTAGACGTTCTTGTCGATGATGGCTCGGCGGATCCGGCAGCCCCGCCCGATCTCCACCCGGCTCATGATCACCGAATCCTCGATGAGACAATAGCTGTGTATCCGGACGTTCGGACTGATGACAGAACCGCGGACCAGGCTCCCGCTGATGAGGGTCCCCTCTCCCACGATGGAGTTAAGGGCCATTCCCTGGCGCCCCGCCTCGTCGAAGACGAACTTCGCGGGTGGACCGCCGTAGCTGACGGTCCGGATGGGCCAGCTTCGGTTGTAGAGGTTGAAGGACGGATCGACAGCCCGGAGATCCATGCTCGCCTCGTAGTAGGCATCAAGAGTCCCGATGTCGCGCCAGTAGCTCAGCTCCTCGCCTTTGAGGGGAGTCGGGATCCGGTTCTTCCTGAAATCATAGGCGTAGACCCTCCGTCCCTCCTTCACGAGGGCGGGCAGGATATCGCGGCCGAAATCGTGGGTGCTCACTGTCTTCTGCGCGTCGTCGTAGAGGGCCTTGACGACCGCCTCAGTGTCGAACAGGTAGTTGCCCATCGAGACGAGGGCGTGCCCTGGCTCTTCCGGAATCGGCTTCGGGTGGACCGGCTTTTCCTCGAAGCCCTGGATCCGCCACATAGCATCCACCTCGAGCACCCCGAAGCTCGAGGCCTCCTCGATCTTTACTGGGACCACCGACACGGTCGCCTCTGCGCCCTTCTCCCGGTGGTGCTCCACCATCTGGTGGATATTCATCTTGTAGATATGATCAGCCCCGAAGACGGCAACCATTTCAGGATCGGCCCGCTGGATCAGGTAGAGGTTCTGGTAGACGGCATCGGCCGTCCCCTGGTACCAGTCATCCCCCATCTGCATCTGGGCCGGGACGGGGACGACGAAGTGGTCTGCGAGGGCGCCCGAAAAGTCCCAGCCCTCCCGAAGATGCTCCATGAGCGATTGGGCTTTGAACTGAGTCAGGACGTAGATCGAGTAAATGCCGGAGTTGATGAAGTTCGACAGGACAAAGTCGATGATCCGATACTTGCCGCCAAAAGGAACCGCCGGCTTTGCCCGGTCCTTGGTCAAGGGATGCAGCCGTTCCCCTCGGCCTCCGGCCAGGATCACCGCCAGGACTTCCATCGCTGACCCCCCCTATTTCAAACCTTATGCCGAGGGTCAGGGGCGAGTCAAGGCGGAAAAGCAAAAATCGAGCCATGGCGGGCTCCGCCATCGCGCCGGGGGCCTCACAAGAGACGTACCCCCGCCGCGAGGAACCCAGCCAGGTGTGCATCTCTAACGCAAGAAAGACAGCTACGGGGCGTTAGGGAGGCGGGCCAGTATCCTTGAATGTCACATACCTAGGGACCCTTCGACCTAAGATCCGGGAGGGGGAGCGGAACGATTGTCACCCGCCTCCGGCGTGAGGGTGAGGCAGAGCCACTCGCCATCGGATTGGCGGGTGAGCACGCGAAGCCCCGAAGCCTTGACGGAAGCCTTAACCGTTCCCTCTTCCTCAATCAAAATCCCTGAGATGACCAGGCGGGCCTGCGGGGCCACCAAGACTTTGAGGGTATTCAAGACTGGGCAGAGAGTCCTCGTGTCGAGGTTGGCCATGAGCAAGTCGAATGGCATCCCGGGCCTGAGGGCTTCGACCCCCCCGTGAAGGACCTGGACACGGTCCCTGGTATGGTTCAGAGCGAGGTTTTTCATTGCACCTGCGCAGGCTTCCGGATCGGTGTCGACGGCGACCACGCGTTCGGCTCCGAGCACGCCTGCCGCTATGGCGAGGATTCCGGTACCGGTCCCGACGTCGAGCACCCGGGGGCCCGCATCGCCTCGCCACTGGTCCAGAAAAGCCTCGAGCGCTTCGAGGCACATGCGGGTCGTGGCGTGGTGGCCGGTCCCGAAGCTCATCCCGGGATCGATCCGGACTGCAAGTCGATCCTCCGGGAAGCGGCCGGTCTCCCAGGGAGGGGCGATCACCAGACGCCTACCGATCACGAGGGGCCTGAAGTGCTGCTTCCAGCTCTTCCCCCAGTCCTCACTCGGGATCGTGCGGACCTCGATATGCCCGTCACCCCAGGCAAGGCCGAGTGCCTCGAGCTCCCTCTGGTAATCCGCAAGCCGG
>Ga0209885_1000044_pt1 | contig 17262 bp, 17 predicted proteins | sample GWRWS3_40_50_FD_187223 | JGI IMG/M metagenome (GOLD analysis project Ga0209885, IMG submission 187223) | Riverbed sediment microbial communities from areas with vegetation nearby in Columbia River, Washington, USA - GW-RW S3_40_50 (SPAdes)... | ecosystem: Environmental > Aquatic > Freshwater >... | reverse complement strand
CGGATCTTGATGGATTTGCTCCACCTCCGGCGTGTGCAGGACTACCTGCGAACACGATCTACAAGGACGAAGGCGACGGAGGGGGGCTCCAGCCCGTCGCCAATATCCAAAACTTTCAGGTAGGGGCGGCGAACTTTTTGACCCAGATGCAATACTTCGATGCCAACAATACCGCGACGGCGACCCCGGCTAACATCCGGCGGATTACGATCACCGTGGGGGTGCAATCGCCACCGGGTGCGTGGAGACAGCAGGCCTTCACCATGATCTCGGATATCCGGGCGAGGAATCTTTAATAATAAGCGCGATAAGGGGAGCGATGAGTAGGGAAACGATCCACCCAATGAAAGAGCAGCGGGGGGTTGTCCTGGTCGTTGCGCTGTTGGTCTTGACGATCCTGTCGGTCCTTGGGCTCGCCTTTTTGACGACGGCTCGCACCGAGGACACGATCGCGGTGAACTACCGGAACCACACCGCGGCATTCTACGCGGCCGAGGCAGGGATCGAGTCGGGGGTGGCGAGTCTCAAGGCGACGTTAGCGGCGAATCCGAAGGTGCCTGACGCCGATCTCGCCAAGCTCGCCCCCGCCCCTCTCACGGATCCGAACTACGCCTTTGACGCGTTCCAAGTCCGGCGGATCCGGCCGACCGCGTATGCGACCACGCTCACCAGCGGCCCGTACGCCGGGCTCAACGGCTTCGCCACGCCGTACGAGGTGAGCGCCACCGTGATCGGCCCGCGGGGAAGCCGCGCCCGGCTGACGCAACGGGTTGACTACATGCAGATCCCCCTCTTCCAGTTCATGGCGTTGTATGGGCGGGGCGTGGACCTCGAGATTGCCCCCGCCCCGCCGGCGGTCCTTACAGGCCGGATCCACGCCAACGGCAACCTGTATTTGAAGGAGCAGCTCGATACCAAGTTCGACGGGTACATTACCTCGGCTGGGAACGTCTATCGGTATCTCAAGCCCTTTCCCGGCGTCCGGGGACAGAATGTGGAGATCAAGGACGCGAGCGGGGCGTACCAGGCGCTCAACTTTGACCATGAATACGACTACGATTTCCAGAACAAATGGTCCGAGAGCGACTGGATGAAGGCTGCGTTGAGCAAATTCGGCGGCCGCCTGCAGGACAGCGCCATGGGGGTTCAGGAGATCAGGCCCCCGATCCCCTCGGCCGCCTACGATCCGAACAAGCCGGATGTCTCCTCCCATCAGCTCATCGAGAGGGGCGTTGCCGGTGATACCCCGGAGCTGAAAGACGCCAAGATGTACTACGACGCAGGCCTGATCATTGCGGATGAGAAGGGCTATGATCAGAGCGGGACAGACATGAAGATCGAGAATTGTAAGAGCGGAAGCGGGGCGAAGGCAGTCGAGAAGAAGAAATTCTACGACCCCAGAGAGATGATGGATATCACTGTCACCGAGATCGACATGGCCCTGTTGAACTCCTGCGGGCTGATGCCGAAAAACGGTATCATCTATGCCTACCGGACTGGTGGCGGTCCCAAAAAAGGCGAGGGGATCCGCCTCAAGAACGGCTCTCAGCTGCCGAGCACAGGGCTCACCGTGGCCTCCGAGAATCCGGTCTACGTCATGGGGGACTACAACACCAAAGACAAGAACGGGAATCTGCGGACCGCGACCACCCCTTCGACTGACCTCATACCGGCCGCCCTCATGGGCGATGCGATCTACGTCCTCTCCAACAACTGGGAGAAGAAGGGATACGATACCAAGGGTAAGGATGATTTCTCGAAACGGCCCGCCGCCGACACCACGGTGAATGCCGCCGTCATGCTCGGGCCCCACGCCGAGTCGGAGCTGGGGGTGCCAAATGGCAACGGCTACTTCGAGAACATCTTCCGCTTCCTTGAGGACTGGAGAGCTGGTGGCGCCTACCCCGATTCGACGTATACGTTCACCTACAATGGCTCCATCATCTCCCTGTGGCACAGCCAGCAGGCTACGGCACCCTTCGCCCGTCCCGACGGGAAAACTTACCGCACCCCGCCGCGGCGGCCCTGGAGCTACGATACCCTCTTTGATACGCAGCTCCCCCCCGGGACGCCGATGGGGATCATCTACACGCGGGGCCAGTGGTCCGAGGGGTAGGAGGGCACCGATGAGACGCATCAGTGGTCACGAGGGCCTCACCCTCATCGAGGTCCTGATCGCGGCGGCCATCCTGGCGGTGGGGCTGTTGGCCCTCGTGAGCGCCTTCCCCATCGGCTACGTGGATGTGACCGCAAGCGGTGGCCAGTCACGGGCCACGTCCTACGCCCAGGCGATGATGGAGCAGTTGAAGAACCAGCCCTTCCCAGCCGCTTTTCCGGTCAACGGGGCCGATGTTCCCGACATAACGCCGGGTGTCGACGATGTCCAGTACAACCGGACGTGGAACATCGCGCAAGAGCCGGGGACGAATCCGCCGAACCGCCTGGCCCGGGTCAGGGTGACGGTGCAGTGGGGAGGGGGCCGGCCACAGACGGTCGTCCTCGAGTCGATGCGGGCAGAGTAGGACCGACTGCGGTCAGCGCCTTGGGCGGCCGATCCGACCCAGCCTGGCACCAACGGAACTCTTCGGCGGCGTGGTGAGACAGAGAACCCCAAAGTCCGATCCACCCTTGTGTAAAGGACGCATCTCCTGAAATCCCATGGCGACCTGGGTCCTTGTCGAGCATCGGCTCCCGTCGAGGCATGGCGCCATAAGGCGCCCCGCGGTGACCGTACAGGCATTCGGGCAATTCGCCAGACCATCGTGCCTCGCGTTGGCCGGTAGGGCCAGCACAGGCCGCAATAGCTGCAGGGGGCGGGCTCGGCCGACTTGGCCCATTTTTTGCTTGACAAATCCGGAAGCCAGGATTAACTAGCCTAACAATGTTGATGAACGGTTTGAAGGGAGACAAATCATCTGTGGGCGAGGAAAGGGTTTTCCATGGCAAAACTTTTTAAGCGCGGCGGCGCCCTGTTGGGCGTGGACATCGGCACCAGCTCGGTGAAGACGGTCCAGCTCAAGCATTCTGGAAGAAAGCACGAGCTGGCCCACATGGGCATCGCCCCCCTGCCACCAGAGGCGATTGTGGATGGGGCGATCATGGACGGCGGGGCCGTAATCGCGGCGCTGCAGCAGATCTTCGACGAGCACAAGATGACGGCCAGGGACGTGGCGGTGGCGGTCTCCGGACATTCGGTCATCATCAAGCCCATCAAGATGCCCTTGATGAAGCCGCAGGAGCTGGCCGAGTCCATCCAGTGGGAGGCGGAGCAGCACATCCCTTTCGCGATTGAGGATGTCAACCTGGATTACGAGATTCTCCGCAGCCCCCCGGGGGCGGTGGAGATGGACGTCCTCCTCGTGGCGGTGAAAAAGGATATCATCAGCGAGTACCTCACCGTGGCCTCCTCTGCGGGCCTCAACGTGGTCGTTGTGGATGTGGATGCCTTCGCGGTGGCGAACGCGTACGAGGCGGCGTACGACATCGGTTCGGACGAGGTAGTCGCCCTGCTGCATGTCGGAGCAGCCGTGACGACGGTCAGCATCCTTCGCGGGGGGATCCTCCTCTTCACCCGGGATAGCGTCATCGGGGGAAACCGGTACAACGAGTCGATCCAGAAGATGCTGGGTGTGAGCTATGAGCAGGCGGAGACCTTGAAACTGGGGGGCCGCGTGGAGGGGTACAGTGGGGCGGATAGTCAGCCCGCCATTGACCTCGTCAACGCGGAGCTGGCCGGCGACATCCGGCGCTCGATCGACTTCTTCCGCTCGGCTGCCCCCGCGGGTACGATCCACCGAATGCTGGTGAGCGGCGGCGTCGCGCGTCTCCCCCGCTTTATCCCCTACTTGAGCGAGGCCCTGGACCTACCGGTGGAAATGGCCAACCCGCTCCGCCGCATCAAGGCGGACCCCAAGCGGTTTGATCCGGAGTACCTGGAGCACATCGCACCCCAGTTGTCGGTCGGCGTCGGGCTTGCCTTGCGGGAGGTGGGGGACAAATGATCAGGGTAAACCTTCTTCCGAAGGCTGGGCGGGCGGCGACTGGCGGCGACTGGCAAACGGTCGGCGCCGGGTTTGGTGGACTTGGGCTCCTGGCCGTCTTGGGGGCCGTGTGGTGGATGGTCTCCAGCCAGGCGAGTAGCCTGGAGGGGCAGATCACCTCGATTCAGACCGAGATCAAACGGCTCGAGGTCGTGGCGAAGCAGGTCGATCAGTACAAGGCTGAGAAGAAGCTGCTGGAGGAACGCCTCGGGGTGATCCAGACGCTCCTTGCCTCCCAGAGCATCCCGGTGCATCTCATGCAGGCGCTGAACGATGAGCTGCCAGATGAAATCTGGCTCAACTCGATTTCCATGACCGGAAACAAGCTCGTGCTACGTGGGTACTCCTACACCGATATTGGCATCGCCAAGTTCATGACTCAGCTGGGCAAGAAGGCCCCCCTGATCCGAGAGGTGGAACTGGTGGTCTCGGAACAAGCCGAGGTTCAAAAGGTCCCCCTGAAAAAGTTCGAGGTCGTCTGCACGGTGGCAGGCTGATCCACCGAGGGGAATGGCATGGACATCAAAGGGTTTTTTGCCAATACGCCGAAAAAGCAAGTGTATCTGTTGCTGGGGCTGGCGGGCGCGGCCGTCGTGTCCGGGTGGTGGTTCTACCTCTTTCAGCCGGCGCGCGCGCACCGGGACCAGCTGCACGGGCAAGTGGCTCGGCTGCAGCAGGACCTGTTTCAGAAGCAGCGAATTGCTGAAGAGCTTCCCAAGCTCGAGGCGGCGCGGAAGACACTCCAAGACGAACTCGATAAGGCGCTGCGCCGCTTGCCGGAAGAGAAGGAGATTCCCACCCTTCTCACGCAGATTAACCGGCTCGGGCAGGAGGCGGGTCTGGCCTTTACCCTCTTCAAGCCGGGGAAGCCGATCCAAGACGAATTCTATAGCCGGATTCCTATTCGGATCAGGGCCGATGGGACGTACCATGCCTTGGGGCGTTTTTTTGAGCAGCTGAGCCGCATGGAGCGTATCGTCAATATCACCGACCTCAAGCTCGACCAGACAGACGGCCGGCGTCCGGCCACGGCGGGGATGGCGACAGAAAGGCCCTCGATTACCGGGGAATTTACGGCCACGACCTTTACCTTTGGCGGATCGGAGGGAGGATCGGAAGGGGGGTCGAAGGAAGGTCCGAAGGGAGGGTCGAAGGGATGAGGCGTGTCAGTGTCGGTTTCCTCCTCCTCAGTCTGGCGCTGGGAAGCTGCTCGTCGGAGTCTCCCCCTCCTGCGTCACCGACCCCTCCCCGGCCACCCCAGCAGAAGGTGGCTACGGCCCCAGGGCAGCCGGGTGCCACTCCGGGAGCGGCCCCGGTGAATCTGGGCCCGGCGAATTATAGTCCCAAAGACCGACGAGACCCCTTTCACCCCCTCGTGGAGCCCCCTCGGGAGGAGAAGGCCCTGGATATCGGAGGCTATAAGCTGTCGGGGATCGTCTGGCAACGGCAGCAGTATTTTGCCCTGCTGGAGACGCCCGACGGCCTTGGGCATATCTTGAAGGTGAACGACCGGCTCGGCCCCAGCGCCCGGGTGAAAGAGATCACCAAGGACGCTGTCCTCATCGAGATGAAAGATGAAGACCCCGCAAGGAAGGGCCAAGTCCGGACGATTAGACTGGAGCTGCAGCAGCAGCAAAAGAAGGAGGGACAATGATGGTGCGGGCAACAGCCTCCCAGCCCCCGCGGTGGGCGATCGGGTTTTTGGTGGGGGTGCTCACCGTCTCGTGGGTTGTGATGCGGACCGTATCGGTCCCGGCCGCGAGAGCGGGAGAGTATGAATCCGTTCCGGGGACGAGCGCGCCTGCGGTCGCGCCCGCTCCTTCCAATGGCATCCCGTCCGGCCTCCCGGCGCCGTCCGCGCAGGCAGGGGGCGCGGGTGGGCAGCCATCGGCCGCTCCCATTCAGGTGACGGGGGTCGAGGTGGCAGAGGCTGGCCCGAAATCGGCCACCATTGTGATCAAGACAGACCGCGCCGTGGAAAGCTACGAATCCTTCGCGCTGCAGGATCCGCCGCGGCTGGTGGTCGATATTCCCAACGCGGTGCATGCGGCACCGAAAACCGTTGCGCCCCGGGGGCCGATCACAGAGATCCGGAGCTCCCAGTATAAGAGCCAACCGGTCAAGGTGGTTCGGATCGTCCTCGATCTGGCCTCCGCACTCCCATATCAGGTTCAGGCCACTGGCGTTCCCCTCCGCGTTTTGATCGGTGAGGCGACGCCGACACCGGTCATGGCCGAAGCCCCAAAGCCTGGAGAAGCCCCGGCCAAGGAGGCTGTGCCAGCGACCCTGCCCCAGGCCCCGGCCCCCTCTCCCGAGCCTGCCATGCCGGCACCGGCTGCGGAGGGGCGGGTACAAAGCGTCGATTACCGACCCCGGGATGGCAAGGCCGAGATTCTGGTGCGGACGACCGGGCCGGTCACCTTCAACGTATCGGAGGTGGGCACCCCTCCCAGCCTGATTCTGGAGGTGACTGGGGCGGTGATCGATCCGCAGGCGACCAAGGTGCTCGATGTGAGGCAGCTGGCAGGCCCGGTCCTGCGGATTCGGGCAGCCCAGCATCGCCTGGAGCCGGACAAGGCGGTCCGGATTGTGGCGGATTTGAAAGGGCAGGTCCGTCACGATGTGGTCCAGACCCCGGAGGGCATTCGACTCGCGGTGGAGGGCGTGCCGACCGTTGCTGCTGCTCCGCCCGCTCCTGCCGCTCCTCGGGAGGAGCCCAAGCCCGAAAGGAGACTGACCCCGACTCCGGCGGCCCCCGTTGCTGAGGCGCCCGCCCGCCTCTCCATGGACTTCAAGGACGTCGACATCAATAACCTCTTGCGGATCATCGCCGAGGTGAGCGGGAAGAACATTGTGGCCGGCGAGGATGTCAAAGGGAAGGTCACGGTCCGGCTCGTGGATGTCCCCTGGGACGTGGCCCTCGATAATATCCTCCGCATCAACGGGTTCGGCTACGTCCAGGAGGAGAACATCATCCGGGTCGCCAAGATGGACACCATCCGCCGGGACCAGGACCAGCGTCGCAAGGATCAATTAGACGCGATCAGGCTCCAGGAGGAGGCAGCGGTGGAGCCTCTGCAGACCGAGATCCTCCGGGTCAGTTACGCCGATCCCAAGAAGATCGTGGAAAGCCTGAACAAGGTCAAGAGTAAGCGCGGGTCCATCTCGGTGGACGACAGGACTGCCTCGCTCCTCATCGAGGATACCGAGAACAATATTGCGAAGATGCGGACCATTCTCAAGGACCTGGATCAGGCAACCCCCCAGGTGATGATCGAGGGCCGGATCGTGACCGTCGTCGCACGGCACAGCCGTGCGCTTGGGATTACATGGGGTTTCCAGTATGGGAATCCCACGACAAACACGGCGTTCAGACTCTCGGATGTCTACGGCACCGCCGGGCCCAACCTCCTTAGCCCCCCCACTCCTCCGGGGGCGACGGGGCCGATCCCTGCCTCCGGGATTACTTCCATCCCGGCGGCGGTCAACCTGCCCATCGCGGGGCCCGCGGGTGCCATCGGCCTCATCTTTGGGGCCGTGCGTGACCAGTTACGATTGAATATGCAGTTAAGCGCCCTGGAGCAGCAGTCGCTGGCCCGCACCCTCTCCACGCCGCGTATCGTAGCGCTCGATAATCAGGAGGCGGAGGTCAAGCAGGGCGAGGAGGTTCCCTTTACCACCGTCGATTCTTCGGGCCGGACGACCATTACGTTCAAAGAGGCGGTCCTGAGCCTCAAGGTGACGCCGCACGTCACCGCCGATCAGCGAGTCTCGCTGAAGGTGAGGGCGACCGATGACAGCAAGGGAGAGCGGATCGACTTCGCAGGAGGCTTCGCGTTCCCCTTTAACAAGAATGAAGCCACGAGCAGTATCCTGGTCGACAACGGGGCGACCGTGGTCATCGGCGGGGTCAGGAAGCGAAGGGAGTTCGCTTCCGAAGATCGCGTTCCCTTCCTGGGCGAGGTCCCGGTCCTGGGATGGCTCTTCAAGCGGCGGACCGAGAATGTCGAGCCCGAGAACCTGGAGCTGTTGATCTTTATCACCCCGCGGATCCTCGATGAGCCCCGCCAGGCCCGGGGCTATTAAGCAGCCTGTTCCCCGAGTGACGAAACGCACCCTTTCGGGGTGCGTTTCTGCTTTTCTGGCCGCTCGTTTTCCGTTACCATATCGTGAAGGAGGTGTGGCCAATGTTGCGTATCAGTCCCATCCGAGTGCTGGTGGGCGTGCTCGTAGGTCTCTACCTGTCGCTCCACCCGACAGCAGCAGGGGCCGCCAAGCTCATCCTGGCCCTGGGTGATGATTCCTACATCCCGAGCAATGCCGTCCAGGGGGCCGAGGTCAAGAAAGAGCTCGGGGAATATGAGCTGGTGGAGTTCGCGGTCGTGATCCTCTCGAACGTGTCGTACGGTGGGCTGCCGGCCGCCCTGCAGGGAGGCCTCTCCGAGTACCTCGGCCGCGGCGGGTCCCTCCTCATCACCGGGGGACCGAATGCCTACGGCAGCGGGGGATACCGGGCGATAGCGGATATTCTGCCCTTCGAGATTCGGGCCGAGCAGGACTGGCGAGCCGCCCCCTTCAAGCCGGTGATTCCCCTTCAGCCGGGACATCCGATCCTGGAGGGGGTGGCCTTCCAGACCGTGGGGACCTTCAATGATCTCAATCCCAGGGGGGGCGCCGTCGAAATTGCCCGATACGCTGGGGGAGGGGTTGGTCGAGGTGGGGCTGGGCCAGTTGGAGGTGCCGTGTACCAGTCCCCGATGATCGCTGAGCGACGAGTGGGACAGGGGACCGTGGTGGGGGTCGCCTTCGATCTTGGGCAAGAGGCCCGGAGTGGCTGGGCCGACGGCAGCCGCTTCGTCAGAAACCTCCTCACCTATCTGGTGGCGCTTTCCCCCCTGGAACCCAAGCCGAGAGAGAAAGAAGAGAAAGAGAGGGGCGGGGACGAGAGGAGAAAATAGGCAACATGTTGCGGTATCTCACGGCAGGCGAATCCCACGGCCCCTCCCTGACGGCGATCCTGGAGGGGATCCCCGCCCGCTTGGCGCTGAGCACCAAGGATATTGACACGGAGCTCAGCCGGCGGCAGATGGGGTACGGGCGGGGGGGGCGGATGAAGATCGAGCAGGATCGGGTGGTCATCACCGCGGGAGTCCGGCATGGCCTCACCCTGGGCGGCCCTATTGCCCTTGCCATCACCAATCGGGATTTTGCAAACTGGCAGGAGACGATGGCGCCCGAGGCCGAGGCCAGGGCTCGGGACACCCGACCGCCGGTCACGCGACCCCGTCCCGGTCACGCGGATCTGCCGGGGGCGATCAAGTACGGGCACCGCGATGCCCGAAACGTCCTCGAGCGGGCCAGCGCCCGGGAGACCACGGCGCGCGTGGCAGTGGGGGCGGTGTGCAAGCGCCTCCTCCGGGAATTCGGCATCTCGGTCCTGAGCCACGTGGTGGAGATCGGTGGGGTCCGGGCGAAGATCGGTGATCTCTCACCGGAGCAGATTCGGGCGTTGGCCGAGGCCTCTCCGGTCCGATGCGCGGATCGGGAGGCGAGCGAGGTGATGGTGGCTCGGATCGACGAGGCCCGGAGGCGCAAGACTACCCTGGGAGGGATCTTTGAGGTCATCGTGGAGGGGGCACCGGTAGGTCTCGGAAGCTATACCCAGTGGGACCAGAAGCTCGATGGACGCCTGGCACGGGCCCTGATGAGCGTCCAGGCGATCAAGGGAGTTGAGGTGGGCCTCGGCTTCGAGGTCGCCCGCCGCTTCGGGTTCGAGGCGCACGATGAAATCTTCTATGACCCGGGGCGGCAAGCCCCTCACGGCCTGAAGTTCTTCCGAAAGACGAACTACGCCGGCGGGCTCGAGGGGGGGATGAGTAACGGAGAGGTGATCCTCCTCCGGGCGGCCATGAAGCCCCTGTCCACCCAGTACGCTCCCCTCCGCTCTGTCGACCTCGAGACCAAAGAGCCCTTCGAGGCCACCGTGGAGCGGTCCGACGTCTGCGCCGTCCCTGCCGCCGGAGTCATCGGAGAAGCGGTCGTGGCGTTCGAGGTGGCAGCCACCCTGCGCGAGAAATTCGGCGGGGACAGTCTCGAGGAGATGAGGCGGAACTTCGATGCCTACCTGGACGTTGTGCGGGATTTCTGAGGAGGTTCCGTCGAGGTGATCGACATGCGGAATATCGTGCTCACCGGGATGATGGGGACAGGGAAGACCACGGTGGGCCGCTACCTGGCGGAGCGACTGCAGATCCCTTTTTACGATCTCGATGAGCTGATCGAACATGAGTCAGGGCTGAGTATTCCTGCCATCTTTCGGGAGCAGGGCGAGCCGGTCTTTCGTGCGCTGGAGCGCGCGGTCGTGTCCCGCCTCGGCCAGCTCCAGGGGTGCATCATCGCCACCGGCGGTGGGACGATCGTCGACCCGGAAAATCTGCATCAGCTCATGACGAATGGGGAAATTATCTGTCTCGCGGCGGCGCCGGAGCGGATTGTGGAGCGCACTAAGGGCATGGAACACCGTCCCCTGCTCTGGCACGCGGATCGATTGGGACGGATTCGCGAGGTCATGCGAGTGCGTGCCCCCGTCTATGCCCTCGTGGGTCAGCCGATTGACACGACCGATCTGAGCGTCGAAGAGGTGGCTGCCCGGATCCTGGCGCGGGTTCAGCTCCGCAAGGTCCCCAAAGGATAGCCGATGGAGCGCGTGACGGTAAACCTCCGAGACCGCAGCTATCCGATTTACATCGGGGCGCATGTCCTCCCCGAGGTTGGAAGCCTTGCCCGGCCTTTCGGCCTTTCGGGCCGGGGCACCCTGATCACCAATCCTCTGGTCGGTCAGCTCTACGGTCAGCAGGCGCTCTCGGCCTTTGAACAGACGGGTATCGCCCTCACCCTCCTCGAGGTCCCGGATGGGGAAGAGTTCAAGAGTCTCACAATTGCTGCAGCTTTGTACGAGAGACTGCTCCCCCTCGGACTCGACCGTCGATCTCCGATCATCGCCCTTGGCGGAGGGGTGGTCGGGGATCTGGCGGGGTACGTGGCCGCGACCTTTATGCGTGGCCTTCCCCTGATCCAGATCCCGACGAGCCTCCTGGCCCAGGTGGATAGCAGCGTCGGCGGAAAGGTCGGGGTGAACCTCCCCCAGGCCAAGAACATGGTGGGGGCTTTCTACCAGCCATGCTTCGTCCTCAGTGACGTCTCTCTTCTCGGCACGCTGCCGCCCCCGGAGTTTCGAGCCGGATTGGCCGAGGTGGTGAAGTACGGAGTGATTGCGGACAAACCATTCTTCGAGTGGCTCGAAGAGAATGTGGCGGCCATTCTGGAGGGGCGAGAAGAGGCACTGATCCACGTGGTGAGGACCTCCTGCCGCATCAAGGCGGCGATCGTAGAGCAGGATGAAAAGGATGAAGGAATCCGAGGCGTTTTGAACTTCGGCCATACCGTCGGGCATGCCCTCGAGGCGGCGACTGGGTACGGCGTGTTCAGGCACGGGGAGGCCGTAGCGATCGGTATGGTGGCGGCCGCCCGGATCTCGTGCCAGGTGGGCCTCTGCAGCGAAGAGGTTCCTGCAAGGCTTCGGGCGCTCCTGCAGCGGATCGGGCTGCCAACTGCTCTTAATCTTAAGCCTGAAAAATTAAAAGAAACAATAGGATATGATAAAAAGATAAAGCAAAACATGAGCTATTTTGTCTTGACAAAGGATCTTGGGAGCGTTACAGTCGCCCCTATCTTTGACCCCTTGGAGGCCCTCGAAGGTCTGTCCGCCACCTGATCCTTGCCTAAGAGGCGCATGGTGCCCAGAAAACTGCATGTTGAACAGTTACAAGCAAAGCTCGCGAGCGATCCTCACTCCACCCTCTTCGCACAACTGGCGGACGCCTACCGAATGGGAGGGAAGTTCGAGGAGGCGATTCGAGTGTGTACAGAGGGGCTGAGGCGTCGCCCGAAATATGCCGGCGCCTACATCGTGCTGGGTCGGGCGCATCACGAAAGTGGGGACCTGCTCGCAGCACGGGAGGCCTTTCAACAGGTCACCCAGCTCGCGCCGGACAACGTGCTTGCGTACGGGTTCCTTGGGCAGATCGCAGAGGCCCGGAATGAGATCCCGCAGGCACTCGATGCCTATCGGATGGCTCTCACCCTGTACCCCTTTGATAAGCAGATCCGGGCAGCGGTTGCGCGACTCCAAGCACGGGTCGGGGACGAGACACAGTCCGCCTCGCTGGCGGTGGCGGAAGCCCCCGCCGCCCCGAAGGAGCCCCTGGCCAGCGAGACGCTGGCGGAGCTCTATGCCTCGCAAGGACTCTACGAGCGCGCAGCCCAGACCTATGAGCGCCTCATGGCCGAGGCACCGGGGCGGGCCGATCTTCAGGCGAAGTACCGAGAGGTCGCGACCCATCTCAGCCGGGCACCCAAGACGGGGGTCCCGACTTCTGGAGCGAGAGGCGACGCGCTCAGGCTGCTCGAGGCCTGGCGCGACGCGTTCCGCCGGGTGAGGGAAGGGCAACGAGGAGGAACCGAATTGCTCGAGGCGTGGCAGGCCGCCTTCCAGAAGTTGCGGGCCAAGCCGACGGGGGCCATCGGCGTCCTCGAGGCCTGGCGCGACGCGTTCCGCCGGCTCAAGGCCGCGGCGGGAGGGGAGACGACCTGAAGTCGTGAGGGTGCCCCAGGTTTCTCGGCGTGAATGCTCCTGTGACGTGGAGGAGATCATCGTGCGGGTCCTTGTGCTCAACGGTCCGAATCTGAATCTCCTGGGGGGGAGAGAGCCGGAGATTTACGGCACCGTGACCCTCAGTGAGCTCGAAGAGGAGATTCGCCGGGCGGCCGAGGCGCGGGGAATCGAGGTGCAATTCTTCCAGTCCAACCATGAGGGAGGCCTGATCGACCGGCTTCAGCAGGCACGCGGCTGGGCCGACGTGGTGCTGCTGAACGCCGGAGGCTTCACCCACACCAGCGTGAGCCTGCGGGATGCCGTGGTGGGGGTCGGCATTCCCGTCGTGGAGATCCATCTCTCGAACATTCACGCGCGGGAGACGTTTAGACATCGCTCCCTGATTTCGCCGGTGGCGGTGGGGCAGATCACTGGCTTCGGGCCATTCAGTTACCTCCTCGGCTTGGAGGCAGCCATTCATGTGGTCAAGCAACGGGGCCGCAACCCCTGACCCCGACCAGCCCTTCTCGAGGAGTGCACTCGATGATCGTGTCTAACGACCTCCGGCCCGGGACCAAGATCGAGCTGGACGGCACGCCGTACCTCGTCGTCGGGTATCAGCATCACAAGCCAGGAAAGGGCGGGGCCATGGTCCGCACCAAACTTCGGAATCTGAGGACGGGGGCGCTGATCGATCGAACCTTTCGCCCCGATGAGAAACTCTCCCCCGCCCCCATTGAAGAGCGGAGAGCCCAATTCCTCTATCGACAGGGTGACGACTATGTCTGTATGGACGTCGAGTCCTACGAACAGTTTGGCGTCTCGGAGAAACAGTTGGGAGAAGCCGGGGCGTTTCTTAAGGAGGAGATGGAGATCACCATCCTCTTTTACCACCAAGAAGTGATCGGAGTGGATCTGCCCATCACCGTGGAGCTCACGGTGGTCGAAACCGAGCCCGGTGTCCGGGGGGATACCGTCTCGGGCGGCTCCAAGCCTGCCAAGCTAGAGACAGGGGCGGTCATTCACGTTCCGCTCTTCATCGACGTGGGGACCCGGGTCCGCGTCGACACCCGGACAGGCACCTACATCGCGCGCGCCTAGCTCCGTTCCAAATGGTTTGCCCCGAACACCGGCAGGAAGCCGCCGACCTGCACTTGACACCGCATACTTCTGGACTGAGTGAGAAAAGCCGGAACGGCACCAGTGGATCGATCGATCGCTGCTCCGAAGGGCCCGTATTCCCTCTGCGTGATCACCGACGAGCAGATTTCGGGCCTCCGTCACCGTGAGGTCGCGGCCCAGGCTCTCGCAGGCGGGGCGACGATGATCCAGCTTCGGGACAAGGGGGGGGACGTTCGCTCGCTCTACGAGGAGGCGGGGGCCATTCGGCAACTGTGCCGCCGGTACCGCAGGCTCTTCATTGTGAATGACCGTCTCGACGTAGCGCTATTGGCGGAGGCGGACGGAGTCCACCTGGGGCAGGAAGACCTTCCCGCAGGGTTGGCGCGCCCCTTCTTGCATCCGGGGATGCTTCTTGGCATTTCCACCCACTCGGTGGAGGAGGCGCGGGAGGCCGAGGCGGCAGGCGCCGACTACATCGGATTCGGTCCCGTGTTCCCGACGGCCACGAAGACCGGGACCAGGCCGACCGTAGGGCTGGACGGGATCCGTATGGTCAAGGCGGCCGTTGAATTACCGGTCTTGGCCATCGGGGGGATCACGCTCGAGCGAGTGCCTGAGGTGGTCCGTGCGGGGGCGGACGGGGTCGCGGTCATTTCGGCCATCGTGGGATCGGGAAGGATCACCGCTGCCTGTCGTGAGTTTGTCATCGAAATCCGCAAGTCGGCAGCAGAGGAAAGGCGTTGACACAGGGAGTAGAGAGGACCTATAAAGGACCCGCGTAAAGTTTCGCAGCGTGGACGGCTCGGAAGAAACAGCGGGAGGGGGGGGCATGGGAGGGTGGCGGAAGGGCATTCTGGCGATCGTAATCTCACTGCTTTCTGGAATTTCGGGCGTAGGCGATGCCCAACAGGCCCCGAAGGGGATCATCAAGATGTACACCAGTTGGCCGATGCAAGGGGCCATGATCCCGGAAGGGACCGCCATGAAGCGGGCCGTCGACCTCGCCGTGGAGCACTCCGGAGGGGTGGTCGCCGGCTACCAAATCCAGGTTGTCAATCTCGATGATGCCTCCCCGGTCACAGGGACCTGGGATGGGACCATTGAGGCGGAAAATGCCCAGAAGGCGGTAGCCGATAAGGAGGCCATGGCCTATATCGGAACGTACAACAGCGGTGCGGCGAAGGTGAGCATCCCCATCACCAACAAGGGCGGGCTCGTCATGATCACCCCAGCCAATACGTGGCCTGGATTGACCAAGCCTGGCTTCGATAAGGGAGAACCAGACATCTATCGGCCCACCGGCACGGTCAACTACTTTCGCACCCACCCGGCCGATGACCTTCAAGGAGGGGCAGGGGCGGCCTGGTCGAAGTGCCTCGGCTTCAAGCGCGTCTATGTCCTTGATGACCGGCAGCTCTATGGGAAGGGGATCGCCGATGTCTTCGAACAAGAGGCGCGCCGTCTGGGCCTGCAGGTCGTGGGCCATGAGGGGGTCGAATCGACGGCCATCGACTTCCGGGCCCTGCTGACCAAGGTCAAGGCCGCCAAGCCTGACCTCGTCTACGGGGGGTTTGTCATTGACTCCGGCGGGGTCCAGATGATCCAGCAGATGAAAGCGCTCGGGATGTTCGACGCAGGGATGAAGTTCATGGGGCCCGACGGCCTGTACAGCCCGGGCTTAGTGGAGCAGGCGACCCCTGCGGCGGTGAACAACTATGTCTACCTCACCTTCCCCGGCCTCCCGCCTGATCAACTGCCGGGCGATGCCGCGAAGAGGTTTTACACCGACTACAAGACAAAGTACAAGGAAGAGCCGATCGGCTGGTCGCTGTACGCCTACCAATCGGCTACGGTCATTCTGGACGCCATCAAGCGGGCGGGCGTCAAGGACCGGGCCAAGATCATCGACGCGGTTCGCAACACCAAGAACTTCCCCGGGATCACCGGCACCTTCAGCTTCGACAAGAATGGAGATACCACCCGGACCGATATGGCGGGGTACCTCGTGAAGGATGGAAAGTTTCAGTTTCTCCGGGTAATCGCGAAGGATATGAAGTGCTGACGAAAGTCGGCGTCCATGCATGACAGGGCAGCGCGGGTGGGGAAGGGGGTCGGGAGCGTTCGACCCCCTTTCCTGTGTTAGGACCCACCATGACGGCCCACGAAGTCTTCCTGCAACAGCTGATCAACGGCTTCACCACCGGTTCGTATCTTGCCCTGATCGCGTTAGGCTATACGATGGTCTACGGGATCATCGAGTTGATCAACTTCGCCCACGGTGATATCTACGCCCTGGGCTTCTTCATCTCGTTGAGCCTGTTAGGCTGGCTGGGAATCACCTCCACCCTGACCGGTGGGCAGCTCCTCTGGACGATCCCGGGGGTCATGCTCCTCACCATGCTGGTCACGGGGCTCGTCAATGTGAGCGTGGACCGCATCGCCTACCGACCCCTCCGACACGCTCCGCGGTTAGCCCCACTGATCACCGCCATCGGCGCCTCCTTCGCGTTGGAAAACATCATGCAGAACTGGTACGGCCCGGGTCAGGTCTATTATTACAACATCTTTCCCACCATCAATCTGGCCCCTGCGCTCCTGGGCCCCCAAAGCGAGATCCTGTTCACGACCAAGGATATTTTCCTCTTCGCCGTCACGATCCCCCTGATGGTTGCCCTCACCCTCTTCGTCAAGCACACAAAGATGGGCAAGGCGATGCGAGCGACGGCCCAGGATCGGGAGACCGCCGCCATGATGGGGATCAACATCGAGCGCATCATCATGACGACCTTCTTCATCGGCGGGGCCCTGGCCGGGGCTGCCGGGATGGTGGTCGGCATCTACCTAAACACCGGGCGGTATCTCATGGGCTTTGACGCCGGGCTTCAGGCGTTTACCGCCGCCGTGGTGGGGGGAATCGGCAATATCCCCGGCGCGGTCCTGGGTGGCTATCTCATCGGCTTCCTGTCGGCCTTGAGCGATCAGTACCTTTCCGCCGCCTGGACGCGGGCGACCGTCTTTGCCCTGTTGATTCTGTTCCTGGTCTTTCGCCCCTCCGGCATTCTGGGGGAGCAGATCCCGGAGAAGTTCTAGACGGCGGAGCAACAGACCACAGACTACAGACCCATGAACAGCATGTTGAAAGAAGAACAGCACCTTCGGCCCCTCGCTCCGGGCCTCCCGCGGCGACCCTGGGCGGCGGCTTCCGGCCTGGGTCCCTCCGTGTTCACGATCCGTGCAAAGGAAGTCTGGCACGGCTCGGGGAAAGGCCTCCGCGTCGTTGGCGAAACAGCTTGAGCGTGTCGCTCGTCCGGGCGTCTCGCACATCGCGATGGACACTCAGAGTGTTATCGGACGATGGTGCGGCGCAAGCTAGGGCTGTGGTTTAGCGTATGCGTCTCGCGTTCAAACCTTATTCGACGGAGGCGCGGGTTTCGCCGGCCTCCGCGG
>Ga0209885_1000042_pt1 | contig 17495 bp, 19 predicted proteins | sample GWRWS3_40_50_FD_187223 | JGI IMG/M metagenome (GOLD analysis project Ga0209885, IMG submission 187223) | Riverbed sediment microbial communities from areas with vegetation nearby in Columbia River, Washington, USA - GW-RW S3_40_50 (SPAdes)... | ecosystem: Environmental > Aquatic > Freshwater >... | reverse complement strand
GGTCCCGCTGAGGGCGGAAGGCAACCCCTGCCTTACTCCGGAATGTCGACGACGCGCTCAGTGACAACCGAAGCGGGATCATCGGGATCCGTAAGGACGGTAAAGGAGATCCTCCGCCAATCCGCAGAGAGCTTGTTCACCCCTAAGCTCCGCCCGGCGACCCAGTCCCCACCTTCTGTCTGGACCTCGACCGTGTAAGCGCCGCCCGGCGCGTCCTGGCATCCCCGGGCAATGGGACGGGGGTGATCCTTCTTGGCCATCCAATTTTCGGGGAAGGTAATCCAATATCCAACGCGTGGGAAGTTGTCGGGGAACAGCGGATCCCGAGCGATAATCCGGAGGAGGTGACCCCGAAAGGATTCGACATAGGTCACCACCCAGGCGTGGACTTCGGCGCATGCCCCGCCGGCGTGGGCCGCCTCGAGGCGTTCAGCCCCTGGGCCGATACTCAGTCCCGCCGCAAGGATGAGCCCGATCGGAAGAGGCAGCCTCGGAGTCCGCATTGCACACTCCCTTCCTGAACGGTCCACCTCCAGTGTAACAGTCATTGAGTCAGAGGAGCGACATATGTCGCGGGAGATCTTGCTCCAGGAGCCGCCGCATTGTAGCCATCTCCTCCGGGGGCAGAACTTCGGAGAGCTGGTGGACGCGGAGGGGTTCACGGTCGGATACGAGCTTTCCTTCGAGGATGTCGGCCAGGTAGAAGAAATGGGCACCGGCATCCAGTGCTGCCCGGACTTGACACTCCAAATAGCCTACCACCCCGGGGAGGAGGGGGCTGCCCGTCACCCCGTGCTTAAAGGGGACCGTCGCGAATTTGTCCACGTCCCGCCCCGACCGGAACCCGAAGTGGGGGACCCATGGCCATTGATCCTCCCCGAGCAGGTTCAGCGCAAACTTCCTGCTGGCCTCGATCAGCTCCCGCGTGTACGTCATCCGGCCGACGCCAACAAGGAGGCGGGGGACCTGCGGGACGATGGTCGCGGGCATCACCCAGCTCACGATCTGGCCGTTGCGCCGGCCCCCGTCGGCCGCGGTGAGGACGAAGACTTCGAAATCCATCTTGTCGAGCACGGCGGAAATGCAGGCCTGGTCCATGGACTCCCCTCGCTCCGCTCCACGACGCACCCGAAGCGGCTCGCGCTGCGTTCGCCCCATTATACACGCGGCCGCTCACTCCGGGGAGTGTCGTCGGCAGCAGGCTCAGATTGCAAGGGGAGTGTCAGGAGATACTGCGGATCAAGATCCCGCTCACGGCCGTAGGGCAGTCCCTGCACCGCGAGGTGGTTGGGGGTGGGCGGAATGTAGGTGCCGAACAGCCGGTCCCAGAGCGAGAAGATCGTGGAGAAGTTGGCATCGAGGCTACCGGAGTACGCGCTATGATGGCTGGCGTGCATTCGCGGCGTGACCTGGAGGAGGCGGAGCGCGGACTCGACGCGGTCGGGGAGGTCGATATTGCTGTGGTGGTACTGGGAGGCGGCGCTGATCATGAGCTCGAAGATGGCGAAGCCCCACAGGGAAGGCCCCCAGATCAGAATCCAGGTGGCCTTCACCAGGCCCGAGAGGAGGAGCTCGCCGGGGTGAAAGCGGAGGGCCGTGGTGACATCCACGTGGGTGTCGACGTGGTGCGCCTGATGAAATCGCCAGAGGAAGGGGACGCGGTGATTCACCCGGTGCCACCAGTAATCGGCGAGATCGAGGGCCACGAGCGTGGCCAGGATCTCCGGGAGGCCCGACAGGCCGAGGAGGGGTGCCAGACCCAACCCCTGGCGGTTCACGTACACCGTGAGGAGCGCCAGGGGCGTCGCCACGGTCAGGCGTAACACGACTGTGTTGGCAAGGGCGAGGCCCAGGTGCAGGAGCAGCCGTCGAGAGCGCGGAGCATGCCAGGGACGGATGGGCCAGAGTGTCTCTGCGGTATAGAGCACGGCGAGCAGCGCGAGGAAGGCGACGAGCCTCACGGTGTCGGGGGCCACGTTCATTCCCGCGTCATGGGGTTATCGCCCCCTGGCTCCTGGCGAGGTCGATGCTCGGACGACCTCGGTCTCCGGAACCTCCGCGTAGCGAAAGCTGGTCTTGCCCCCCTCGAACGGCCTTCTCGCCACCTCCACGTGGGGGTAGATAAAGTAGTTGAGCGGACCGGCGGTGTGGCCCTCTCCCAATTCGAGGTCGCGCCCAATGGTGAACTGGATTCGATCGGCTGGATAGGTGCCGAAATAGAGGTCCCGGCGCTCTGGACGTTTATCGGCCTCGGAGGCGTCGATAGGAAACCAGCCGACCCCGGGCAGATGGAACTCCGTCCAGCAGTGATAGCCCGCAATCGTGCCGGCGGGTTGGTCTTCGGGGATGGAGAACCCGATCTCGAACCGCGCCGGAATCCCCTCCGCGCGGGCGAGGGAGATGAACAGGGCGTGGTAGTCGGTACAGTTGCCGTACCGTGCGGTGCAGGCCCAGAAGGTGTCGCCGTTGCCCCAGCCGGTCCCGACCTTCTTGTACTCCATGGTGTCGATCACATAGTCATAGATGGCCCGCGCCCGCCCGAGCGGCGTGGGATCGCTCTTCGGAATGTCGGCCCGAACCTGGTCGATGAGGGGACCGGAGATCGGCACCCGCCGGTCTGGCCCGAGAAACAGCGCCAGCTCTTCCCGCTCCTTCGGGGTGTATTCATTGACGGTTGAGGCGAGCCGTTGTTGCTGAAACCCCCGGCGCCGGACCAGGTACTCGACCGTAATCGTGATCGGCCTGCCGTCGGAGCGGTCGAGGTGGCCATGCCAGAAGCGGTTGCCATAGCGGCTTTCCGTTTTTTCCAGCCCCGGGATGCTCGCCTTGAGATCACGGCGGAGGATGTCCTGATGGCTATCGGAGACGGCGAGCGGGACAAAGACGTCGATGGGCCCGATTCCGGTTGGCTGCGGCGGGATCTCAACTTCGTAGGTGAAGGTGAAGGTCCGGGCCCCTTGGCCCGCGTCGTAGACGACACGAGCTTCTGGCACCCCACACGTGCCTCCTCCGGCCTGGGCCGTGGCCGCCCTCGCGGCGAAGGCGAAGACCGCGGCTCCCGCGAGCAAAGCTGTCAAGATTCCGCGGCTAACATATGGCAAGCCTTGCATGGCAGCTTCTCCTGGCTGAACCACTCGTGGTCCACGCCCCTGCACCTATCGGAGGGAGGACTCAGAGGTCACGGAATTTCCACTGGGTTGTCCTGCTCAAACGTGTAACGGAGCTTCTGGACCCACCCGGTCCCTTCCTTCACGGGCTCCTTGTGAATGCGGACCTTGGTGACGGCCAGTTTGTCCTTCTCTTCGTTGAGCCAAAAATCGATGTCGTACACCCGTTCCGGCTGGCCCTGGACGCGGAAGTCGGTGCAGGCGAAGTAGCCTTGCCCCTTGATCCTGCGGACGGGATCGTGGATCTTCACGAACTCGAGGGCTAACTCTTCGCCGGTCTTCTCGTCCTTCAGCCGGTAGACGGCCCCGCCCCCCCTAGCCTTCTCGGCGATGTGGGTATGGATCGCGGCCTTGACCTGCCAAGCCTTCGCCTCGTCCGTCTCACCCGGATGTTCCTGGGCGACGGCCCACCACCACGGCAAAGGAGTGACGGTCGTCAGGACCCATTCGTTACCCTCCTTCTTCGGGTACCTGTGCATGCGCGCGTCTACGAAGATAAGCCTGTCCCCCTCGGGCCTGACCCAAAAATCGATGTCGTAGAACTTTTCGGGCTCGCCCTTCACACGAAAGTCAACGTCGGCAAAATAGCCATGACCTTCGATCTTGCGGACGATGCGGATCTTCACGAACTCGAGGGCCAGCTCCTTCCCGGTCATCTCATCCTTGAGCCGGTAGACGCCGCCGCCCTCCTTGACCTTCTGAGCAATGTATTCTTGAATGGCAGCCTTGACGTCCTCGGTGGTGAAGGCGTGCGCCACCATGCTCATGCCGGTGATGGCCACGCCAACCGCCAGCAGCGCGCCGGTGAAAAGGACTCCCAACCTTCGCATGCGACCCTCCCTTCTTTCCTTCTTTCAGGGCCCTCGTACCGTGCCCAGACTTCCCCTTCTCTGTGAAGACAGATTACGGTGCCGATGTAAAGAGGGTCAAGGGGAAACTTGCCTTTTGGGGCGCTTTTGCGCCCACTCCTCTGAAATTTCGATGAAATCTATGTAAAATTCAACCCCTGACTCATGAAGTCTTGGGCAGCCCGGGATCACGGCGCCTGGTCGCCTGTCTTCGTCCCGAGGCGACGGAGCGCCTCCCAGTACCGCCCGTTCTCCACCGGCGGAGGGAGCCTGTCGATGTCAAGCAGCAGGTGATAGTTGAGAGCCACTCGGGCGCGTACAAAATCGCCCACTTCGAAACCCCGGAGGTCCAGCGACCCGGGGATCTGGAGAGCTCCCGTGGTCGTGCCGGCCTCGTAGTCCCAGATAATCATCTCTCGGTACTGGGGCTCCAGCCGCTCGATGAGTCCATCCATCCAGATGATGAAGGGATGGCGGGCAAGGGCGACGGGTGTAACGAAAAACATCGCGGCAGTGACGAAGATACAGGCTCCTGCGGCGATAATCTTGTTGGTCTGGCACCGCATTCCCATCGCGAGAGGCTACCGGACCCACTTATTGGGTGTCCCTTCCATCGCTGAGCCCTCCTCGGGTCGCCACAGCAGCGCGTCCTCGAACTTCTTCGCCAGGGCGAAGTCTCGCTCGGTGATGCCGCCAGAGGCATGGGTCCGGAGCTTGACCCAGACCTTGCCCCAGGTCACCTCCAGGTCCGGGTGGTGCCAGGCCGCCTCTGAGAGATAGCCAATGGCATTCACCAGCATCACAGTGGTCGGCCACCCATCGGTGTTGAATTTCCGCCGGATCCAGCGCCCCTCAAGAGTCCAGTTGGGAAGCTCCTTCTCGAGGCGCTTCATCACCTCGTCGTCAGAGATCACCGGCAGCTTCTTTTCCTTTTCCATCGTACGATCCTCCCTGTAAAGGTTCCACGGTCTCTTCGGAGGCCTGGCGTCTTTCTCCTCCTCTCCGCTGGGAACTCATGAGAAGAGCGCCTCGATCAAGGCCTTGGCCTTCACCAGTGTCTCTTCGTACTCTGCCTCGGGATCAGAGTCGGCCACGATGCCGCCGCCAACCTGAAAGTAGGCCCGGCCCCCTCGACAAATGATGGTGCGGATGGCGATGTTCAAGTCCAGGTCTCCGCCAAGGTCCAGATAGCCGATAGAGCCGGTGTAAATCCCCCGCCGGGTCGGCTCGAGCTCCTCGATGATTTCCATCGCCCGAATCTTTGGCGCCCCGGTCACCGATCCCCCCGGAAAACAGGCCCGCAGCAGGTCGATCCGGTCGAAGCCCCGCCGCAATCGGCCCAGGATGCTGGCGGTGGTCTGGAAGACCGTGGCGTAGGTCTCGAGGGCCCGGAGGGTCCTCACCCGGACCGAACCGTACTCGCAGACCCGGCCCAGGTCGTTCCGCTCCAGGTCGACGATCATGATGAGCTCCGCCTGGTCTTTCGCACTCCTCAACAGTTCCTGTCTCAGATACCGATCCTCGGCCGGGCTCTTGCCGCGGGGGCGGGTCCCCTTCATGGGGCGCGTCTCCACCCGGCGATCGCGGAGTCGGAGGAATCGCTCGGGCGATCCCCCGACGACAGCGACCTCGCCGTAGTCGAGGAAGCAGCCGAACGGCGCCGGATTGATTCGATGGAGGCGCCTATAGAGGGGGAAGGGGTCGCCTGCGAAGCGGGTGGAGAACCGCTGCGAAAGATTGACTTGGTAAATGTCCCCGGCGGCGATATACTCCTTCGCCTTGCGGACCGCGTCCAGATACCCTTCCTTCGTGAAGTTGACCTCGAGGCCGCTGGGCGGGCGTTCCCGCTGTCCAGGTGAGCCCCGTCGCCTGCGTCCGTCCTCAAGGCGCTTTAGCTGCCGGATAAGCTCTTGCCCCCGCCAGGTCGCCCGGCGGTGGGCCGCTCTCGGGTTGAGCTCCGGCAGACCGGTGGAGGCGACAACCAGCCGTCCCTTGACATGGTCAAAGATGAGCGCCCGATCGTAAAGACCCAGGAGGCAGTCCGGCACCTGCAGGTCGTCCGTGCTGAGGGAGGGGAGTCGCTCGATGAAGCGGTTCAGATCGTAGCTCAAGAAACCGACGGCCCCGGCGAGAAAGGGGACCGGTTGAGCCGTCCAGCGCACCTGGAACCGCGCCAGGAGAGAGCGGAGGGCCTCCAGGGGGTCTGCTTCAAAGGTGACCAAGCGATCACCCTCCCGGACCTCGATCCTGTGCCCCCGCGCCCGGAAGGTGAGGAAGGGGTCAGTCCCCAGAAAGGAAAAGCGACCCAGCTGGAAAAGGTTCATGCCACTTTCCAGGAGGAAGCTCCAGGGGGTCTCCCGAAATATCGTGAAGACCTCACCGGGGGAGATGTCCAGTGGATAGTCCTTCAGGAAAGGGGTCAGGGTCGGAGGGGTGGCCACCATCGTTTTTCTTCTCGGCGGGCACCGGTTCAACGGGGTCGCGGGTCCCGCTCCCCAGGGTCTCTCTCGTTCTTCATGATGATCAATTTATAACGGGATTATAACGCCACTGCCTCGGAGGCTGCAAGTTCAAAGGCGGTCTGTGCCCTATCTCCGCCGACGGGTTTGACAGAGGATCGCCGCTGCCATATCATCCGAGGCCGGAAAATCTGGAGGTGAGAGTCTCGTCATCGCTCCGTGCGGTTGGGGGCGTGTATGCCCTGGTCAAGGTCGGTGCTCCGCTTTCCTCCCCGGAGGCAAATTCTCCTGGCCTCGCGGCCATTTCGCTATCGGCATGGGCGGTTCTGGATCGAGGGGGTGCCGTGGGAAGGGGTGGTTGAGTCGCTCGGGACCCCGGTCCTCATTTACTCTCGAGAGCGGCTCCTGAGCAATATTGCCTCGCTGGAGAAAGCGGCAAAGGCCCTCCCCATTCCGGTCCGAATCCATGCCGCCCTGAAGGCTTGCACCCTTCCCGGTATTGCAACCATCCTTCGGGAGGCCGGCCTCGGGGTCGAGGTCATGTCGGAGTTCGAATACCGGCTCAGCCGCAGGGCTGGGTTCACCCCGGGCCAGATGGTGGTGAATGCTCCTGCGAAAGCGCGGGCGTTCCTTGACCGGGCCGTGGCCGAGAAAGTCGCCCTGCTCAATGTGGAATCGGAGGACGAGCTCGAGGTCATAGATGCCCTTGGCAGGAGAATTGGGGCCCCCGTCCGAATCGGGGTCCGCGTGAATCCGCCGCTCGGGGGGGAGCCCCCGCGTGCCTTCGGCGGCCGTGGGTCTAAGTTCGGGTTCGACATCAATTCCGGGGATGCGCGGCGGGCGATAAAGCGCGCCGCAAGCCTCCCGGGAGTTGAACTCATGGCGATCCACTGTCATGCCTGGACCCGGCAGTATGCTCCTCGTCGGTACCTTGCCGGGGTTCGACCAGTCCTCCGCTTCCTGGCCGAGGTCGAGCGCGAGATCGATCGTCGGATTCCCTGGATTGACCTGGGGGGAGGATTTGGGAGTCGGAACCTGCTCGAGGCTTCCGGGCGTCGCATTGCCGATTTCCTGGGCCCTCTGGGGGAAGAGATCCGGGGGTTGGGGGGTCACCGGGAACTTCTCTTGGAACCGGGCCGCTACCTGCTCAACGATGCGGCCGTCTGCATCGGCCAGGTCTTGACCCGAAAGCGAAACGCGGGGCGTCACTGGGTCTTGACCGATGCTGGCTCCCACATCCTCCCCCTGCGGGACAACGTCGAGTACTACGCCGCCCCCGCCCAGCTGAACCGGGGAAGTCAGCGTTTCTGCGTTGGTGACGCCCTGTGCATTCCCAGCGGGGTCTTGCCAGGTTCTTTTACTCTCGGGGAGATCCGGTCGGGGGATAGCCTGGTCATCTTCAATTGTGGAGCCTACACCTTCTCACTCGCCCAGCACTTTGGAGGCCTCGCCCCGGCGGTGGCCCTGGTAGATGGCAACAGGTGGAGGCTCCTGTTCCGGCGGCGGTCGCCAGACGAGTGGTTGAGGTGGATTGAAGACCAGAGACCGTGAAGGTGTGCGAGAGAGGGCCAAGGGCGAGGCATGTCAACGAAAAAGGGGGTTGACAAAGCTGAGGCTTTCGGCTAGGTATTCCTTATCTGAATCGAACGGGGTTTTACGAGCCGGAGTCTGGTGTTGCTCTTCACACTCTTTCTTTGAGGGAGGGGAACCATGGCATCAATAATGGTCGGGGAATCGTTGGTCGGAGATGGGAACGAGGTTGCCCACATTGACCTCATGATCGGCCGAAAGGACGGACCGGTCGGAGTTGCGTTTGCCAACCGCCTGGCCGCGCAAACGGCGGGACACAACGGTCTCCTCGCGGTGCTCGAGCCAAATCTCCCGGCAAAGCCCGACACGGTGATGTTCAACAAGGTCACCATCAAGGGGGCGACTCAAGCGGTCCAGATGTTCGGTCCGGCCCAGATGGCGGTGGCCAAGGCCGTCGCGGACAGCGTCGCCGCGGGGGTCATTCCAAAGAAGGACGCGGAAGACCTCTGCATCGTCTGCGGGGTCTTCATCCACTGGGAGGCCAAGGACACGAAGAAGATCTTCGAGTACAATTACCAGGCCACCAAGGAGTCGATCGCGCGTGCCTTTGCGCAGAAGCCGACGGTCGACGAGGTCCTCGCCAAGAAGGATAAGGCCAAGCATCCCTTCGCCTAACCGGTCGAGTCCCTGTCAGCCTGATGGAAGAACAGCAGGGGAGAGGTTTGTCCTGAGGGCCGGCGCGATGGAGCGGAAGCACCTTCTGTATCTCTTTAGTACCGATGCCACGGCCAGCCCCTTTGACGTCAACATGGCGTACGATGCGGGGTTCCATGCGGTGATCCCGTACGGGAACGTGACCGAGGAGACAGGCACCCTCCTCATTCAGGACATCATCTTTTCCCGGGGTCCAAAGGGGGCCAAGTTCACGGCCCTCTTCATCGGCGGCAACGACGTGGAGGTGGCCGAGAAGGTCCGTGCGGCCGCCATCAAGAGCATGTTCCCACCGTTCCAGGTATCCGTCATGATCGATCCGAAGGGCGCGTACACGACCGCCGCCGCCCTCGTGGCCAAGGTGGAGAAAGCCCTGGGAGGTCTGAGCGGGAGGAAGGCCGCGATCCTGGGAGGAACGGGCCCCGTGGGGAGGGTGGCCGCGTCCCTCTGTGCAAAGAATGGATGCGAGGTGATCGTCGGATCGCGATCCAGAGAGGCGGCGGATCGTCTCGCGAAGGGGATCGCGGAGAAAGCCGGTGGGAAGATCGCAGGCGCCCAGATGGGGACAGACGAGGAGAAACTTCCCATCTTAAAGGGGGTCGATGTGATCCTGGCGACGGCAAAGGCCGGGGTCGAGATCCTGTCCCGGTCGGCCTTAGAGGTACTGCCCGCGGGCAAGGTGGTGGCCGACGTCAATGCCGTTCCACCGAGCGGTGTGGCGGGGCTCAAGCCGGAACACGATCTGAAGGAGATCGCTCCGGGGATCAGGGGGATTGGGGCCTTGGCCATCGGGGTCTTGAAGTACGACGTCGAAATGGAGATGCTAGAAGGGATCAGGACCTCCAAAGAGTTTATCGTCCTGGACGATGGTTCTGCGATGGACATCGCCAGGAGACGGCTTCAGTAGTTCGTCAGCAGGATTGCCTGATGGAGTTCTCTGGCCGGGTGGTGATCGTGACGGGGGCCAGCCGGCAAGGCCAGATGGGGGAACATCTCGCGCAGGCCTTCGCCGGGCAGGGAGCGTCCGTCGTTGTTGCCGCCCGGACGGAGGCCAACGTTACGAGGATCGTCGAGGAGATTAAAGGCAAAGGAGGCAGAGCCATTGGTCTCCAGGTGGACGGCACGGTCGAAGCCGATGTCCTTCGGATGGTGGACCGAGCGCTTCAGGAGTATAAGCGGATCGACGTCCTGGTGAATCTGGCCGGGGGTCTGACCCGGTACAAGCCGGTGGCTGAGATGACTGTGAGGGATTGGGAGGAGGAACTGGGGAATAATCTCACCACAGCATTCCTGTGCTCCCGGGCCGCGATCAAGCCGATGGCCGAGGCCAAATATGGGAAGATCATTAATTTCGCGTCGGTCGGCGGCTTGAATCCGATGGCGCAGATGGCGCCTTATAACTGTGCCAAGGCCGGGATCATCGCGTTGACGAAGACCCTGGCCCTCGAGCTGAAGAAGCATAATATCTATGTCAATGCGGTGGCCCCGGGGCTGATCCAGACTCAGGCCAACCTCGAGGCGATGAAACCGTCTCCCGAAGATCTGGAGAAGAAGTGGGTGAGTCGGGAGGCGGTCGCCAACGCGGTCCTGTTCCTGGCCTCGAGGGCCTCTGACGGGATCACCGGTCAGGTGATCCCGGTCATGGGAAAAGGGATTTAAGCGAAGGACCTGCAGCCCCTTCTCAGTCCTTCCCGGCTGGCGTTCGCTTGAGGAGAGGGGGCTTTTTCATTGTTCGGGTGCTGTGCTACACTACGATGAGGTGCTGGGGACCAAGGGGCGAAGGTGGCTAGGCCATTTATCTTGATCACCGGTCGAACGACCAAGCAGGGGCGGACCATCCATCTCGGTAAGGAGGCGAAGGAGTACGTCGAGGAGATCAGCGCCCTGGAGATGAACCCGGCGGACATGGAGGCCCTCAAGGTCAAGGAGGGGGACCGGGTCCGGCTGAGGACCGACCATGGATCGAGCGTGGTCCGGTGCAAGAAGGGGACGGTGCCGCCCGGGCTCCTCTTCATCGCCTACGGTCAATTTGTCAATGCCCTGGTTGGGCCGGATACGCAGGGGACCGGGATGCCAAACACGAAAGGGATCGAGGTGGAGGTAGAGAAAGATGACAGTGGCTAAAGAGATGAGGGTGGTGAAGGACGTCACCTGCCCCTTCTGCGGGGTGACCTGTGACGATCTGGAGGTCCATGTCGAGGATGGCAAGATCCGCGAGGTCAAGAATGCCTGTGTCCTCGGCAAGGATACCTTCCTCCATCACCTCGAGGGGTTGGCGACTCCCCGGATCGATGGCAAGCCGGCATCGATCGAGGCGTGTATTGAGGCGGCGGCGGATATCCTCGCCCGGGCGAAGTATCCCCTCATCTATGGCCTGGATTCGACTGAGCTCCATGCCCACCGCAAGGCGATCGAACTCGCGGACCTGATTGGGGCCAACATCGACCACACCTCTTCGGTCTGCCATGCCCCAAGCCTCCAGGCGGTACAGACCGTCGGGATCCCAAGCTGCACGGTTGGCGAGGTCAAGAACCGGGCCGATCTGGTGATCTTCTGGGGGGCCAACCCGGCCGAGGCCCATCCGCGGCACCCGACCCGGTATTCCGTGACGGTGAAAGGCATGTTCACCCCTCAGGGGAGGAAGGATCGGACCGTCATTCACGTGGATGTGCGGCGGACGCCGACCAGCCGCATGGCCGATACATGCATCCAGATCAAGCCGCACTCCGATTACGAGATCTTCTCCACCCTGACCGCCCTGGTCAATGGGCATGACCTCGATGTCTCGGAAGTCGGGGGCGTTCCCCTCCAGGAATGGCGCGACCTGGTGGAACTGATGAAGGGAGCGAAGTTTGGGATTCTCTACTGGGGCATGGGACTCACCATGACCCGGGGGAAGTATCTGAACGTGGTGGCACTGCTCCGGCTCTGCCAGGAGTTGAACCGCTTTACCAAGTTTCTGGGGGCGCCCCTCCGCGGTCATGGCAACGTGGTCGGCATGGCCCAGGTCCTCACCTGGCAGACGGGGTTCCCGTTTGCCGTGAATATGAGCCGCGGGTATCCGCGATTCAACCCGGGCGAGTTCTCGGTGGCGGACCTGCTGGGCCGGGGGGAGGTCGACGCCGCGCTGATCATCGCGGCGGATGCGATCGGCAACTTCCCCGCCAAGGCGGCCCAGCATCTGAAGTCCATCCCGCTGATTGCCGTGGATCCGAAGGAGAGTGAGACGACGAAGGTCGCTCAGGTAGTCATCCCTGCAGCCCAGGCGGCGGTGGCCGCCGAGGGGGTGGCGTACCGCATGGATCACATCCCCCTCCCCCTCAAAAAGGTCGTCGATTCCCCGTATCCCTCGGACCGCGAAATCCTCGAGCGGATCATCGCGCGGGTGCTGGCGAAGCGGCCGGATGATGGGGCCAAGCGCGCAGCTCCTCGTCCGCGCAGGTAGTCGCCTATGGCCTCAGCCATCCGGATCAAGGGGGGCCGCGTCTATGACCCGCTCCACGGTCTCAACGGAGTGGTCAAAGACGTCTGCGTCGAAGACGGCAAGATCGTCAAAGAGTGCGACGGGGCGGCCGAGGTCATTGACGCCACGAACCTGGTGATCCTGCCTGGTGGCGTCGACATCCACACCCACATCGCGTCTCCGGCGGTGAATGCGGCCCGGGGACTCAGACCCGAGGATCACCGGCTCCTGTGCTGTCCCCGCAAGCCAGGCCTGCGATCGGGCGTGGGTTTTACGGTTCCCTCCACCTTCACGACCGGATACCTCTATGCGAGGCTGGGCTACACGACGGTCATGGAGGCCGCAACACCCCCCATCGGGACCCGGCACACCCATGAGGAGCTGAATGACATCCCCATGGTGGACAAGGGGGTGTATCTCCTGATGGGGAACAATGAGTTCATCCTGCAATATCTCAAGTCGGGCGACCTGGAGAAGATCAAGCGGTATGTGGCGTGGCTCCTCCATTCCCTCAAGGGGTTCGGGCTCAAGCTCGTCAATCCCGGGGGCGTCGAGCAATGGAAATATGGGAAGGATGTCGAGGGCCTGGATGAGAAGGTGAATCATTTCGATGTGACGCCGCGCCAGATCCTGCAGGCCCTGACCTGGGTGAATGAGGAGCTGGGCCTCCCGCATTCGATCCACATCCACGCGAACCGGCTCGGGGTCCCCGGCAATTACCAGGTCACGCTCGAGACGATGCGGGCCTTGGAGGGAAAGCGGGTCCACATGGCCCATGTGCAGTTCCATAGCTACGGGGGAGAGGATTATGTGAGCTTTACCTCGAAGGCCAAGGAGATGGCCGACTATATCAACGGCCACCCCAACGTGACGGTGGATGTGGGGCAGGTGGTTTTTGGAGACGCCACGACCATTACCGCGGATGGGCCGTGGCAGTACCGTCTCCACAAGCTCACCAAGAACAAGTGGTATAATCTCGATGTGGAGGTTGAGACCGGCTCTGGGATCGTGCCGTATACCTATCGCGAGAAGAATTACGTCAACGCCCTGCAATGGGCCATCGGCCTCGAGACCTTCTTGCTGATCAAGGATCCCTGGCGCGTCTTTCTCTCCACGGACCATCCCAACGGGGGACCCTTCCTCTATTATCCCTGGATCATCAAGCTCCTGATGGATGCCGAATTTCGGTCCCAGATGCTCAAGCGGGTCCATAAGCGGGTCCTGAGCCATACGATGCTTCCACACCTCTCCCGAGAGTATTCCCTGTACGAGATCGCCATCATCACCCGGGCCGGTCCTGCCCGGGCCCTCGGGTTGCGAAACAAGGGGCATCTCGGCCCCGGGGCGGATGCGGACATCGCCATCTATGCGGAGGCGAAGGACAAAGAGGAAATGTTCGAGCGTGCGGTATATGTCGTCAAGGACGGAAAGATCGTCGTCCGTGATGGTGAGGTCGTCCAATCCGTCGTAGGCCGAACCATCTTTGCCGATGTCCCCGGGGATGACGACCTCCTGACCGAGCTCCGCGACCAGTTCGAGAAGTACTATACCGTGGAGATCGGGAACTTCCCGATCCCCCTGGAGGACCTTCCCTTCCACCAAGCGGTCCCCACGGGCCGCCCTGCGTAATACAGATTCGTCCCGAAAGGGTGCGACATGGAGCTGAACGGCGTTCCCATCGAAGACACGTATGCCGAGGCCTTCTCGGCTGTCGGGGCCCGGCTCCTCATCACGGCCGAGGACGAGCGGTGGGCCCGGGAGGCCGCGGCCAGCTTCACGGGTTTTGCCACGTCGGTCATCGGATGCGGCTGCGAGGCGTCAGTGGAAGGGGTCGATGCCGGTGAGACCCCGGATGGCCGACCGGGTGTTACGGTCCTGATCTTTGCGATGTCGAAGAAGGGGCTCCACGAGCAGCTCATCAAGCGGGTCGGCCAGTCGGTGATGACCTGCCCCACCACCGCCTGCTACAACGCCCTGGCCGGGGAGTCATGGGTCTCTGTCGGCGGCAAGCTCCGCTTCTTCGGGGATGGCTTTCAATCCAGCAAGCTGCTGGATGGAGTCTTCAACCCACCCGTCGGGCGCGCCCGGCGGTTCTGGCGGATCCCGGTGATGGACGGGGAATTCATCGTGGAGGATCGATTCGGGGTGGTCAAAGGGGTCGCGGGGGGAAATTTTCTTCTCCTCGGGGAAGCGCCGCAGGCCGTGCTGCAGGCTGCCGAGCTTGCCGTAGGGGCGATGCGTCGGGTCCCCGGAGTCATCCTCCCCTTCCCGGGCGGGGTCGTTCGGAGCGGGAGCAAAGTCGGATCGCGCTATAAGTTTCTGACGGCGTCCACCAACACGGCCTATTGCCCGACGATTCGACGGCAGGTCGAGAGCGTCCTCCCGGACGATGTGGGGGCCGTGCTGGAGATCGTCATCGACGGTCTGACGCCTGATGCGGTGACTGAAGCGATGCGGGTGGGGATCCGCGCCGCATGTCGTCCCGGCATTAAGGGAATCTCGGCTGGCAATTACGGTGGCAAACTGGGGAAATATCACTTTCGCCTCCACGAGGTCTTGAGGAGCTAACGCTGGGGTACGCTCATGGGAGAGATCATCCTCACCTTCAAAGGGATGGGCGGGTCGACGGTTCCGCTTGAGGCCGATCCCATTACGCCGGATCTGCTCCAGCTCAAGGTCCGGGCGGAGATCGAGCGACTGCCGCTCTACCACGGGAACGAGCAGTTGCTGCTCGGCGACTTCTTCTCCGTCAAGGGAGAGCGGTCGAACCAGATCCGCCTCCGGGGGGATCTGTCCCAGGTCAAGAACATCGGGGTCGGGATGCAGACCGGGCGCATCGTGATCGAGAGCAGTATCGGGATGCACGTCGGGGCCCGGATGGCCGGAGGCGAGATCCAGGTTCACGGAAATGCGGGTGACTGGGCAGGGGCGGAGATGACCGGCGGCCTCCTCTGGATCAATGGGAGCGCGGGTAACCGGGCCGGCTCGGCCTATCGCGGCAGCAAGTACGGGATGCGGGGCGGGGTGATCCTGATCGAAGGGAGCGGTGGGCACGAGGTGGGGGGCTACATGCGCCGCGGACTGATCGCCGTTCGCGGGAATCTGGAGGATCACGCGGGCGCGCGGATGGTGGCGGGATCGATCTTCGTGTTTGGTCGGGTCGGTGGCCGAACCGGTGGCGGGATGAAACGGGGGAGCATCGTCTGCTTCAACCCGCTGGACCTGCTGTCAACCTTTCGCCTCACGTCCACCTACGCGCCGCTCTTTGTCACGATCTATCTCCGGGCCCTCCGGAGCAGAGGGTTTTCAGTTCCAGAGATCAGCGGCGGACGCTTCACCCGATACTGCGGAGACCTGGCCGAACTCGGCAAGGGGGAGATCCTGGTGTGGCAGGGGTAGCGGGAACGGGACGGATCAGCGTGAATCGCCGTGCTGCTGCGTTCGTCGAGCGGCTTGAAGCCGAGACGGCAGCGCTGGGGGTCGACGTGCATCGACTGGCGAATGGCACGCGCGTGGTGGACGCCGGCGTCCGGGCCCCCGGGGGGTTCGGGGCCGGAAAGGCCGTCGCCCTGATCTGTCTGGGCGGCCTCGGCGACGTCACTTTTGTCCCGTACGACCTCGGTGGGCTGACCATCCCGGCCGTGAGTGTGACGGTCGACCGGCCTGTGATCGGGTGTATGGCCTCGCAGTATGCGGGGTGGAAGATCAGCGTCGGGAAGTTCTTCGGCATGGGGTCGGGGCCGGCCCGCGCCATCGCGGTTGTGGAAAAGATCTACGCCGAACTCGATTATCGGGACGAGGCCGACGAGGCGGTGCTGGTCCTCGAGACGGATGCGATGCCGACCGAAGAAGTGGCCGCCTACGTTGCGGGAAAATGCGGGCTTGCTCCGGAACGGCTCACCCTGGTCGTGGCCGCGACCACGAGCGTCGTGGGGGGCATTCAGATCGCCGCCCGATCGGTGGAGACGGCCATGCATAAGATGATGGAGCTGGGGTTCGACCTCCACAAGGTACAGGCGGGCTCCGGGGTGAGTCCTATCGCGACCCCCATCCGCGACACGCTCCGGGCCATTGGCCGGACCAACGACTGTGTGCTGTACGGGGCGACCGCGGCGTTAGTCGTGGATGCAACCGATGACGAGGTCGAACAGATCCTGGACCGGATCCCGTCCTCTGCCTCTCGGGATTACGGCACCCCTTTTTACGAGCTCTTCAAGCGCTATGGGGACTTCTACAAGATCGACCCGATGCTGTTCAGCCCCGCGCGGGTGACGATTACCAACGCGGCCACCGGGCGTACCTGGTCCGCTGGCCAGTTGAACCTCGAGCTGCTGCGGAGCTCCCTTGGCGCGTAGGGCTGGACGCGCCCGCGGCCATCGCTCCCCTTTCCGGTTACACCTCCGATGCGGGTAGGCATCCTCGGACACAAGATGGGATGGCATATCGCGGTCCTGCAACGGGCCTTCGCCCGCCGCGGCGCGGCCGCGGACCACCTGTCGATCACGGCCATCACTGCTGGCGTTGGCATCGGGCGTTCCTTCGAAGTGGAAGGGCGGGTCCTCGAGGCGTACGAGGGGCTGCTGATCCGCATCATTCCTGACGGCTCCCTCGAGCAGATCATCTTTCGGATGGACGCGCTCCACTGTCTCGAGGCGAGGGGGATCACAGTCATGAACTCGCCGAAGGCGATTGAGAAGACGGTGGACAAGTTCTACACCTCGAGCCTCCTCGAACACTCCGGGATCCCCACGCCCCGCACCGTGGTGACCGAGGACTTCGACGAGGCCATGGCCGCCTTCGAGAAATTCGGCGACGTGATCGTGAAGCCGCTCTTCGGCTCCGGGGGACGGGGGATGGTCCGGGTGAGCGATTGGGAGGTGGCCTACCGGACGTTCCGCGCCTTGGAAATGGGTCGGTACGTCTTCTATCTGCAGGAGTATGTGCCCCACGGCGATCACGATATCCGGGCCTTCGTCGTGGGCGACCGCGTGGTGGCCGCGATGATCCGGCGATCCACCGGGTGGCGGCACAACGTCGCCCGTGGCGCCCGGGTGGAGGCGTGCCAGCTCGACGGCGAGGCGGAGGAACTCTGTCTCCGCGCCTCGGCGCTCCTGCGCGTCGACTACGCGGGCGTGGATCTGCTCCGCACTTCAGACGGGCGCACCGTGGTCATCGAAGTGAACAGCATCCCCGGTTGGTCGGGCCTCCAGACCACCACCTCCACCGACATCGCGGACGCGATCGCCGGCCACCTGGTTGCCTCCCTTCGCCGTTGAGCCTCAGATGCGGGACCCGCGCGACGTTGCTCTCGCCGCCC
>Ga0209885_1000038_pt1 | contig 17923 bp, 23 predicted proteins | sample GWRWS3_40_50_FD_187223 | JGI IMG/M metagenome (GOLD analysis project Ga0209885, IMG submission 187223) | Riverbed sediment microbial communities from areas with vegetation nearby in Columbia River, Washington, USA - GW-RW S3_40_50 (SPAdes)... | ecosystem: Environmental > Aquatic > Freshwater >... | reverse complement strand
AGAAGCGGGGCAGGGAGACATCTTATGAGAATGAGAGGGATGGTTTCCATTCTCGTTGCGTTGCTCTTGATCGTCTTGGCCGGATGCGCGACCTTCCGGGGGATGGCGCAGGATACCGAGAACCTCGGTCGGGGAATGAAGAAGACAGTCTCTGAATCTAAGTAATCTAAATAAGTTTGTCGTCGCTCACCGCTTGCCCGAACCCCTCAGTCAGCAGTCTCCAAGAGCATCCTGTTCCTCTGCAGAAAAGGGAGCGCATTCTTCTCCCACCACAGAGCGGGCCTTCAGGCCCGGGAGACGAAACATCGCCATTGAGGTCATCTGTGCTGCTCCCAGTCTTAACTTGAGACTGGGCGGATGCCTGGTGCTATAAGATATCAAAATATCCATTATTTTTAGTAGGGTATCTCTTATACTATGCTAAGTTACTTTAAACTTCCCCTTTTCCAGATTCGCTAGCGGCCAAGCTTTTCGGTTGCGGACCTCGTCTTTCCACTTGACGGGCCTCCCGGGAAAGGGCGAGACTGCCCGTAACGGGGACACCTTTCGGCGCTCGGGGGCACGCGAGGGTAGTGGCGAGAGGATCGAGGGGATCTTAGCGGGCAGGGGCGATCCAAGGAGATCGAAGGAGGGGAAGATGGCGGAAATGATTCGGCGGGTTGACTACTATTATATCCAGGTTCCTGATAAGCCGGGGGAGGGGTCCAAGATCTTGGCGGCGCTCAAGGGGGCTGGGATCAATCTGCTCGCGTTCTCCGGCTTTCCGCAAGGGAAGCGGGCGCAGCTCGTTTTTGTCCCAGAGGACCCTGTGGCCTTCCTCAATGTGGCGAAAAGGGCGAAGTGGAAGCTCAGCCCGAAAAAGACCGGCTTCCTTGTCCAGGGGGACGACCGCGTGGGCGCCTGCGCCGACTTCGTGGGAAAGCTGGCCGCGGCGAAGATTAACGTGACCGCCATTGATGCCGTTTCGGCAGGGGCGGGCCGCTACGGCGCGATCTTCTGGGTCAAGCCACGCGATGTGAGCCGCGCCGCAAAGGCGTTAGGCATCTGACCGTCTCTCCCCACGACCTTTCTACTCCTGGTCCGCTTGTGATGGAGGAATGGCGATGGCAGAATGGACAGAGCAGCTGACGCGACTCTTGCGCGAATCGGTCAATGCCTCTGTTGAGGCGGCGGTCAAGTTTCAGGAACAGACCTGGCGGATGGTGGACGAATTGGTCCAGCGCGGTGCCTTGGCCAAGGACGAGGCGAAGCGGCTTCTCGACGCGTGGACCCTTCGGACCGAGGAGTTCCAGGAGCGTCTGGAGGAGAAGTACCGGCAGTGGGAAGAGGGCTTGAAGGCGGGCCTCGGGGCCTATCTGCCGCCGAGCCGCAAGGAGGTGCTCGACCTCCATCGCAAACTTGACCAACTCATGGCCAACCTCGGGACCGCGACCGGCAAACGGGGACGGGCGGGGCGAAGCCCCAAAGAGGCGCGAAGGCCAAAGGCCGCGACCGGACGAAAACGACGTTGAGGACGACCACGTCTGGAGTTCATGGTTCAGGGTTCATAGTTCATAGACGGGCAAGCTGGGGCCGGTGGTTCCGGCGTTGACCATGAACCCAGAACTATCAACTATGAACCGTTGACGGTCGGCGGGGGGCAGGGAGGGGAAGGATGGAGGGTGAAGCGAAGCTCGGAAAGGAGGAGTTCGTCGTCCGGGCCATCAAGAAGCTGAGGGGGCGGTACCGGGGGATCCACAGCGTCTTCTCCGGGTTCAACGAGGCCTTCCGTCAGTACTTTGGCGAGGATCCGAGGCCAGCCACACAAGAGTTGGCTGCCAGGGGGATCATCGCGATCCGTCCGGTCAAGGGCGGGGTGATGTTGTACCTCAAGGGGGACGCCCCTCAGGCAGGGGACGATGCCCTGAAGAAGATACTGGATGACAAAGAAGGGTGATTTTTGAGGGGAGGAGGGGGAAGCGGGGTGATGGCCCGGCAGCCGGCCAAGGCGCGCGGGAGGGAGAGCCCGGAAGAGAAGAGGCGACGGGTCCTCGAGGTCATCCGGATTCTGGTGCGGACCTATCCGGGGGTCACGCTGGCGCTGAACTTCACGACACCACTGGAGCTTCTCATCGCGCTGATCCTGGCAGCGCAGTGTACCGATGAGCGCGTGAACCAGGTCACGGCGAGTCTCTTTCGAAAGTATCGAACGCCTCAGGACTGGGCCGGTGCGGACCGGACCGTCCTCGAGGAAGAGATCCGCTCCACGGGCTTTTACCGGAACAAGGCCAAGGCCATTCAAGAGTGTTGTCAAAAGATCGTCGCCCGGTTCGAGGGCAAGGTTCCGCGGGCACTCGAGGATCTCCTGACCCTGCCAGGGGTGGGCCGGAAGACGGCCAACATCCTGAGGGGCAACGCCTATGGCCAGGCCGCGATCGGCGTGGACACCCACGTGGCTCGCCTCGCGGAGCGTCTGGAGCTGAGTCCCGAGACGGATCCGGACAAGATTGAGCTTGACCTGAATGCCCTGATACCCGATAAGGAAAAGGTTCGGTTCTGCCATCTGCTCCAGGCCCACGGTCGGGGGATCTGCCTGGCCCGGAAGCCGAATTGCCCGGCCTGTCCCATCAATCGGCTGTGTCCCTATCCGGTCGCGGCGGGGGTCCCGCTTGCGCTGGCGAGGTAGAATGGCCGCTCCGGTTGCCACCGATCCCGTTCTGGGGTATCCTGTAGTGAAAATAAATGCTTCCGAGTTTCCGTCTACATCATTGGGAGTCGGCCCCATGGAGGACCACCAGCTGGTGGAGCGCTCCCGTGCGGGAGATGTGGCCGCCTTCGAAGAGCTGGTCAAGCGACATCAGGGCCGTGCCTACGCGGTCGCGTACCGCATGCTCCGTAACCGAGAGGATGCCCAGGAGGTGGCGCAGGAGGCCTTTACGCGCGCCTACTTTCGCCTGGCCGAGTTTCGCGGGACGGCGCAGTTCAAGACGTGGCTCTACCGGATCCTGGTGAACCTGGCGACGGATCAGCTCCGGCGGCGAAGGCCGGAAGTCTCTGAGGGAGATGCGGTGCTTCAGCAGGTCAGCATCGGGGAGAACCCAGGAGAGAATGCGGAGCGACAGGAGCTGAGGCAGAGCATCACAAAGGCCATCGAGGCCCTTCCTCCGGATCTCAAGACCGTGGTCCTCCTCCGGGAGTTCGAGGGGCTTTCCTATGCGGAGATCGCCCGGGTGATCCGCCGGCCGGTGGGCACGGTGATGTCCCGTCTCTTCCATGCCCGACGCCGTCTCCAGGCAAGCCTGGGAGTGTACGGGGAAGGGGAAAGCTAACGTGACTCGGCATCGGCGATATCGACATTCTCTCAACGCGTACGTGGACGGCGAGCTCGGGCCGACTGAGACACGGCGGCTAGAAGAGCATCTAGCCGGCTGCGGCGAATGCCGCGTTCAGCTCGAGAGGCTGAAAAGGCTACAGGGGCTCCTCCGCCAGGGTCTCAAGGACCCTATAGCGGAGGTCGCGCCCGTCCTGTGGCCGGGGGTCCGAGCCCGGATTGAAAGTGGTCGTCCCCCCGGACTCTTGACGAGGTGGATCCGCCAGATCTGGGAGGCGACGTGGGAGCGGCCCCGGCTGTCGCTCGCAGGTGCGAGCGTCATCAGCGTTCTGCTCTTGTCGACAGTGTATCTGCTTTGGGAAACACCGGTTGCAACGCCCCCTGGAAAGACCGTTGTGTTGAAGCCCGGCCAAGCCCAGGTGGTCGTGGAGGCCGTGGAGACGGAGCCAGAGTTCGGAGCGATGGTCCTCACCACCTCTGATGAAGATGAAGGCCTGCATGTGATCTGGGTGGTCGCTCGAGGGGAGATGTGAAGCCACTCCTCCTGACCATAGGCCTGTTCCTGCTCTTGCCGATCTCGCTGGCCTATGCCCAAGCAGTCCCCATCGAGGTCCAGGTAATCCAGGCCTCCCGTGAGCCCAGCGGCGCTGTCGATCCGGCGATCGGTCAGCTGGTCCGCGAGCTGCAGCGCGACTTTGCCTACACGAATTACCGGTTGCTCGAGGTTCACAAGGGGCAGGTCAGTCCACAGAGTCCCTGGCGGACGGTCATTGCCGGAGGCCGGGATCTCAGTGTCGCGCTCGTGAAGGTGGATGGGGGACGCGTGGAACTGCACATCACGACGCCGCGGGTCAACACCCGGGTGAGCCTCACCCGTGGCGGACGACCCATCCTGCTCGGCGGCCCGCCGCATGGCTCCGGCGTCATCATCATGGCCATCTCCGCCCGCTAATCCCCTCCGCCCTTTCCTCGGTCCGCTCTCTTGTTCACTCCTAACGGAAAACTCTGACTTCCATCGCAGGAGCTCTCCCCGCACCCCCCTTGTAGCCCAGCTTGTCGTGCTTCAGGTCCGGAATTTGCATGGAGAGGCTACGTGGGTGAATTGGGAAGCGCTGCTAGCGGGCGCAGATAGGGAGAAAAGCGATGAGGCTTTACCTACGCAAGGCGTTTGGGTTCAGTTTCGTGAAACGTATCAAGGTCCTATTTTGGGTTGTGTTGCTCTTGGTGCCTTGCGTCAGTTTCGCGCAACAGCTTGACGAGCAGACCGTTCTGAAGCTGGTTTCGGAGATTGACCACGCGATCTCTCAAAGGGACGCAAGCGGGTTCGCCAGGTTTCTGAGTGACAAGCTCACGGTCATAGCCAACGTTCGCGCTTCAGGACAAGCTCAGACACTAACAATGAACAAGTCCAGCTATATCGAGTCGCTCAGGCAGGGTTGGGCCGTTGCCACGGGCTACGAGTACAAAAGAACGAACATCAAGATCACGCTTTCTGGACCCGCCAAGGCCATAGTGACCGCGACCGTCTCTGAAACAGTGACGACTCAGGGGCAAACAATCCGTGGCACTTCCACTGAAACCGTGGTGATTGAGCTCGTGGCGGGCAAACCCATGATCACAAGTGTTGTTGCGAATGTGCAGATGTGACACATAACCGGCGCATCGAGACGGACCTGCGCAAGGGGGCTTCACCCACTCGCTCGGCCGCTCATGCGCGGTGTTAGGCGGCCCATAGGGCTCATCCCTCCCTGACGGATCCCCCCGGTTTTTCCTTGCCAAGCCCTCCGTGGACTGCGTACCCTCTCAGGCGTGGCTAAGGAAGCACTCGCTAAAGATCATCCGTTGGTCAAGCTGCGGGACCGGCGTGTCGGCGGGTACACGCTCGAGGTTGAGGCGTGGGTCGGCCGGTTCGTCGGGCAGGCAGAGTTTGTCCTGCATCTCAAGGATGGTGCTGGGACGCGATCGAACCGGCCGGTGGTGGAAGGGCTTTATGGTCGGACGAAAATCCCAGGGAGTGGGGCAGAGGTCGAAAGGGGAATCCTGGATGTCGCCCTCGCGCTTGGTGCGACGTTCGGAGCGACGGAGGTTCGGCTGCGGGGGAGCGAGCTGGAGCAGGTGATCGTCGGGGCGCTATGCGAGGCCATCGCGGATTCCTGGAGCGCCATGATGTACCTCGCCTACGGCTGGAAAACCCTCAAGCAGATCCAAGATCTCCGCCACCCACTCCAGGTGACCGACGAGGGCTATCTCCTCTTCACCCATGGATTTCGGGGCGGCTGGAAGGATTACTACTATTCCGAGGGGTGGCTGGAAGGGCCGATCAAGCTCAAGGCCGAGCGGCCTCCCACCGCCGAGTACCGCTCCGTCTGGGACGCCGAGAATGCCCGCATCCTTCTGGATTTTCTGAAAGGTCCTCCGGCGGATGGCCACATGCAGTTTCAGGAGGAGGGCTCAGACGAGGTGGTCGTCCTCCCCATCGTGGCGCTCGAGAGGACTGCGCGATCTCGCGCCCTGCTCATGCTCCGCGAGCTTCGGCCGGTGGACACCGCACTGCTCGACGAGCGGGATCGCATCCTGAAAATCTACCCAACCCCCCAATCGGTGGAGACGCTGAGCCCTGCAGATCTGCAGTCGTTATCCGCGAAAGCGACAAAGGCGCGGTGAAGCCTCATGGTGTAGAGACATTACGGCCTGCTCGAATCGCAGTTGACACACACCTGATCTCCGTCCGTCACGCTCCGAAACACGCCCTCGGTCACCTCCACAAAGGCCGGCCCCTCCTTCGTCTTCACCCACAAGAAGTAGCGTGGCTTCTCCTTGCCCGGACTCTCCGACTGATTTCCCGGTGGGGGAATCTGGTGTTTCCCGGTGACCACGCCCTGGACGGGGACCGGCCCCCCGCCGCTCGCACAGCCTCCCGAGATTGCCATCGTCGGCAGGAGCAGCAGCGGGGTGACCCTGAAGAATCTCCACAGGCCTTTCATGCCCCACCTCTCCGACAGGGAAGGTAGTGAAGGGGCCGGGCTGGGTCAATGATTTTCTGTGGACGTGCCCGGTCGGCTCCTCGCTGGAAATCGTCTGTGAAAGCGATTATCATGACCTCGCCATGCTTTACATCGATAGGACGGACGCGCCGGGATGAAAATTTTCTATTCCCCAAAGTACGAAGTCGATTTGGGAGAGCACATCCTGCCGACCGTCAAGTTCCGGTTGATCAAGGAAAGACTCATCGAACTGGGGACAGCTAGGGCCGGGGATTTCGAGGAGCCCCCTCCAGCCCGAGATGATGATATCCTGTTGGTCCATACGCCGGCGTATCTCGACAAGTTGCGGCGAGGGGCGCTGACCGCTGAGGAGTTAGGGGTGCTGGATCTTCCCTTCTCCCGGGGGCTCGTGGAGGCGGCGTGGGTCGGCGTGGAGGGAACTATCCGGGCCGCCCGATACGCCCTCGAGACCGGCCTGGGAATCCACATCGGCGGCGGCGGTCACCACGCCTATCCGGACCACGGCGCGGGCTACTGTGTCTTTAATGACAGCGCGATTGCGATCCGCACACTGCAGCGGGAGGGGCGAATCGTCAAGGCCATGGTGATCGACTGCGATGTGCACCAGGGGGACGGCACGGCCTTCATCTTTCGCGAGGAGCCCAGCGTCTTTACCTGCTCCGTGCATCAAGAGGATCTGTACCCTGAACTCAAGCAGCGGAGTGATCTGGACATCGGGCTGCCGTCCGGGGCGGGGGATGAGGAATATCTCGCGGAGCTGTCGCGGCAACTGCTGCCGGCCTTCGAGATCTTCCGCCCCCAACTACTGATCTACGTCGCCGGAGCGGACCCGTACCAGGATGATCAGGAAGGGGGGCTGAAGCTCACCTTTGAGGGGCTCGAGCGGCGGGACCAGATTATCTTCCAGGAGGCAAGGCGCAAGGGCGTTCCCGTGGCCGTAGTGCTGGCGGGGGGCTATGCCCGAAGGACCGCCGACACCGTCGCCATCCATGTGACGACCATTCGAACCGGGCTGGAAGTGATCGGCCGCAAAAGAGGCTGAGCCCTTCGGGGCAGGGGGAATTCGGGATGCGACGGACGCGGAAGAAGCGACCGATACCTCTCCGCAGTGGCGATCTTGTGGCGGTGGTGGCCACCTCCGGCGCGGTGCATCCGAACCGCCTCAAGCGGGGGCTCAGCAGCTTGCGCCGTATGGGCCTTCGCGTGCTGGAGGGCCCGCACCTCTATGATCGGTGGGGGTACCTTGCCGGTCGGGATCGGGACCGCGCAGCCGCCCTCCAGGAGATGTTTTGTCGGGACGAGGTGAAGGGGATCTTTTGTGCCAGGGGCGGATACGGAGCAGGGCGGATGCTGCCCCATCTCGATCTCGCGCTGATCCGCCGGCATCCCAAGGTCTTCCTCGGGTCGAGTGATGTCACCATTCTCCATTTGGCCCTCACGCAGCACGCAGGGCTGGTGACCTTTCATGGGCCCATGGTAGAGCCAGACTTCAGTCGCCACGACAACCCGTTGACCCGGCGAAGCGTGCGGGCGCTCGTTCTGAACGGCAGGGCCTTCGAGGGGACCATTCCGGGCCGCTTCCTCTCTCGACCTGCACGGATCGAAGGAGAGCTCACCGGCGGGAACCTGACCCTGGTCACCTGCTCTCTCGGGACCCCCTTCGCCATCGAGACCAAGGGCAAGGTCCTTTTTCTGGAAGAGGTGAACGAGGAGCCCTACCGGATCGACCGGATGCTGACGCATCTGAAGCTGGCGGGGAAACTGGAAGGGGTGAGGGGGATCGTCTTCGGAGAGATGGTGCGGTGCAGGGCCCGTGTGGCGCTCCGCGACTTCTCGGTCACAGGCATCCTCGGTCGATTCGCCCGCGATGTGGATGTCCCCTGCTTCGCGACCTTTCCAAGCGGGCATGGCCGCGAGAACGTGGTCCTGCCCATGGGCGGACGGATTGCGCTCGAGCCTCTGGGGGAGTGGTCGGCGCGATTTCGACTGACGTCCTGAGGGGTATGCCCCTTGTTCCGCCGATTCCCCTTTCCCTTGCACTTGCCGGGCGGAAGCCGATACAATACCGGGCGAGGGATGTCGATGCGGCTTTCATACGATCCGAAGGATGAGTCCTCCCTCATGCACGTGCTCGATCTGGTCATCGAGGCGCTGGCGAAACTTTCTTCTCCCGAGTATGTGGCCGAGCACCTCAAGCGATTGGCCCGTGAGCTTGAGGAGACCCAGGAGAAACTGGATGGAGGGAACCCCTGGGGAGAGTAGGAAACGCCGGAGTTTGTCTATCCTGCGGCAGTCGAAGAACAACATAGCCATCAGTCAAGGCCGTACACAAGAAAAGTGCGCGGTTCCCTGAAAGGTCGTAGAAGTGAGCAGAGGGCAATCGCGAACGGTGGGCCCCGCGACAGGCATCGGTGTCCGTGCCGCAGTGGCGTGGGGGATCATCGCATTCGGGGCGCCGGCCGTGGCCGCCGAGAAGGGGGACGCCGCCCGGGGGCAGGCGCTCTACGTGGAGTACTGTTCCCAGTGCCACGGCGGGCGTGGGGAAGGTTGGGGCTGGGGCGAGAAGATTCCCCCGCCTCCCGTCCCTATTCCCGATCTGTCCAATGCGGAACATATGAGGCAGCTTTCGGATCGGTATTTGTTCGAGATCATCAAAGAAGGTGGAGAGGCAGTCGGCAAGACCCGGTTCATGCCTTCGGCGGAGCGGGTGATGAGCGATGAGGGGATCTGGGATGTGATTACCTATCTCAGGTCTCTCTCCAGACGGGTCGAGGTGCCGGGGAAACAGGAGCGGTGAGGTGGACCAGAGGGGGCGAGCGACGGTGAGGACCAGGGAGTGGATGTGGATCATCCTTTTCTCTGGCCTCGGCGTGGGGGGAGCGATCCCGGTTCTGGCGCAGAACTCAGGCCATGGCCATGAAGGATACGAGCCGGCCGGTCGATTCCCCCACTCAGTGGTCGTGGGCGACTTCAATAAGGATGGACATCTGGACATGGCCATTGCCGCGTCGGCGGAGCGGAAGATTACCGTTCTTCTCGGCGACGGCAGGGGAGGCGTGGCCGCGAATCACTCCTACGAGGTGGGGCGCGGTCCGGTGTGGGTGACGGCGGGGGATTTCGACGGGGATGGGCACCCGGACCTGGTCTCGGCGAACAGCGGGGCGGGGACGGTCACCCTGTATCTCAATGACGGGCGCGGCCGCTTCGTCAAGCGGCAGGAGCTCGAGAGGTTTCAGGGGCCGGTGGCGGTGGTGGCAGCCGATTTCGACCGGGACGGCCGGGGTGATTTGGCGGTGGCCGATACCCTGCTCTCTACCGTTCTCGTCCATCGAGGAAATGGAAAGGGAGGCATGAGCCTCGTGGCCGAGTACCCTGCGGGCAGTCGCCCTCACATCTTGGCCCAGACCGATCTCAACCGGGACGGGATCGTGGACCTGGTGGTGACCAGCCTTGGGCAGCATACCATATCGATTCTCCTCGGGAAGGGGGACGGGACCTTCGAGGAACCCCGGGTTGTGAAGGTGGGACGCTTTCCCCACTACATGGCCTTCGCCGACTTCACCGGGGATGGCCACGAGGATGTGGCGATCGTCTGTGCAGGGGACGACACCCTCCTCCTCTTGGCCGGTGATGGAAAGGGAAATCTGCGGAAGCTCACTGAGTTTCCAACCGGCGTCAACCCCCACCCGGTCGTTGCCGGCGATTTCACCGGAGACGGAAGGCTCGATCTGGTCGTCGGCAACCGGAGCACCAGGGATCTCACCATCCTCAAGGGGGACGGGACCGGCCAGTTCACCCGGATGCCGGACGTGAAGGTGCCCGACGACCCCATCGTGCTCGCGGCCGGGGACTTCAACGAGGATGGAAGGCCTGACCTTGCCCTCGTCTTTGCTTCCCTTCACAAGGTAGGCATCTATCTCGGAGATGGACGGGGGGGCTTCGCGCCGACGGTCTCTCCGGCGTCTCGCCCGGCGAGCCAGTGATTGGTGACTAGTGATTAGTGGTTAGTGAAGAACACGAGCCACCATTTACTATTCACTGGTCATAAGCCACTGCGGGCTTTTCATTGGTCACCAACCACCAACCACCAACCACCAGTCACCAGTCTTGGGGGTGCGCGTGGCCCGTCTCCGTCCCTTTCGGGGGTATCGGTACAATGTGGAGAAGGTCGGAGACCTGGGGGCAGTCGTCTCTCCCCCCTACGATGTGATCCCCGACGAACTCCGACGCGAACTCCATCGCCGCCACCCCCACAACGTCATCCGTCTCATCCTCGGGGAGGACCGGACGGGCGACGATGCGGCGGAGAACCGGTATCTGCGGGCCCGACGGTATTTTCAGGAGTGGGAAGAGACGGGCATTCTTCTCCGGGAGACGGCGCCCGCCTTCTACGTTTACGACCAGCAGTATCCGTGGAAGCGGGGAGGGCGGCGAGTCCGGACCGGGCTTATCGGGGCTGTCGGCCTGGAGGAGTACGGCGCGCGCGTCGTCTTTCCCCACGAACGGACCATGCCGGGGCCGAAGGCGGATCGCCTCAGCCTGATGCAGGCCCTCCCGGTGAATCTCGAACAGATCTTCTGCTTTTATCCGGGACCGTCGGGATCGATCACCGACGTGCTCCGTTCGGCCACCCGGACAGATCCGCTGTGCGATTTCAGGGATGAGGCGGGCGTTCGGCACCGACTGTGGCTCCTGCAGAAGCCAGAGGCCGTTGCCTGCCTCGTCACGGCCTTTCGTGATCGGCCCCTCTTTATCGCCGATGGACACCACCGGTATGAAACCGCCCTCACCTTCCGGGAGGAGATGCGCCGGGCCGACGCCACGGGGGGCCCCGAGAAGGCGTACAACTTTGTCATGATGACCCTGGTGAGCATCGAGGACGAGGGGCTGACAGTCCTCCCGACGCATCGGCTCATCCGGGTCGAGTGGGGACGTGCCGGAGCGGAGATTGTCAGGCTTCTCGAGCCCCACTTTTCTCGCGAGGAGAGGGTGATCGGTCACGGGGAGGGAGGCCTCCAGACATATCTCGAGGAGATGGAGGAGCGGGGACGTCACGGGCATGTCTTTGGTCTCTACACCGGTGGAGAGACCTTCACCCTCTTGACCTTGAAGGATCCCGGGGGGCTGGAGCGGCTCACGGAGCGAGGCGGGCCTCGTGGTGCTCAGGCGCTCGACGTAGTCATCCTGGAACACCTGATCTTCCAGAGGGTATTTCAGCTCACCGATCCGGAGATGATCAGATTTACGCAGGATGAGGAGGTCGCCCTTCGCGAGGTGCGCCACGGCCGCGCGGCCGCCGCCTTTTTTCTCAACCCGATCCCCGTGACCCAGATCGCGGCGGCGGTGAGTACCGGACAGCGGCTTCCACCCAAGTCCACCTATTTCTATCCAAAGCTCTTGTCTGGATTGGTCTTCTTTCAGGTGGATCCGCGAGAGGGCCTCGATGTGCCCACGACGTCTCTCTGAGTGGGCTGGCGTTGGGCACAGAGGGAAAGGGATCAGCCCTTGCGGCGGGTCAGTGAGAAGTCGGCCGGGGCGTCCTGGGGCACGCGGCCTTTCAGCTCTTCCAGCTCCTTCTCCAGGTCGTGCACCCGATCGAGAAGGCACTGCAGGGCTTGAGCCACCGGGTCCGGGAGGTTGGTCCAGTCGAAATCCATGTCGGTCACCTTCTTGCCCTCCCGGAAGATGACCCGTCCCGGCACGCCGACCACCACCGAATCGGGCGGGACCTCCTTGACCACCACCGAGCCCGAGCCGATCTTGCTGTTGTCCCCGACCATGAAGGGTCCAAGGATCTTGGCCCCGCTCCCGATGACGACGTTGTTGCCGATCGTGGGATGCCGTTTCTTGCGTTCCAGGCTGGTGCCCCCCAACGTCACCCCCTGATAGATGGTGACATTCTCGCCCACCTCACTCGTCTCGCCGATCACCACCCCCATGCCGTGGTCGATAAAGAGCCCTGGGCCGAGGCGGGCCGCGGGGTGGATCTCGATCCCGGTCAGGAAGCGGTTCAGATGGGAGATGAACCGGCCGATGAGGAGCAGTCCCCGGTTCCAGAACCAATGGGCACCCCGGTGCAACCACACCGCGTGCAGGCCGGGATAGCAGAGGATGATCTCGAGCGTACTTCGGACGGCAGGATCACGGTCCCACGCAGCCTGGATATCCCGTCGGAGCGTTTCGAACATTGGAGCCCTCTCTCAGAGAGTCGATCCCTGCCGGTCCGCGTCAGGGGCCGAGCAGCATCGCAGACCGTTCAGTTTCGTGCGATGATGGTGGCGTTCAGGTCGGCCAGGAGTTGGTCGACGTCGATGCCGTGGACCTTGGCCCCGACCTCGATGTTGTCGTAACTGGCCGCGGAGCAGCTCAGACAGGCCACCCCGTAACGGCTGAAGACCGAGATGGTCTCCGGATATGTCTGGACGACATCTTCGATCTTCATCTTCCTATCGATCCGCATCCCGCCTCCCCTCTGATGACCCGTTCCTGTCCACGGGCCGAACTGTTGTAAGGGTAAACCTGACGCTCCGCGCCGTCAAGCAGTTTTCGGGGTGCCGAGGGGTGAAGCGCGTGTTGACATCCGTGCTCCGCCTCCCTTAGGGTGAAGCGATGGACCGGCGCGTTCGACGCATCCTGCTCGCCATTCGCGATCATCCCCTGCTGCGACAGATGGTTCGGCTGGCCGCAGAACGTGACCTGCTCCCGGTCTACCTCGTCGGCGGCTTTGTGCGTGACGCCCTCCTCAAAGGTCCGGAGGCCCTCGACATCGACCTGGTCTCTCCCGAACCCGCTTCTTTGGGTGCAGCCCTCCAGCGAGCCTTTGACGGCCGACTGATCCGCTTCGCCGAGGGGGTCCATCGGGTCGTGCTTTCCCGGGAAGGGGAGCGAGTACAGATGGACATCGCTCCTCTCCGCGGAGGGAGTATCGTCGAGGATCTCAGACGCCGGGACTTCACGATCAACGCGCTGGGATTCTCTCTCGGGGAGGATCCACCCGACCTCATCGATCCCACCGGAGGTCTCAGGGACCTGAGAGCGAGGCGGATCCGGGTGGCTGATCCGCAGGTGCTCCTCGAAGACCCCCTGCGTCTCCTGCGGAGTGTCCGCCTGGCCGCCCAACTCGAGTTCGCGATCGACGAAACCACGGCCCAGGCAATCCGCCAGCATGCCCCCTCCCTCGGGCGTGTTGCACCGGAGCGGCTTCGGGAAGAGTTTTTTGCGATTCTCAACTGTTCCGTCGCTGGCCGCTGGCTGACCGCCATGGATGACCTCGCGCTCCTTGAGGTCCTCCTTCCCGAGACCCGGGGGATGCGAGGGTGTCTGCAAGGTCCACCTCATCGTTTTGATGTGCTCACCCACTCCCTGGAGACGGTCCGGTCCCTGGACCGGATCCTCCATCGACTGCCGAAACTCTTCTCGCGCCAAGCGGCCTTCCTCATTGGACCGTTGGAGGCGGAAGTGGAGGGGGGAATCAGTGGACAGGCCCTGCTCCGCTTTACGGCTTTCCTCCATGACGTGGGGAAACCGGAAACCCGTTCGGTGGAAGAGGGGCGGATTCGTTTCTTGGGCCACGCCGAAAGAGGGGCGGACATCACTGAAGAGATCTGTCACCGGCTGCGCTTGGGCTCGCGGGCTTCGGCGATGGCGGTCGCCCTGGTGCGAGAACACCTCCGTCCCTTCTTCCTGGAGCAAGCCAAGACCATCACGCCCCGGGCGCGTTATCGGTTCTGGCGGGACCTGGGGTCCCTCGCCGCCGATTGCCTCGTCCTCTCGCTGGCCGATATCCGGGGCACCGATGGACGGGAGGGGAGGGCCTTTCGAGCGCGCCTCCGGTTCGTCCGTGAGATGTTCGCGTTCCAGCGCAAAAGGATTCGAGGAGGCAGGCACGCCGGCCGGCGGGCACCCTTGCTCGACGGCCATGAACTGATGGCCCGGATGGACCTCACCCCCGGGCCCTTTGTAGGATTCCTGCTGGAGCGGCTTCAAGAAGAGGCAGCCCTTGGCTCTCTCCGGACCACAGAGGAAGCCCTGCGGTATCTGAAGGGCCAACTGGACGCCTTGAGGGAGGAGTTCGCGCGGGGTGAACCGTCTTGATCTTCGACGGCAGGGATGATATGAGTGGCCCTAAATGATGCAGACCGACGACAGCCGACAGCGGCAGGAGCACGAGGGGCTGGGGGAGAAAGCGCGCCGGGTGGGAACCCGACATCTGGGCTTGGGATTCCTCGCACTGCTGTTTCTCATCTTCCTCATCTCCTGGTGCTCTTTGCCAGCGCGGTGAACGGCGTGGCGACCGACCGTAAGGCACAGATCGTGCGCAAGGGACTCGGACTCTGTCTTGCGACGTTATGTATCTTTTCCGCCTGCTCGCCCGGCGAGGGTCCCGAGTCGGTCGCCCAGAGCTTCGTGGAGCGATATTACGTCCAGCCCGATCTTCTTCGGGCCAAGGCCTTGGCGCATGGGCTGGCCCGTGCCAAGATCGAAGATGAAGAACAGCTACTCCAGGGGGGTCCGCGACCGGACGGGACGGCGGGCCGGAGGGTTTCCTACAGCTTGTACACGACGCGGAAAATGGGGGAGGACCGGATCTTCTTCGTCTACGACATGGCCATCTCGGTGGACAGCCGGGTGATGAAGAGGCGCGCCTTCATCTCGACCACCCGGGTCAAGGAGGGATGGCGCGTGACGAATTTCCAGGAGGAGGATATCTAAGCTACTCCATTGGCCCACTTCGCCGTTGACAGTGGGTCCCCTTCTCCGCTATACATTATCTGCATCTGCTCTCGTGGCGGGAGTAATTCAGCGGTAGAATGCCAGCTTCCCAAGCTGGACGTCGCGGGTTCGATCCCCGTCTCCCGCTCCACTTCCCATACTTTCTGCACCCCCTGTACTTTCTGCACCTTCTGCACTGTCCCGCACCCCCTGCACTCTCTGTGCCTTCTGTACCGGTGTTCGTCTCCTTTCATCCGTCGTCATGCCCTGCTCCGGCGTGCCGGGGCAGATCGGGTGTTGACATGGCTCATCTTCTGGGAGAGAATACGTGGCTGTTGAGGTGGAACTCCGCAGACGAGGTGCTGAGGTGAGACGAGGGATGCCGCATCGGTGGAGAAAAAGATCGGGGGAGGCGGAACAGGATGCCTTCCTCCAAAGCCTGGTCCGGGACCTGCTCAAGGAGATGGGCGAGGATCCGCATCGGGAAGGACTTCGCCAGACGCCAGAGCGGATGGCCAAGGCGCTCAGGCATCTCACCGCCGGGTACGGAAAGGAGCTGTCGGAGGTCCTGAACGGGGCCATCTTCACCGAAAAGTACGACGAGATGGTCCTGGTGAAGGACATCGACATCTTCAGCCTGTGCGAGCATCATCTCCTCCCATTCTTCGGGAAGTGTCACGTGGCCTACCTCCCGAAGACCAAGATCCTCGGCCTGAGCAAGATCGTCCGGTTGGTCGAGATGTACAGCAGGCGCCTTCAGGTGCAGGAGCGGTTGACGCAGCAGATTGCTCACACCCTCAAGCAGGCGGTGCAGCCACGAGGCGTGGGGGTCGTCATCGAGGCCTATCATTTCTGCATGATGATGCGGGGGGTCGAGAAGCAGAACTCCAAGGCGGTGACCAGCGCGATGCTCGGGGTCTTCGAGAAGCGCCCGGAGGTCCGCAACGAGTTGCTTCAGCTCATCAACCGCAGGCCGTGAGGTGCAGATGATGCGTCTCTTTCAGGCAGCGGGTGGCGGTTCCGATCGTTTGCTCGGCATACGGGCCGGCCGCTCTGCGGGTCGGTCTTGGAATAACAAGCTTTTCCGAATGTCGGCCCTCATGGTATGGGAGTTGCAGTCTGTCGTGAGCGTGCGGTAGACTAGATTGTCGGTCCTCCCCTCGTGGAGATTGGGGAGCGGGGAGGCGGAGAACACGCTGGGGAGCTGAGGAAGGACCGGGCATGCGGGACAAGGAAAAATCCCACGCCGAGATCGACGCCCTCCAGGCCCAGGTGAAGGGGCTCGAGGAGGAGCTGTACCAGGTCCGGCGCCGGCTCGAGCAGGTGCCGCGGGAGTTCGAGCTGTTGCGGGCGCGCCTGCAGCAGAGCCGGGAGCAGCTCGAGCAGGCCCAGCGGCAGAACGAGCGGCTCGTCCAGGCGCTGACCCAGGCGAAGGAGCAGATCGGCGCGCTGAAGGAAGAGGTGGAGAAGCTCACGGCCCCCCCGGCCTCCTACGGGATCTTCGCCGGGCGGAACGCCGACGGGACCGTGACGGTCTGGACCGGCGGGCGCAAGCTCAAGGTCAACTGCCACCCGGCGCTCGACCCGCAGACGCTGCAACCAGGCCAGGAGCTCATCCTGAACGAGGCACTCAACATCATCGAGGCGAAGGCCTTCGAGGTGCAGGGCGAAGTCGTCCACTTCAAGGAACCGCTCGAGGGGGGCCGCGCGCTCGTCCACCTCCGGGCCGATGAAGAGCGGGTGGCCGAGCTGGCGGGGCCGCTCGCCGCCCTCCCCCTCAAGGCCGGCGACCCCCTCCTCTACGACGGCCGCTCGGGCTACGTGCTGGAGCGGCTGCCCCGGGGTGAGGTCCACGACCTCCTCCTCGAGGCGGTGCCGGATGTCAGCTACGCCGACATCGGGGGCTTGGACGCCCAGATCGAGATGATCCGGGACGCGCTCGAACTCCCGCACCTGTACGCGGAGTACTTCCGCCAGCACAAGCTCCAGCCCCCGAAAGGGGTCCTCCTCTACGGGCCCCCGGGCTGCGGCAAGACGCTCATCGCGAAGGCGGTGGCCCACTCCCTCGCGGCGCAGCTCAGCCAGAAGACCGGCAAGGCCGTCACCGGCTACTTCATCAACATCAAGGGGCCCGAACTCCTGAACAAGTACGTCGGGGAGACCGAGCGGAAGATCCGGGAGATCTTCCAGCGGGCCCGGGAGAAGGCGAAGGAGGGGATGCCGGTCGTCATCTTCTTCGACGAGATGGACAGCCTCTTCCGGACCCGGGGCTCGGGGATCTCCTCGGATGTCGAATCCACCATCGTCCCGCAGTTCCTCGCCGAGCTCGACGGGGTGGAAGGGCTCACGAACGTCATCGTGGTCGGGGCGTCCAACCGCCAGGACCTCATCGACCCGGCCGTGCTCCGGCCCGGCCGCTTTGACGTCAAGATCAAGATCGACCGGCCGCACCAAGAGGCGGCCCAGGAGATCTTCAGCAAGTACCTCATCGCCGACCTCCCCCTCGCCCCCGCCGAGCTCACCGCGGCCGGCGGCGACCGGGCGGCCGTGATCGCCACCCTCATCGAGGCGGCCGTGGAGGCGATGTACGCCCCGAGCGACGACAACCGCTTCCTCGAGGTGACCTACCAGAACGGCGAGCGCGAGATCCTCTACTTCCGGGACTTCGTCTCGGGGGCGATGATCCAGTCGATCTGCACCCGGGCGAAGAAGGCGGCGGTCAAGCGCCAGATCCAGACCCGGGAGGTGGGCCTGACGCGGCAGGACCTCGTGCAGGCCGTCCGGGAGGAGTTCCAGGAGAACGAGGACCTCCCCAACACGACCAACCCCGATGACTGGGCCAAGATCGCCGGGCGCCGCTCCGAGCGCATCGTCGCCGTCCGGCCGCTGCCGCGGA
>Ga0209885_1000037_pt1 | contig 18014 bp, 16 predicted proteins | sample GWRWS3_40_50_FD_187223 | JGI IMG/M metagenome (GOLD analysis project Ga0209885, IMG submission 187223) | Riverbed sediment microbial communities from areas with vegetation nearby in Columbia River, Washington, USA - GW-RW S3_40_50 (SPAdes)... | ecosystem: Environmental > Aquatic > Freshwater >... | reverse complement strand
CCTCGCCCGGTACTATGAGAAGAACGGCATTCCCCTCCGGGCGCGGCTCTTTGCCCATGCCGCAAGGCTGGGGAAGTGGGGGAGCCGGTGGGCCCCGCTGTCGAATTGGGCGACGGCGATCCCCCCAACCCGGTGGCTCCTCCATCATCTGGTGGGCATCGAGCGGCGGCGTCCGTTGCCCTCCTTTGCCTCTGTGAGCTTCACCCAATGGTTTCTCAGGCGGGGTGCTTCCCCGCCAGGAGCCAAGGGGTCGGTTGCGCTCTTCCCCGATACCTTCATGAATTATCACTATCCCGAGGTGGGGACGGCGGCCACGCGGCTCCTGGAGGGCTTGGGGTATCAGGTGATCCTGGCGGAGGCCGGCTGCTGCGGCCGGACCTTGATCTCGAAGGGCCTCCTGCGCGAGGCGGCGCGGTGCGCCCGGGCGACGGTCGAGCGGTTGTCTCGGTATGTGAAGTCCAGGATCCCCATCGTGGGGTGCGAGCCGAGTTGCCTGTTGACTCTGCGGGATGAGGTCCCGGAGCTCGCCGAGGGGCCGGAAGCCGAGGCGGTGGCGCGTGGGAGTTTTCTGCTGGAGGAATTTCTCGTCGGCCGGCGGGGAGATTGTGAAGGCGTCTTTCGGCCGACCGAGCGGCGCGTCCTCGTCCACGGCCACTGCCATCAGAAGGCATTGGTGGGAACTCGTCCGACGCTCGAGGCCCTGCGCCTGATTCCGGGCCTCAGCGTAAAAGAGATCGATGCGGGCTGCTGCGGGATGGCGGGCTCGTTCGGCTTTGAGCGAGAGCACTACGACCTCTCGGTTGCCATCGGGCGGCAGCGACTGTTTCCGGCGATCGAGCAGGCCGACGAGGGCACAGAGGTCGTTGCCTCAGGGGTCTCCTGCCGACAGCAGATTTTGCACGGGACCGGTCGCCGGGCCCGGCATCCGGCAGAAATCTTGTCGGAAGCCCTCGAGGCCGCTCGTCGCTGATCGTGTGCGGTGTGAAGGACCACGACGTATCAGGAGGGATCCGGGGATGAGCCAGGAACTGCTGCGGGAAGTCAAGGGCGGCGTGGCCACCGTCACCATCAACCGGCTGGCCCAGCGCAACGCCGTCACCTACGAAATGTGGCAGCAGCTTGCCGCAATGATGGCCAAGCTGAAGGCCAGCCATGAGGTGCGCGTAGTCATTCTCCGTGGTGCCGGGACTCAGGCCTTTTCCGCCGGAGCCGACATCACCGAGTTCGAGGAGACACGGAGAAACTCGGCATTAGCCATCAAGTATCACGCAGCGGTTGAGGAGGCCCTCAGGGACGTCGCCAATCTCCCCAAACCGACGATCGCCATGGTTGCTGGCTTTTGTGTGGGGGGCGGGCTCGAGCTGGCCATCTCGACCGATCTCAGGATCGCCGCCGACAACAGCCGGTTCGGCATGCCCACCGCCAAATTGGGCATCGTCATGCCGCACTGGGAGATGTCGCGGCTGGTCCGCCTCGTGGGACCCGGCCCAGCCATGGACATGGTGCTCACGGCACGTCTGGTCGAAGCAGACGAGGCGCTGCGCATCGGGTTGATCTCGCGCCTCGTCCCGCTCGCCGAAATCGAGCGGGTCACCAACCAGGTTGCCGCTGAGATCGCCGCCTACGCGCCGCTCAGCCATCGTTGGCATAAGGAGATCATGGAGACGGTCCTTCGGATGCCCGACCTCGGCGGCCTCACCGCTGAAGAGGCCAAACTTCCGTTTGCCTGCTTCGATACGGATGATTTTCAGGAGGGCCGCCGGGCGTTTCTCGAAAAGCGCAAGCCCGAGTTTCGTGGGCGATAGGTCCTGCGCTGGCTCGGCCTCGATCAGGCCCAGATCGGCGAGCTGCGCGACGCCGGCGCTATCGCGTAGCATGACCGCCGGTGTGAGCAGCGGGTGCTCCGGACGGGCCGTTCTTGCACCGTGCAACATGAATCGCAAACCCACAGGGATCTCATGATCGTCGGTGTTCCGACAGAGACGCTCCCCAGCGAGCGGCGCGTCGCGCTGGTCCCCGAGCTCGTTCCGAAGCTCACGAAGGCAGGCTTGGAGGTTCTCGTGCAGCCGGGCGCGGGCGCGGCGGCCGGCTTTTCGGACCCCTCCTACCTGGAAAGGGGCGCGCGTCTCGACCCAGAGATATTCCAGAGGGCCGACATCCTCCTCAAGGTACAGCTGCCAACAGCCGATGAAATCGGGAGAATGAAAGAAGGCTCGACCCTGATCGGCTTCCTCCAACCATACACCAGCGCCGCCGAGATCAGGGCCCTCGCCGCGCGAAAGGTGACGGCCTTCTCGATGGAGCTCATGCCGCGCATCACGCGCGCCCAGCCGATGGATGCCTTGAGCGCCATGAGCACCATCTCGGGCTACAAGGCGGTCCTGCTTGCGGCGAGCCGCCTGCCGAAGTTCTTCCCTCTCCTCATGACCGCCGCGGGGACGATGACCCCGGCGCGCGTCCTTATCATCGGCGCCGGCGTGGCGGGGCTGCAGGCCATCGGCACCGCGAAGCGGCTCGGCGCGGTCGTGGAGGCGTACGACACACGACCGGCCGTGAAGGAGCAGGTCGAGAGTCTCGGCGCGAGGTTCGTCGAGCTCGGCCTTGAGACGGAAGATGCGGAGGACAAGATCGGGTACGCCAAGGCCCAGTCAGAGGAGTTCTACAAGCAGCAGCAGCAGATGATGTCTCGATACGTCACGGGTGCGGACGTCGTCATCACGACGGCCCTGGTCCCGGGCCGGCGGGCCCCGATCCTGATCACCGCAGAGATGGTCCAGGGCATGCGACCGGGGTCCGTCATTGTGGATCTCGCCGCCGAACAGGGGGGGAACTGTGCTCTCACCGAGCCGGGCCAGGAGGTCGTCAGGCATGGCGTCGCCATCGTCGGCCTGACGAACCTTCCCAGTACGGTGCCGCTGCACGCCAGCCAGATGTACGCCCGGACCGTCACGAATTTCCTCATGCATCTGCTTCAGGACGGGAGTGTTCATCTGGACATGAACGACGAGTTGACCCGTGGCCCCTTGGTCGTGCATCAGGGAGAGATCCTACACGCGGCGGTGAAGGCCAGACTCTCCCCGGGGGCCAAGGTCCGCTGACCGCTCCTCGAACGAGGACGAGCGAGTCCATGACGACAGAACTCGAGATTGGGCTCTACATATTCATCCTCGCGGGCTTTCTCGGCTATCACGTGATCTCCCGCGTGCCCCCGCTCCTTCACACCCCGCTCATGTCCGCCACCAACGCGATGTCGGGGATCTCGCTGGTCGGTTCGTTAGTGGTCGCGGGCGCGGATTTCGGGATGTTAAGCACGTTTCTCGGATTCATCGCCGTCGCATGTTCGTCGACGAACGTGGTCGGCGGGTTTCTCATTACCGATCGCATGCTGAAGATGTTCAAGAGGGCGGAGGACAGCAGGGGGGAGCGGGGGGTCCGATATCGTCTGCTAAGGCGCGTGGTTCTCCTCATCCTTGTGGCCGGCTTCCTCGCGAGCATTATGTGGCTTGAGGAGCTGCGGGGATTCTTGCGGGGCGTCGATCCCACGAATGCGCTCGGCTTTTTCTACATCGTGTCGGCCGTTCTATTCATCCTGGGCCTGAAAGGGCTCAGCGCGCCCAAGTACGCCCGGAAGGGGATGTTCCTCGCCGAATTCGGGATGCTCATGGCCGTCGTGGGGACCCTCTTTCACCACAACATCGTCGAGTACCGGTGGATCATCGGGGGTCTCATCATTGGCACCATCGCCGGGGGGAGTATGGGGTGGTGGATCCCGATGACGGCCGTGCCGCAGCGGACGGCCCTTTCGCACTCCCTCGGGGCGTTAGCGGCCACCCTGATAGGGATTTCCGAATACGTCCGGCACGGCGCCGAACTGGTCCATGACCGGGTGCTGATGACGGCCATCGGCTTCGAGGTGGTCATCGGCGGCCTGACGTTTACGGGGAGCCTCATGGCGGCCGCCAAGCTGCAGGAACTGCTCCGGGGAGCCCCCATCACCTACAAGGGGCAGAACACCTCCAATATCACCCTGCTGGCGGTTATCGTGGGGAGCCTCATCTATTTGATCGCTGTGCCGACGGCCAGCTCGCTCTTCTATCTCATGGTTAGCCTGGCGCTCTTGTTTGGGTTCCTCCTGGTGATTCCCATCGGGGCAGCGGACATGCCGGTGGTCATATCCCTGTTGAATTCCTACGCCGGCCTCGCCGATGCGGCGATGGGCTTTGTGCTCATGAACAAGATCCAGATCATCACCGGGTCGCTCGACGGGACCTCTGGCTTCCTTCTTTCCATCCTCATGTGCAGGGCGATGAACCGCTCGGCGATGAACGTCCTGTTCGGTGCGTTCGGCAAGATCGAGACAGAAGCGGCCGGGCCGGCGGCGGACGCCAGGGGAACCGTCCGGAGCGTCGTGCCCAACGAGGCGGCCCTTCTCTTCGATGGCGTGCGGTCCGTCATCATCGTCCCAGGTTACGGCATGGCGGTTGCCCAGGCCCAGCACGGCGTCAGTGAGCTGGCGAACGTGCTGACGAAACGCGGCACAAATGTCAGATATGCCATCCACCCAGTGGCTGGCCGCATGCCCGGGCACATGAACGTCCTCCTCGCCGAGGCGAACGTTCCCTACGACCAGTTGTTCGAGATGGACGAGATCAATCCCTTCTTCCCCGAGGCGGACGTCGCCCTGGTTGTCGGGGCGAACGACGTGACGAACCCGGCGGCCAAGAACAACAAGTCAAGCCCGCTCTACGGGATGCCGATCCTGGAGGTCGAGCGCGCCAAGGCGATTATCGTGTTGAAGCGCAGCATGCGCCCAGGCTTTGCCGGGGTGGATAATGAACTCTATTACAACCCGAAATGCATGATGCTTTTCGGGGACGCCCGGGACTCTGTAGTGAAACTGATCAATGAATTGAAGAACACCTGATCCACAGGGGTCGGTCAGCCAGATTCGCTTTGCACGAGGGGAATCACCCCCCCGAGGACTCCTCCGGTCGGTTCCACCCGTTGCGAGACAGATGGATCGTCTGCTGCTCCTGATGACCACCACGACGTACCGGGCGAGCGCCTTTTTGGAGGCAGCCCGGCGGCTTGCCGTGCCAGTGGTGGTTGGATCGGACCGCGACCAGGTGCTGGCGGTCGCGAATCCGGGTGGCCACCTGACCCTCGATTTTCTGGCACCGGAGGAGGCCTCGCGCGCCATCGTCGAATTCGCCAGGCGATACCCGATCCGGGCCGTCGTTTCCGCCGATGACGACGGCGCAATCCTGGGGGCCATGGCGGCCGCGGCATTGGAATTGCCGCACAACTCCGTCGATGCGGTCGTCGCCGCCCGCAGTAAGCACCGCATGCGCGAGGTCTTGGCAGCAGCCGGCGCCCCCTCGCCGCGCTTCGCGGTCATTTCCATCGATGACGATCCCGGAGACGTGGCTGGCCAGGTGAGCTTCCCCTGCGTGGTCAAGCCCCTGTTCCTCTCGGCGAGCCGTGGGGTGATCCGAGCCAACGATCCGGTTGAGTTCGTTGCTGCCTTTCACCGACTGGCCGCCATCCTGCGTCGGCCGGAGGTTGCGGCCCAGGGCGGCCCCCTCGCGCGGCAGGTCTTGGTCGAGACGTATATCCCCGGGGTGGAGGTCGCCGTCGAGGGGCTCCTCTCGAGAGGCCAGCTCAGGGTGCTGGCCATCTTCGACAAGCCGGATCCCCTGGAGGGCCCGTTTTTTGAGGAGACGATCTATGTCACCCCATCGCGCCTGGCGGCGTCGGTGCAGCAAGCGATCGTCGCCTGCACGGCACAGGCCGTGGCCGCCCTCGGTCTTGAGCACGGGCCCATCCATGCGGAACTTCGGGTCAATGATCAGGGGCCGTGGATCCTCGAGATCGCGCCCCGCTCCATCGGGGGTCTGTGCTCTCGCGCGCTGCGTTTTGGCGAGGGGATATCTCTCGAGGAGCTGATCCTTCGGCATGCGATGGGGCTCGAGGTTGACTCCCTCATCCGCGAGAGGCAGGCGGCCGGGGTGATGATGATCCCGATACCGCGGGCCGGGATCCTGAACGAGGTGCGGGGCCAAGAAGACGCTCGAAGGGTTGAAGGGATTGAAGAGATTCGACTGACCGTCCCGGTGGGGCAGGAGGTCATCCCTCTGCCGGAAGGGGGGCGTTACCTGGGATTCATCTTCGCCCGCGACGCCACCCCGGAGCAGGTCGAGGCCGCGCTCCGCGAGGCGCATCGGCGGCTGGAATTCATTATCACCCCGCCCTGTAAGGCGGGCGCGGAAGCTTCGGGTTGACAAGCGCGGGCACTTACGAGTAGGATGAATTACCTGGTTCAGGGCGTGTTCCATATATTCTGTATTGCGTGCAATCGGGCAGGGTTCTGGGCCCTGTAAGGAGGAGGGAATGCTTACGATTACCGATGCGGCCAAGAAGAAGGTCCTGGCGCTCCTCGAAGGCGAGGAGCAGAAGGATCTCGCGCTTCGCGTGGCGATCAGGGGGCGCGGCCCCGGCGGTTTCCGGTACGAACTGCAGTTCGTGGACGCAGAGGAGAGGGGGGCCGAGGACACCGTGGTCAATGCCGGGGGTTTCGATGTGCTCGTTGATCCGGACAGCGCCCCCAACCTGAAGGGCGCGACGGTCGATTTTTTGGATGGAGTCACCGAAAGCGGGTTCAAGATCGACAATCCGAACCCTCTCTGGACGGACCCGAAAGCGCAGGCCGTCCAGGAGGTGATCGACACCCAGATCAATCCGGGCGTGGCTAGCCACGGCGGGCACGTCGCCCTCCTCGATGTCAAGGATGATATCGCCTACATCGCCCTCGGCGGGGGTTGTCAGGGGTGCGGGATGGCCGATGTGACCCTCAAGCAGGGGATCGAGGTCTTGCTCAAGGAGGCGGTCCCCGAGATCCACCAGGTCATCGATACGACCGATCACGCTGCGGGGAAGAATCCCTATTACCAGCCCTCCAAGGGCGGCACCTCTCCCTTCGCGTAACGTCGAGGAAAAATCCTGAAACACGGCTCGCCGCCCCGGGGGGGAGCGACGGCAGAGGTTTTCTTTCGTTCGATGACGCTGGCGGCCAGAAGGGGTCTCTGGTGCAGGTCGTACTGATCTCCACGTATGAATTGGGCCGGCAGCCCTTCGGGCTGGCCTCCCCGGCCGCCTGGCTTCGCAAGGCGGGTGCCCGCGTCACCTGTCTCGACCTCGCCGTGGAGCCTCTCGACGAGGAGGCGGTTCGCGCCGCCCAGGTCGTGGCGTTCTATCTACCGATGCACACGGCGACGAGGATCGCCACGCGGGTCGCCGAGCGGGTCAAGGCGCTGAATCCGGACGCCCATCTCTGCTTCTACGGGCTCTATGCCTCGATGAATGAGCCCCTGTTACGCAGGCTCGGGGCGGACACGGTCCTGGGAGGGGAGTTTGAAGCGGGGCTCGGGAGCGTCATCGAGCGACTTCGCGCTGCGCCGGCGGGCGCGAAGAAGGTTTTCCAGATCGAACCGGTCGTCTCGCTGGCCAAGCAGCAATTCGTGGTCCCGGACCGGAGCGGCCTCGCGGCGCTATCGAAGTATGCGCAGCTCGAAGTCGGCGATGGGCAGAGTCGAACCGTGGGATATACGGAGGCCAGTCGCGGCTGCAAACATCTGTGTCGGCACTGCCCGGTGGTCCCGGTCTATCAGGGGCAATTCCGCATCGTCCAGCAGGATGTGGTCCTGGAGGACATCAGGCGGCAGGTGGCGGCTGGCGCGGAGCATATCACCTTTGGCGACCCCGACTTCTTCAATGGGATCGGTCACGCCTTGGCCCTCGTCCGGGCCCTTCGTGCGGAACACCCACACCTGACGTATGATGTGACCATCAAGATCGAGCATCTCCTGAAACATGCGGAGCATCTCAGCACCCTGAAAGAGACCGGGTGTCTCTTTGTCACCAGTGCGGTGGAGTCGATCGATGACCGCGTCCTTGAGCGGTTGAACAAAGGCCATACCCGCGATGATTTTCTCCGGGTCGTCCGTCTCTGCCGTGAGGCGGGGCTCACCCTCCATCCGACCTTCGTCGCGTTCACCCCCTGGATCTCGATCGAGGGCTACCAGGAGCTGCTCTCGCTGTTGGCAGAGCTTGACCTCATCGACCACGTTTCCCCCATTCAGCTGGCGATTCGCCTGTTGATCCCGGCCGGCTCAAAGCTCCTGGAGCTCCCCGAAGTTCAGGAGATCGTGGGGCCGTTTGATGAGACCGCCCTGGTCTATCCGTGGCGGCACTCGGATCCCCGCGCGGACCAGTTGCAGGGGAAGATTCAGGCGCTCGTCGGGGCGGCGACGGCGCGTGGGGCAAGTCGGCGCGAGATCTTTGCGCAGGTGTGGTTACTGGCCGAGCAGGCCCCGGGAGGCTTAGGGCGGCCCCTGCCACTCTCGGTCCAGACGCCAGCGCGGGTCACCATCCCCTACCTCACCGAACCGTGGTACTGCTGAGCAGAGCCCACCGAGGAGCAGGTGGCTCCTTTCTGATCCGATCGCATCTGTGCCGCCGCGCGCTGCTCTTAGTGCCTTCCCTTGCGGAGCAGCCCGTCGATACTGAAGTCCCCGCCGCCGCCCGCCGCCAGGAACAGGAAGACAAAAGAGTACAGCGCCGCCAGCTCGCCCCCGTTCAGGAGCGGCCAGACTCCCTGGGGAAAGTGCGCCATGAAGTAGGCGGCTGCCATCTGCCCCGACAGGATGAATGCGACCGGCCGCGTGAACAGCCCAAACATGACGAGGAGCCCGCCGAAAAACTCCAGGACGCCGCCGACGCCTATCAGCGACAAGAGCGGCGCCGTCGCACCGGGTTGCCCCCCGAATCCGCCAAACAGACCGAAGAGCTTCTGCGCCCCATGCGGGAAGAAGAGAAAGCCGGTTATGATCCGTAGGAGGTTCAGGGCAGGGGTCTGGAACTTCCTCAGGGTCTGAGTGATCATCGTGACCTCCTCTCGTGGGTCCCCTTTCGAGGCGTCATGAGGGCGAGGTCGCCTTGAATCGGTGGACCTATTCCCCAAGCAGCTCCCGGTACAAGGCCTCGTAGTGGGGGATGATCCGGGGCGCGTCGAAGTGTTCGAGGACTCGCCGGCGCCCCGCCTGCGCCAAACGGAGGTGCAGCGCGTCGTCCGCGAGAACCCTGAGTGCCTCCCGGGCCATTCCCTCGACGTCCCCCACAGGACGCAAGAGTCCGCTCACGCCGTCCTCGATCACCTCGGGCAGGCCGCCCACCCGGCTGGCGATCACCGGGACCTCGCAGCTCATGGCCTCAAGCGCCGCCAGCCCGAAAGACTCCAGTTCACTCGGGAGCAGAAACAGGTCGGCGACCTTCATGAGGCCCGGGATGTCCTCCTGGCGGCTCAGGAAGAAGACCGCCTTTTCGATGTCCAGCTCTCGCGCCAGGTGCTGGGCCGTGAACCGCTCGACACCGTCCCCCACCATGAGGAGCTTCGCCGGCATCTCGCGCTGGACGACGGCGAAGATCCGGATCACGTCGGTGACCCGCTTGACGGGGCGGAAATTACTGATGTGGAGGAGGATGCGCTCGCCAGGGCGAGCAAAACGGCTCCGGGCCTCCTCATCCCGCCCCGGGCGGAATCGAGAGCTGTCGACAAAGTTCGGGATCACCCGGATGGGGCGGTCCGGAAGGAAGGTTTCGCGCGTTCTCTGTTCCAGATAGGATGAAACAGCGGTCACCCTGTCGCTCATATTGATGGCCAGTCGTGTGATCGAGCGGAGTGATGGATCAGTTCCCACCAGGGTGATGTCCGTCCCGTGCAGCGTGGTCAGGACCTTCAACCGGCCGCCCACCGCCTCTCGGGCCAGGACGGCGGAGACGGCGTGCGGAATGGCATAGTGGACATGTAGCAGATCGAGACCCTCTGCCATGGCGACATCGGCCATCTTGGCCGCCAGGGTGATCGTGTAGGGGGTGTGTTCAAAGAGGGGATAGGACATCATCTCTACCTGATGAAAGAAGAGATTCTGCTGAAACGTGGGGAGGCGGAATGGGAGGGCGTAGCTGACAAAGTGGACGTGATGGCCTCGCTGGCTGAGCTGGATGCCCAGTTCCGCCGCGACGGCGCCGCTTCCGCCATAGGTGGGATAGCAGGTGATGCCGATCTTCATCGGACCTCCGGCCTTTCAGGCCGTTCGGCCGGGTTCATGGTTCAGGGTTCACGGTTCAGACTTTCTGGTGCTCGCTTTTCCATGAACCATGGACTATGAACCCTGAACAGATTTGGATGGTCGTCGGGTTGAGCGCGATGCGCCCAGATAGAGGAGCCGGTGGTCCCATCCCGGCCCGTCGATGGCCCCCGCGATCACATCGAGGAGGGGGAGCCCGTGACGGCAGAGATACGGCATGAAGCCGTACACCCGCTCCTGCAACTCTCCGTGGGGGAGTAGATGAGTCAGGACCCGGAGGACCTGGGTTCGGATCTCCTGGTGGCGGCGCTTGAGGGAGCGGAGGAGGAGTCGCTCCATCTCTTCCATCTGCTTCTTCACCAACCCCTCCCCCCGACCCACCCGGGGGGTGAGCGTGGGATCGAGGGTCGAGACCAGCACCTTGAGCTCTTCGAAGCTCTTGAGCACCGTCCGCACGACCCGCTGCTGCTTTGCCACAAAACTCCTGGGGAGAGAGCGGCGAAGGACCTGGCGGATAACCCGCTCGGGGTCTTCGTGGAGGCCGGGGAACGTCAAGTCATGTTTCTTGAGGAGTCGCTCGATTCGGCCTTCCACGAGGGTGAGGGACGCCCGAGGGAGGAGAAAGGGCATCGGGATGTCGAAGTGGTCAAAGACCCCCCGGAGCTGGGCGTAATAGGCGATCTCGTGCGGCCCCCCCACGTGGGCGAGCGTCGGGAAGAGGAAACTCTCCATGATGGGCCGGAGGATCACGTTGGGGCTGAAGCGCTCCGGGCTTTCCTCCACGATCTGCACGAGCGCTTGCCGATCCCCGACATTTTTGAGGGGCTGGCGCCCCTCGTGCAGGTAGAAGAGGTTGGGGCCTTCTCCCCTGAGACGGACCTGCGGAGGATAGCCGAGACTGCGGAGCTTCTCCCAGGCCGTCTGGACCAGCCGTGCCGAGGCGGGCGCGGTGACGATCTCGTGGAGGAACAGGGAGCGGGCTAACGCCTTGAGGCGTCCGTCGGAAGGATCCACCAGAATCAGACCCTGCCTTCCGAGGAGGGAGGAGAGCAGCCGGCCGAAGGCCGCAACCAGATTTGCCCCGGGACGATAACAATCCTGGAGCAGTGCAAGAGCTTTCTCCTGAAGTCGACTCGCGCCTGCCGCCTGCCTGAAGGCGTCGAAGACGCCGCCGATCTCCGGGGTAAACGCATGAGTCGCTGGGAGATCGGTCCCGAAGCCTTCATGCGGGACGTAGCGGAGAAGCGCGACCCGGTCTTGCTCGTCCGGCATGGTGACGTGGTCAATCTCGGCAAAGTCCGTGTCCTCCGAGGCCATCCAAAAGAGGGGGAGGCAGGGGATCTGCCACTCTGACTCGAGCTGGCGGGCCACCGCCACCACCGTGAGAGCCTTGTACAAGGTGTACAGGGGGCCACCGAAGAGTCCCACCTGCTGACTGGTCACTACCATGATCGCCCGGGGATCGCGCAGGCGTGCGATCCCTTCGACGAGCGCGTTGTCTGCCCCCAAGGCCCGGTTCTGGTCGGTGAGAATGGTGGACAGTTGTTCCCGAGGGTAGCTCCGGCGCGCGAGCGACTCTGCGAGCTGCCCCTGCGGCTCCCGCGGGTCCCAGCGATAGAAATCGCGGAGCGGAGACTTTCCCTGAAGATAATCCCGAAAGATGGGATTGATCCGTGGGAGAAGGGCAACATCTATCGCATCGAGGCGCGGCATATGCATCCCAGCGAAGGCGGGCGCAGGAGAGAATCTTGCTCTCTCCGAAACAATATCATCTGACGTTAACAAAGGGGTCGTGCGTTGTCAACGCAGGGAAGGGCGGCTCATTCCTGGCACGTGGTTACCGAGACGGGGCGGTCACGGGGATCTCTTGGTGACAAAAGATGTTCAATTATTGTGGTGGTGGAGGGGGATTCTCGGGCTAGCCCTGGCACGATTGTTGCTTTTTCGCCTCCCTGTCCGGGGGTTTCTTTAGGGGGAGGTGGATACATGCACAAGGTTTTCGGAAACGAAGGGGGCTTCGCGGACCGGGAGCTCCGGATTATCCGATCGGCCCTGAAGCAGCGGACCCATCGGGAGTCTTCGCTTCCCGAGCCGAATAAGAGATCCGCTCCTGGCGGCCCCGCGCCCCGCCCTAAGCGGGACAAAGCAGCTTGACGCATGCCAGAGGGGCTGCTACGGGCCCCTTCACATCCCCTTGAGCACCCTCGCGAAGAGGGCAGCTCCCATTTCTGTCTGGCCGAGGATCTTCGTCCTTTCCGGAGGAGGTCCCTCAGTCTCCCAAGTGCTGGTGGAGCGATGGACACGTGGGCACTACCCCTTGACGCCTCCGGGGGACCGTGCTATAGATGACACGTTATGAGTGGGATCAGCGTGTTGCATCTCGTCCTGCAAGCGGGCCCGGTGGCCAAGGGGGTCCTCCTTCTCCTCCTCTTCTTCTCCATCGCCTCCTGGGCCATCATCTTCGCAAAGCTGAGGACCCTGCGAAAGGCAGAGCGGCAGTCGGACGCTTTTCTCCGCCTCTTTCGCACGTCCAAGAATCTCAGTGCGACGTACGAGGAGGCCAAGCGGTACCCCGCATCTCCAGTGGTGGGGCTCTTTCGAGAGGGATTTCGGGAGCTCAGTCAGCATGGGAGGGGAAATCCGCACCCCGGCGGCAATCCCGCTGGGATGCCCTTGACGCTGCCGGCGGAGCGGAGTGGTGAGATCCTCGATGGGATCGGTCGAACGCTCAGGCATGCCAGTCTGAGGGAGCTGTCCCAGATAGAGCGTCATCTCATCTTCCTGGCCACGACCGGCAGCGTGACCCCCTTTATCGGCCTCTTTGGTACGGTCTGGGGCATCATTGATGCCTTCGTCGGGATCGGGGCGGCGGGGTCGGCCAATCTGGGGGCTGTCGCCCCGGGCATCGCCGAGGCCCTGATCGCCACCGCCGCGGGATTGGCTGCGGCCATCCCTGCGGTCATCGCCTATAACTATTTCGTGAATCGCATCCGCGGTATTGGGACTCGTCTGGATATCTTTACCCTGGAGTTTATGGGCCTGGCAGAGCGGCTCGTGGGGGGACGATGAGCGCGCACCTTCCCGGATCGGAGCAGCGGCTGGGCGGCGCCCTGTCCGAGATCAACGTCACCCCCTTCGTGGATGTGGTGTTGGTGCTCCTCATTATCTTTATGATCACCGCTCCCATGATGATCCGAGGGATCGACGTCCAGGTCCCGCGCACCGAGACCAGAAATGTCCAGCCCGAAGAGCGCTTGATCCTGACCGTCACCAAGGACAAGATGATCTATCTGGATGACCAGCAGATCACCCTGGATCGGCTGCAGAAGGTGCTGACCGGTCTGCAGAAGCGGAACCCGCGGGCGGCGGTCTTTCTGCGGGCTGACGAGAAGGTCCCCTATGGGGTGGTGGTTCAGGTGATGGACGCGGTGAAGAAGGCCGGGATCGACCGGCTGGGCATGGTGACCGAGCCCCTGCATCCTCAAGAGCGAGGGCAGTAGGGGAGTGGGGCACCCGTGGACGATGGACGGGGGGCGCCGAGAGCTTACGGTCAATTTTGCCTTCTCCCTGGTGTTGCACTTTCTGGTTTTCGCCGGGGTGTTTCTTACTCCTTCGCTTTATGCGCACCGGTTTCACGTGCCGGTGGCGTACAAGGTGACGTTGGTGGACCTTCCGGGGACACAAAGGGTGCCGTCGTCGCCTGCGGGGAAGCCGGCTGTGAAGGTGGAGGCCCCGAAGGTGGAGACCCCGAAGGCTCCGACGCCAGCGGCCCCGCCGTCGAAGGCGAAGGTATCCGAGGTGAAACCTGAGGCCCCGACGCCTTCGCCAGACACACTGGCCCTGCCCAAGAAGCAGAAGGCGGCACCGACGCCCCCGAAAGCCCCCCAGTCGTCCGGGGTGGCATCTTCGCCGGCGAAGGTCTACCAGGCCCCGGCTCAGGCAGCCCTGCCGGCCGGCCCGGGCGGAGGTGGACTCGGGGGGGTTGTCGCAGAGAGCGGCGTCTCTGCCGATAACGCTGATCCTTCTCTCAGCTACTATCTGGTAGCGATCCAGGAAAAGGTGAGCAGTCGCTGGGTTGAGCCGCCCTCGGGCCTCGCGCCCCGTCAGGTACAGCGGGTGACGCTCGGCTTCACCGTGGTACGCTCTGGCCTGGTCCGCGATATCCAGGTCTTGACCCCTTCGGGGAGTATCTTTTTGGATCAATCGGCCCTGCGGGCGGTCCAGGAGGCGGTTCCCCTTCCCCCTTTCCCTCCGCTCTTTGCGCAGGAGAGGCTGCTGGTGCGGTTCCACTTTGAGATGCGTGGGGAGTAACGGCATGACGAGACTCGCGCGGATCATCTGGCTGTTGCTCTTGTCCAGTGGGTTGCTGGCCGTCGGCGCATCGGCCCAGGTGGACATCACGGTCACGCGGACGGTGATTCAGCGCATCCCCATCGCCGTGGTGGGGTTGCGCCCCTCAGGCGTGTCGGGGGGTGGGGATCTGGCGGCGCAGGCCCTGTCGGTCCTGGTGGATGATCTGGAGTTCTCCACGGTGTTCGAGGTGCTGCCGCCCACCTTCCTGCCGTTCGACGCCAGGGAGGTCCGCCTGGGCGAAGAGGAGAAGGTGCTCGCGCCCTTGAATCACCTGAAGGTCCAGGCCATGGTGGTGGCGGAGCTCACACAGCGGGGGAAGGACCTGACCCTTGAGGGGCGTGTCTATAACGTGAGCCGCGGGGTCTTTCTCGGCGGCAAGCGTTACTTCGGAGAGGTCACGGCCATCAGGACGATGGTTCACCGACTGGCCGACGAGGTGGTGTTGCGGCTCACAGGCGAGCGAGGGGTTGCCTCGACCCGGATCGCCTACGCGAACGCCGAGAAGGGTGCGACCGAACTCTATCTAATGGACTACGATGGCCACAACCCGACGATCGCCACGGGGAACCGATCCATCAACCTCTCACCGCGCTTCTCGCCTGACGCAAAGCTGCTCGCGTATACGTCCTACCGGGATGGGAATCCGGATCTATACCTCCTCAATCTCGAGACGGGACGGCGGGACAAGGTATCGGCCTTGCCCGGGCTCAACATCGCCCCCGGCTGGTCCCCAACGGGCCAGTGGCTCGCCCTGTCCTTGAGCAAGGATGGGGGGACGAACCTGTACCTGATGCGGCCGACGGGCGGGGAGCTCCGTCGCCTCACGAACGGCCTCGCGATTTCGGTCTCTCCCTCCTTCTCTCCCAACGGGCGGCAGATCGTTTTCACCTCGGATCGGGGTGGTTCCCCGCAGATCTACATGATGGATCTCGAGGGGACGAATCTCCAGCGACTGACCTTTGAGGGGGAGTACAATGCATCCGCCCGCTGGTCGCCGCGAGGCGACAAGATCGCCTTTGCCTCCAACCGGGGAGGTGGAGGCTTCCAGATCTATCTCATGAATCCCGATGGAACCGGAGTGCAGCAGATCACCACCGCCGGGGTCAACGAGGACCCCGCGTGGTCGCCCGACGGGCGGCACCTGGTCTTTACCTCGAATCGAACCGGGAAAAAAGATATCCATGTCATGCACGCCGATGGATCGGGACAGAAGCGCCTGACGCGAAGCGGCTCCAAGAGCTTTGCCCCGGATTGGTCGCCCTGACGATCTGGGATGCCGGGGAGGGGGTGTCATACCACAGAAAGGAGGAGAGGATGGTTAGAGGGAGAGAGGCGAAAGAACAGCGGTGGTCCGGAGGGAGGTTTTGGGGTCCGATTCTTATCGTGGGCGCGGCCCTGCTGTTAACCGGCTGTCCCAAGAAGCCGGAGGTGGGAGCAGGTGGCCCAGGGGCCGCGGGGGGTCCAGGCGCGGAGCAGGTCACCCCGGCGAAGCCGATTACAGAGGCTCCTGTACAGCCCGGGGCGAGGCCAACGGGGGAGGGCCCGCTGAAGGATGTCTTCTTCGATTTCGACAAGGCCGTTCTGAGAGACGATGCCAAGCAGGCCCTGAACGAGGACATACAGTGGCTCAAGGCCAACCCGGCCGCACGCACCATGGTCGAGGGGCACTGCGATGAGCGGGGGACCAACGAGTACAACCTGGGACTAGGCGACCGCCGGGCCAAGGCGGTCCGGGACTACCTGGTGGCCGGGGGGATCGATGCCAAGCGGATCTCGACGATCAGCTATGGCGAGGAGCGGCCCTTTGTCCTTGGCCACGACGAAGCCGCCTGGAAATTTAACCGCCGGGGCCACTTCGTTATACAGAAGTAGCCGAGGCAGCGGAAGACAATCGGAAGGAGGGAGCGCACGTCGCTCCCTCCTCCGCGCAAGGGAAACACACCCGTATTCCGGGTGATCTTATGAGGGAGATGATGATGGTGAGGTATTTCGTCTGGCTCCTCCTCGTCGGCACTGCCCTGCTGAGCAGTGCCTGTATGGTGACCACGGAACAGTTCCAGGCCCTTCAGCAGGACGTCCGAAACCTCCGCGGGGACGTCAACACCATGGCGAAACGGGCGGGGGGTGATGGAGGGGCTTCCCGGTCGACCGATCTCGTGGCCCGCCTGGAGGAGCTTGCGGTTGAGACCCGGATGGTCCAGGGCCAGTTGGAAGAGGCCAACTACCGGCTGTCGGAGCTCAGCAAGCGACTGGATGCGACCGAGGTGAAAGTGGCCCGCCTCTCGGGGGAGGCGGTGAGACCCGGCGGGACCTCTGCGACAGGTCAGCTCCCCGCTCCCCTCCCGGGTGTTGCGCCCCAAGCCGGATCGCCTGGGGCGGGGCAGCCTGGTCCCTCGACTGGCCAGCCCCTGCCTCCGCGGGGTGGAGCCTCTGCGCTGCCGCAGGCCCCGGGCGCGACCGTTCCGGAGCAGCCGGTAATGCAGGGATCCCTCCCTTCACCGGACGAGGTGTACACGAAGGCGCTGAATGACTACCACAAGGGCAACTACGATTTGGCCATCAGCGGCTTCAAGAGCTATCTGACCTTCTACCCCAAGACCAGCCTGGTCCCCAATTCCCAGTACTGGCTTGGCGAATCCTACTATGGCCAACGGAAATACCGGGAGGCGATCCGGGAGTTTGACAAGCTGATTAAGGAGTATCCCGACAGCGCCAAGGTTCCCGCGGCGATGCTGAAGCAGGGCTATGCCTATTTGGAGCTGAACGAGAAGGGCCAGGGGCAACGCGTGCTCCGGGAGCTTGTGGCCAAGTTCCCCAAGTCCGGGGATGCGCGGCGGGCCCAGGACACCCTGCAGGGGCTCCAATAAGTTCGCTGGACAATCCTCACCTTCACCATACCTCCTTGGCCGGCAATCTCATAGGGGTGCGCGGGCAATGCGACCCATCGTCGGCTTCGAGGTGAAACCCTTACCCGGCGAGTCTTCCGAAATGATCATTGCGGGGTCCAAGCGGACGCTGCTCGAGGCCTGGTCGCAGCTCTGAGGAGAAGCTGTCGGCGATCAGCCGTCAGCAGTCCGCCCCTCACCACTGGTCACCAGCCACTGACCACCAATCACTAACTCAGTCGTGGCTCTTCCATGAGCTTGATCACCTGGCCGGTCAGGACGGCTGCGCCGCGCTGATTGGTGATGACAATATCGAGCGGGACGATCGGAGGCCCTTTGCCCTTCTGCGAGCGGCGGACCTGGTCGGGTGGCGGGGCTGAGGCTGACATGCTGAGCTGATCTCCTGGCTCGATGGGCGCTCCGAATTGCGACACCCGGGCCGTAAGGAGGAGGTGGCCTGGCGAGCTTTCGGCCGAGGTCATCGCCAGCGTCCCGAGACCGAGCAGGGGACTCACCTGGTGTGGATAGAGGGGGCCGAACAGGGCCTGGGTGGCGCGCACCAGCTCGGCGGTGATTGTCTTGGTGAAGGTCTGGTGGCGGGGACTCGCCGGGTCGGTGAAGTCGTGTACCA
>Ga0209885_1000034_pt1 | contig 18654 bp, 15 predicted proteins | sample GWRWS3_40_50_FD_187223 | JGI IMG/M metagenome (GOLD analysis project Ga0209885, IMG submission 187223) | Riverbed sediment microbial communities from areas with vegetation nearby in Columbia River, Washington, USA - GW-RW S3_40_50 (SPAdes)... | ecosystem: Environmental > Aquatic > Freshwater >... | reverse complement strand
TCCGCGAGGACGAGACTGCGGCCGCCTGCATGGGGGTCGATCCCATTCGGACAAAGCTGCTGGCCTTTGCCCTGGGCGCCTCCTTCTCGGGTTTCGCCGGGGCCTTTTACGCGGCGAAGCTTCAGGCCATCTTCCCCGAGCTGTTCCGGTTTCAGGTCTCCATCATAATCCTCTGCATGGTCGTCCTGGGGGGCATGGGGAGCATCAAGGGGGTGATCATCGGGGGGATGTTTATCCTCTTCTTCGACCGGGTGGTCCTGGCGCAATCGACCCAACTGGTGAGGGGCCTCGGGAGGATCTTGAACGTCACCCCCCTGATGAATGTCGACCTGCAGCTCTGGCGGTGGCTGTGCTTCGGCGCCACGTTGATCATCGTCATGGTCCTGAGACCAGAGGGGCTCTTCCCCTCGCAACGATGGCGGGCCGAGCTTCACGCGGCGGAGGGAGTCGGCGGAGAGTCGGCAGCGCGATGACCTTGCTGGAAGCCAAGAAGATCACCAAGAGGTTCGGCGGCCTCGTCGCTGTCAACGAGGTCGATTTCACCATCGGGCAGGGCGAGATCCGGGGCCTCATCGGGCCCAACGGTGCGGGCAAGACGACCTTCTTCAACTTGGTGACCGGCCTGTACCGGCCCACCTCCGGACATCTCGCCTTCGACGGCCGAGAAATTGGCGGGCTCAGGTCCAACCAGATCACCGCCCTCGGCATTGCCCGCACCTTCCAGACCATCCGCCTCTTCCCGAATATGGCCGCATTGGAGAACGTCTTGGTAGGGATGCATTGTCGGCTTCAGGCGGGTTGGATCGGGGCGCTTCTCCGCCCCCCGTCGGTCAAGGCGGAGGAAGCGCGGGCGAAGAAGCGGGCCGGGGCGCTCTTAGAGTTTGTGGGCCTGGGCGACAGGCCCTGGGTCCTGGCGAAGAACCTCCCCTATGGCGATCAGCGGCGGCTCGAAATCGCCAGGGCATTGGCCACGGACCCAAAGCTCTTGCTCTTGGACGAGCCGACGGCCGGAATGAACCCCAAAGAGACAGAGGCCCTCACAGGCTTCATCGGACGCTTGCGGAGGGAATTGGATCTCACTATCCTCCTCATCGAGCACCGGATGGAGGTGGTGATGGGGATCTCGGATCGGGTGACGGTCCTCGACTACGGAGTAAAGATCGCCGAGGGCACGCCGGCCCATGTGCAGCAGGATCCCGGAGTGATCGAGGCCTATTTGGGGAAGGGCGGGATCGTGGAGCACTTTGATGCTCAAGCTTGAAGCGGTCCACGCCGCCTACGGAAACATCCGGGCCCTCAGGGGGATCTCCCTCTTGGTGGAGCGAGGAGAGATTGTAACCATGATTGGCGCCAACGGGGCGGGCAAGACCACGACGCTGAAGACCATCCTGGGGGTGCTCCGCCCCCGACAGGGCCGGATCTTCTTCGGAGAGGAACGGATTGACGGCCTGCCCCCTGACCAGGTCGTGCGCAGGGGGATTGCCTCGTCGCCTGAGGGGCGCCGGATCTTTCCGCGGATGACGGTCCTGGAGAATCTCGAGCTGGGGGCCTTTGCTCGAACCGACACGGCGAATGTGCAAAGAGATACGGAATGGGTGTTGGCGCTGTTCCCTCGCCTTCGCGAGCGGCTTGGCCAAAAAGGGGGGACCCTCTCCGGGGGAGAGCAGCAGATGCTTGCCATCGGGAGGGCCCTCATGGCCCGGCCACGGGTTCTTCTCTTGGATGAACCCTCCATGGGCCTCTCGCCGATCCTCGTCGAGACTATCTTCTCCATCATCCGGGATATCAATCGAGAGGGGACTGCGATCCTCGTGGTTGAGCAGAATGCTCGCATGGCGCTGAGCGTTGCCCACCGCGGTTACGTCATTCAGACCGGGCAGATTGTCCTGGAGGGAGCAGCCCGGGATCTCATGATCAACGAGGAGGTTCGGAAGGCCTATCTGGGTACGTAGATGGTCGAGAGGATCGAAAGACAATGAGCAAGAAGCCCAAGATAACTCCCGTGAATTTCATGCATCCCGATCCGGCCGTTGTCGAAGAGGCGGCGGCGGTCTTGCGGAGGGGAGGGCTTGTCGCCTTTCCCACTGATACCCTGTATGCGCTGGGTGCCGACCTGTTCAGGCCGGAGGCGGTCGCCCGGGTCCTTGAGGTAAAGAAACGCCCTCAGGATAAGCCGATTCCCGTCCTTATCGGCAAAATGGAAGACGTGAACGAAGTCGCGAGGGAACTGCCGGGAGCTGCGTGGCAACTGGCTGAGCGATTCTGGCCAGGTCCCCTCACCTTGGTGCTCCTTGCTGCCCCGAAGATTCCAGAGGCCGTCACGGCTGGAACAGGGACCGTCGGGATTCGGATCCCGAAATCTCACCTGATCTTGGAAATCCTTGCAGCACTTGATCGCCCCATCACCGGAACCAGTGCGAACAGAAGTGGTGGAGTCGACCCAGTGACGGTCGCAGATGTCGTGAGGGGCCTTGGCAACCGATGCGACCTGGTTTTGGACGGCGGACGGGTACCGGGAGGGACTGCCTCGACGGTCCTCGATTGCACCGAACTCCCCTTCCGCATCATCAGAGAGGGGGCCATCACTGCACAGGCGCTAGGCGCCGTGCTGGGCAAGGAGATCTTGCACTTATCCTGAGATCTCATTTGAAGGGGGGCGGGAATTATGATAAGTTATTGATTTAGGGGCCTGGAGGCCCAAAGGATTTCGACGTTGGGGATCGAGGACCTTGTTGAAAGTATCAAGTCATACACCCCTGATGCGGACGTAGCGATCCTGCGCAGGGCCCACGAATTCGCCGCGACCGTCCACCGGGGACAGGCGCGGCGCTCGGGCGACCCTTACCTCTCCCACCCCATGAGGGTGGCGGCGATCCTCGCAGATCTCAAAATGGATGTGCGAGCCATTGCCGCAGGCCTTCTGCACGATGCCATCGAGGATACCCAGACGACCATCGAGGAGGTTCGAACCCTCTTTGGCGACGAGATCGCCGACCTGGTCGATGGGGTTACCAAACTGTCCAAGCTTCCCTTCTCCACCCGTGAGGATCGCCAGGCGGACAGCTTTCGGAAGATGCTGCTGGCGATGGCGAAGGATATCCGGGTGATCATGATCAAGCTGGCCGACCGCCTTCATAATATGCAGACCCTGGACCCGCTGCCGGAGGCCAAGCGCCAACTCATCGCCAAGGAGACCCTTGAGATTTACGCCCCGCTGGCCCATCGCTTGGGTATGGCCAAGATCAAGCAGGAGCTCGAAGACCTGAGCCTGCGACACCTGGATCCTGAGGCCTATCGAGACTTGGCCATCCAGATCGCCAGGAAACGACAGGAGCGGGAGGCGCAGGTCAACGAGGCGATCGCCGTCCTCAAGCAGAAACTGACCGAGGTCGATATTCCCGGTGACATCACCGGTCGCCCCAAGCACTTCTACTCGATCTACCGGAAGATGCGTGACCAGGGCAAGACCTTCGATGAGATTTACGACCTCACCGCGATCCGGGTGATCACGAATACCGTCAAGGATTGTTATGGCGCCCTGGGGATGGTCCACAGCCTCTGGAAGCCTATCCCGGGCCGGTTCAAGGACTTCATTGCCGTCCCCAAGTCCAACATGTACCAGTCCCTTCATACGACCGTGATCGGCCCCAAGGGGGATCCGACCGAAATCCAGATCCGGACCCAGGAGATGCACCGGACGGCGGAGGAGGGCATCGCCGCCCACTGGGCCTACAAGGAGGGGAGAGCCACCCTCGATGAGTCGGACAAAAACTTCCTCTGGCTGCGTCAGTTGCTCGATTGGGGCCGGGATCTGAAAGATAGTCGAGAGTTTCTGCATACGCTGCGTATCGACCTGTTTCCGGACGAGGTCTACGTCTTTACCCCGAAGGGGGATGTCAAGGGATTGCCCCGCGGGGCCACCCCGATCGACTTTGCCTTCAGCATTCACACCGACGTCGGCCTCCGGTGTGCAGGGGCCCGGGTCAACGGACGGATCGTGCCCCTCCGGTACGAACTCAGCAACGGGGACATCGTGGAGATCCTGACCGCGGCCACACAGCATCCGAGTCGGGATTGGCTCAAGATCGTCAGGACCTCCAGGGCGCGCAGCCGCATCAAGGCGTGGATCAAGAACGAGGAGCGGGTCCAATCCATCACGCTGGGGAAAGAGCTCTTGGACCGAGAGTTTCGAAAGATCGCAAGGGCAAGTCCGTCGCTGTCGAAGCTCGAGGCCGTTGGCCAGGCCTTGGAGCACTACAAGGTGGGGAGCGAAGAGGAACTGTACGCGGCCATCGGCTTCGGCAAGATCTCTCCCCGTCAGGTGGCGCTGAAACTGCTTCCGCCCGAGCAGGCGCAGGCGATCGTGGAGGAGGAGAGCAAGGGAAGGAGGGCACCGGTCAAGGCGGCGGAGGAGGGGATCCATATCGACGGGGTAGATGATATCTTGCTCCACTTTGCCAAGTGCTGTGACCCCCTCCCGGGAGACGACATCATCGGCTTCATCACCCGGGGACGGGGGGTCACCATCCATACCGCCGATTGTCCCAACGTCCTGGCCATCGGATACGATTCCGAGCGACAGATCCGGGTCCACTGGGACGAACGGACGAAGGTCCCGCATCAGGTGAAGATCAAGGTGACCATCGGGGAGGACCGCCCAGGGCTCCTGGCGGAGATCAGCAGTGCCATCTCTTCCACCAACGCGAACATTGCGCAGGCAGAGATCCGGGTCACCGAGGAGAAACGGGGACTTAACACCTTTGTCCTGGAGGTCTTCGATCTGAAACAGCTTCAGGGGGCGATGCAGGCGATCCGGCGGGTCAAGGGTGTCATGGGGGTCGAGCGCATCCGCAGCCACTGACGAGTTCACAGTTCAGAGTTCATGGTTCATGGAAAAAATGCGAGGGGGTTCGGGTCTTACCATGAACTATGAACCCTGAACCTTGAACTGCAGCGCTCTGCGCTGCTTAGCTGGCCTTTTGCACCTTGCCGGAGCGGAGGCATCGGGTGCAGACGTGGATATGACGGGGGGTGCGGTTGATCAGCGCGTGGACCCGATGAATGTTTGGCAGCTGTCGCCGTTTGCTCACGTTGTGGGCGTGGCTGATCCGGTGGGCTACCCTTGGACCCCTTCCGCAGATCTCGCACCCACGCCTCATCTTGGCCACTGGTGCCTCTCCCCGATGGTGAACCCTGCCACTCACCGAACGCGAGGGAGACTACTGAAAGTCGCATGAAAAGGCAAGGGATTTCTTCAGTCCCGCATGCCCCGAATCTCAGCATGCCGGTACGGTACCTCAAGGGGGTGGGGCCGAAGCGGGCTCAGGCCCTTGCCCGGCTGGGGGTGCGGACCGTGGCAGACGCTCTCTACCTCTTGCCTTTCCGACACGAGGATCGAAGGGTTCTTCGGCCGATCCGGGATCTGAGTGCGGGCCTTCAGGAGACGGTGGTGGGAGAGGTCAAAGGGACGGCAGTCACCTCAACCCGCCGTGGCTTCAAGATCCTGTCGGTCATCCTCGCAGACGGAACCGGGACGTTAGTCGCCAAATGGTTTCATCAACCGTACCTCAAGCAGCGCTTCCACCCCGGTCACCGGGTCATCGTGTCGGGGAAAGTGAGTTGGGGTCCGGGGTTCGAGATGGTGAACCCGGATTACGAGCCATGGGAGGATGGAAGCCAGACCCACACGGGCTGCATCGTCCCGGTGTATCCCTTGACTGATGGACTGTTCCAACGGTGGCTTCGGAGCTTCATGAAAGACCTCATCCTGGCGTGGGCCCCGCGTGTTCAAGACTTCCTTCCGCACGGGATCCTCCATCGTCACGGCCTCATGACCCTTCCCGAGGCTCTCCGGGCAATCCATTTTCCCGAGCAGATGGAGGACGCGGAGGCGGGGAAGAGGCGCCTCGCCTTCGATGACCTCCTCCTGTTGAGCCTCGGCGTGGCCCGCATGCGTCGGGCGGCAGAGGCGGATGTGGCGGCCGCCATGGCGGGGGCACCGGGCATCGAAACGGCGGTGCGAGCACGTCTGGGGTTTGAGCTTACACCCGCCCAGGAGCGGGTGTTGGAGGAGATCAAGGCTGACATGGCGCGGCCTCGACCCATGATGCGCCTCCTGCAAGGGGATGTGGGGTCTGGGAAGACGGCGGTGGCCCTCCTGGCCATGGTCCATGCCGTGGGAAGCGGCTTCCAGGGGGCGATTATGGCGCCCACAGAGATCCTGGCGGAGCAACACTATCTGAAGGCCCAGGCCGTCCTGGAACCTGTGGGGATTCAGATCGGCCTCCTGAGCGGAGGGACAAGCGTACGGGAGCGGGAGAGGCTTCGGCAGTCTATTGCCGCGGGTGAGGTGCAGGTGGCCATCGGAACCCACGCCCTTCTGCAGGAGGCGGTCAGCTTTCACCGTCTGGGTGTCATCGTCGTGGACGAGCAGCACCGCTTTGGGGTGAAACAACGGGCGGAGTTGGCCGCCAAGGGTTCTCGTCCGCATACCTTGGTCATGACCGCAACCCCGATCCCCAGAACCTTGGCTTTCGCGCTCTACGGTGACCTCAACCTCTCGACCATCGAGGGGCTGCTACCAGGACGGCAACCCGTGAAGACCGAGCTTGTCCCCGAGGGGATGCGCCTGCAGGCCTACGAGTTCGTGCGGGAGGAGGTCCGAAGGGGAGGAGCTGCGTACGTGATCTGTCCCCTCGTGGAAGAGAGTGAGGAGGCCGATCTGAAGGCGGCGACGAGTTTGGCCGCCGAGCTCCAGCAAGGGATTCTTCGTGACAGCAGCGTCGGTTGTATCCACGGCCGGATGCGGACAGAGGAAAAACGCAGGGTCATGGACGCCTTCCGCAATGGGGAGATTCAGGTTTTGGTGGCCACCACGGTGGTGGAGGTGGGAATGGATGTTCCGCGGGCGACGGTGGTGGTGGTGGAACATGCCGATCGCCTTGGCCTCACGCAACTGCATCAGATTCGGGGAAGGGTCGGGCGGTCCCAGGCCCAAGCGGTCTGCTTCCTGATTCACGGCCGGTACCTCACCGAGGAGGGCGCGGCCAGACTTCAGGCCATGGTGGAGTGGGCGGATGGGTTTCAGCTCGCCGAACGGGATCTGGAGCTCAGGGGGCCAGGAGAGCTGTTCGGGACGCGGCAAGCGGGAGTACCGGATCTTAAAGTTGCCCATCTTCTTCGAGACGTGAGGCTCCTCGAGCTTGCCCAGCGGGAGGCCTTGAGGCTGGTGGAAGAGGATCCTCACCTCATCGGTCACTCGTTGCTCCGCGATGCCGTAGAGCAGCGGTGGGAAGGGGCACTGGCGCTGGCTACCGTCGGCTGACAAACATATGCTGGAAGGCTGGTACGCTAGGAGGCTAGCAGGCTAAAAGCGTATGGGCACTGAGGAAAGCATACGAGGATCCGGTCCTTGCCGCATTGAGCCTTTGAGCATCCAAGCATCCCAGCATACTAGCGTTCCAGCGGTGGGAGGCGTATGCGGGTGATCGCAGGGGAGGCGAAAGGACGACGACTCAAGGCTCCGAAGGGGAAGAGGGTCCGTCCAACTTCCGACTACCTTCGGGAGGCTCTTTTTGGTATTCTCGGAAGCTCAGTCCGGGGGGTTCGATTTCTTGACCTGTACGCCGGGTCGGGGGCAGTCGGCATCGAGGCCCTGAGCCGTGGCGGTGCCGAGGTTGTCTTTCTCGAGCAGGATCCGGCCTGCCTTCGCGTGCTCCGGGAGAACGTCAAGACGGCCGGCTTGCGGCAGAACCGGGTGCTCGCCGGTGACGTGCTGCGCGTCCTGCCGCGTCTCGCCCGTCAGCGGGAAAGCTTCGATTTCATTTTTCTGGATCCTCCCTATGGCAGCGGCCTCGCCCCCCGTACGTTGGGCGTGGTGGCCTCCGGCGACCTGCTCCGGCCCCGTGGGGTTGTGATCGTTGAGCACTTTGCCAAGGAGCCACTTCCGGAGCGTATCGGGAATCTTCATCGCATCCGAGAAAGGGCACACGGCCAGACCGTGTTGAGCTTCTACGCACGGGCACCGGAGGTCGAACAGTGAAGAGTATCCTGGCGGTCTATCCCGGCACCTTTGATCCCTTCACGAACGGGCACCAAGACATCCTGGAGCGCGCCTTAAAGATCTTTCCCCGGATGATCGTGGCGGTCTCCGGCAATCCCGAGAAGGCCCCCCTCTTCACGCTCGAGGAGCGGATGGAAATCATCCGGGATGCGGTGAGGGACATGCAGGGGGTCCGGGTCGATCCCTTTCACACCCTCCTCGTGGACTACGTGAAGACGCAGGGGGCGGCCGTTGTGATCCGCGGCCTCAGGGCCATCTCCGATTTCGAGTACGAGTTCCAGATGGCCCTCATGAATCGCCGGATCGCTGAAGACATCGAAACGGTCTTCCTGATGCCCCACGAAGCCTATACCTACCTGAGCTCGCGGTTGGTCAAGGAGGTTGCTCTGCTCGGCGGCACCGTGAAGGGCTTGGTGTCTCCAGTTGTGGAGCGGATGCTCAGGGAGAGGTATCGCCAGCGTAAATCGGGAAAACGGTAAGGAGGCATACATGGCCCTGTCACGACGCGTGCGCAGCATCAGCCCCTCGTCGACCCTCGCCCTGACCGCCCTGGCGAAGCAGATGCAGGCGGAGGGCATCGACGTCATCAGCCTTGCGGGGGGGGAGCCCGACTTCGATACCCCGAAACACGTCAAAGAGGCGGCGATCCAGGCTATCCGGGAGGGGTTCACGAAGTATACGGCGGTCGCGGGGACTGAGCAGCTCCGGGACGCGGTGGTCGCCAAGCTGAAACGGGATAATGGACTGGAATATACCCGGGACGAGGTCATCACCTGCGCCGGCTCCAAACAGGCCCTCTATAATCTGGGGATGGTCCTTTTCGATAAGCGAGATGAGATCATCATTCCCGTGCCGTACTGGGTGACGTATCCCGAACAGGTCCGGCTGGCAGCTGCGACCCCGGTCTTTGTGCCAACCGCCGAGGAGGAGGGTTTCCGCGTGAAGCGGAGGGATGTCGAGCGGGTCTTGACCCCTCGGACAAAGGCGTTGATCCTCAATTCCCCCTGCAACCCCACGGGCGCGGTGATCGAGACCGAGGAACTCAAGGCCATCGCCGAACTGGCGGTGGAGAAGGATTTCTATCTCGTCTCGGATGAGGCCTACGAAACGCTGACCTATGACGGGGTCAAACACGTGAGCATCGCATCCCTGGGAGAGGAGGTCAAGGCACGGACCTTTGTCGTGGGCGCGGTTTCTAAGACCTACGCGATGACCGGATGGCGGTTGGGGTATGCGGCTGGACCCAAGGAGATCATCAAAGCCATGATCGATCTCCAAAGCCATTCCACCTCGGCCCCGACCTCGATCAGCCAGAAGGCCGCCGTGGCCGCTCTGTTAGGGTCGCAGGAGACGGTCGAGGTCATGCGAGTGGAGTTCGATAGGCGACGGCGCCATCTCCTGGAGCACCTGCAACGAATTCCGGGGGTGACGTGTGTCCCGCCCCAGGGGGCCTTTTACGCCTTCCCCAATGTGTCCGCCTTCTACGGGAAAAAGATTGCCCGAGGCCGTAAGATCAACAGCTCCACCGATCTCGTGGCCTATCTCATTCGGGAGGCCCGCGTCACGGCCGTCCCGGGCGCCGATTTTGGAAGTGACAAACACCTTCGCCTCTCGTACTGCCTCAGCATGGAGCAGATCCGCGAGGGGCTCGAGCGGATGGGCAGGGCGCTCGAGCAGCTCCGATGAGAGATGCGCGGACCGGGGCAGGGGACCGGGACTCGTGCTCGAGGGGGTGCCAGGACGGGCGTGCTCGACGATGGTGCGTTGGGTCCTTTTCACGGCCGGCCTGATCCTCTGGGCGAGTCTGCTGTTGGGGGAGGGAATTCTCCCTCGCCGGGGAGGGACCTACCACTATACCCTGGGTCCCTCGGACCCACCCTCGCTCGATCCTATCCACATCACCGATACCGTCTCCCACGCTGTCGCTTCCGAACTGTATGACGGGCTCGTCACCTTCGATCGAGACCTGAAGGTCCAGCCTGCCATTGCCAGGCGATGGGTCGTCTCCGGCGACGGACGGACCTATACCTTCGATCTCCGGTCCGAGGTCCGATTCCACAACGGCCGGTCCGTGACCGCCGAAGACTTCCGCTACAGCTTTGAGCGCCTGCTCCATCCCGAAACCCAGTCGGAGCGGACCTGGATCCTCGAGAAGCTGCAGGGGGCTCGGGAATTCATGGCAGGAAAGGCCCGCAGGGTCACGGGAATCGAGATCCTCGGGCCGCACAAGCTGCAGCTCACCCTCGAACGTCCCTTCGCCCCCTTCCTGGCCCTCTTGGCCTATCCGGCCGCCAGCGTCGTCCCCAGGGAGGAGACGGCGCGCTGGGGGCGGCAGTTTTCTACGCACCCGATGGGGACCGGGCCGTTTCATTTTCGCGAGTGGCGGCATGACGATCGGGTGGTCCTGGACGCCAACCCGGACTACTTCCAGGGTGCCCCGCATCTGGATCGGATCGTCTTTCGGGTGATCCCGGATGAGATGACGCGCTTTCAGGAGTTCAAGGCCGGAAATCTTGAGCACACCGACATCCCCACGGGTCTCTTTCAGATGGTGCGGAATGACCCGGTGCTGAGCCGGATGCTCTTTTCCGGCCCCGCCCTGGGGATCAATGCCATTCAGTTCAATCTCGAGAGACCGCCCTTCCGGGGAAACCCGAAACTGCGGCAGGCCTTTAACTACATCGTGGACAAAGAGGCCGTCGCCGCCGTGATTCTCGAGAAGCGGGTCATGCCGGCCCGGTCCATCCTTCCTCCGGGGATGGTGGGGCATAACCGGGACCTGCAGGGATACCCGTACAACAAGGCACACGCCAGGCGGCTCCTCGCTGAGGCGGGACATGAGGGGGGCAAGGACCTCCCGCCCCTGACGCTTCATTACAACACCGGGTTGGTCAACCGAAAGATTGCCGAGTTCGTCCAGGGGATGCTCCGGGAGATCGGGGTGACGGTCGCGCTGCGAGAAATGGACTGGCCTGCGTATCTCAATCTGGTGGACAGGGGGGATGTCCAGCTGTTCCGGCTCGGGTGGCTGGCAGACTATCCCGACCCGGAGAACTTCCTCACCGTCCTCTTTCACAGCCGCAATAAGGGATCCAAGGGGAATCTCTCCCGCTACGTCAATCCCCGCGTGGACGCGCTCCTGGACCGGGCCGACGCAGGCCTGGACCCCGTGGAACGCACACGACTCTACCGAGAGGCGGAGAAGATCATCGTTGAGGATGCCCCCTGGATCTTCTTGCATTACTACAGCACCGATGTCCTGATCCAGCCCCGGGTCAAGGGTCTCCGGGAGCAGATCTCGGCGATGGACAGCGCGCCGACCCTCGGGAATGTCCAAATGCGCATGGTGTGGCTGGAGAAGGAGGCGGGGTGATGGATCGGGGTGAAGGTTTCATCGATCTCAGAAGTGATACCGTGACCACTCCCACCGAGGCGATGCGGGAGGCAATGCGAGGCGCGGTGGTGGGAGATGATGTCTATGGCGAGGACCCCACCGTCAAGCACCTGGAGGCCCTGGCAGCGGAACGCCTAGACAAGGAGGCGGCTCTCTTCGTGCCCTCCGGGACCATGGGGAATCAGGTTGCCCTGTTGGTTCATGCGGCCAGGGGAGAGGAGGTTATCCTCGAAGAGAATTGCCACATCTATAGTTTTGAGGTCGGGGGACCGGCCTTTCTCGCAGGGATCCTGACCCGGACTCTGAGGGGAACGCATGGTATCCTCGATTCGCTGGAGATTCGCAAGGCGATCCGGCCGGAAAGCCTCCACACCGCCCGCACCGCTCTCATCTGCCTCGAGAGCCCGACCAACCGGGGAGGGGGAACGATCTATCCGCCGACCCTCCTCCAGGAGATCTTCGAGCTGGCCCATGACGCCGGCGTGGCCGTCCATCTCGATGGGGCCCGGATCTTTAACGCGGCCGTCGCGATGGGGGTTCCGGCGCCGGCACTTGCCCGATGGGCCGATTCGGTGATGTTCTGTCTGTCAAAAAGTCTCGCCGCCCCCGTTGGCTCCCTGCTGGCTGGGCGCCATGCCTTCATAGACCGGGCCAGGCGATTTCGGAAGCTCCTTGGAGGTGGGATGCGTCAGGCAGGGGTGATTGCGGCCGCCGGGATCGTCGCCCTTGAGACGATGATAAATCGATTAGGGGAAGATCACGACAACGCTCGGATCCTGGCCGAGGGTCTCAGTGGCATCGAGGGGATCGAGATCGACCTGAAGCGTGTGCAGACGAACATCGTGATTTTCGCCGTCCGGCACCCCACGATCACCGCCTCGACGCTCAGCCGAAGACTTCGGGGGGAGCGAGTCCTCGTCCATCAGATTTCCGCCGAGTCGATTCGGTGTCTCACCCACAAGGACGTGTCGCGGAGGGATGTGGAGCAGGCCCTGACGATCATGCGGCAGATCATGACGGCTTAGCCCGCATATCCTGAGGCGAGGTGGTCTTGGGTTTCCCGGCCTTGGATCGCCTGAGCAGCGAACAAAATTCCTGAGCAGCGGGGCTCAACGTTCGCCCCCGGTGGTAAACCATGAAGAGCTGGCGGAGGAGATTGAGCTCCGGGAGCTTGACCACCCCCAGACGGCCCTGAAGGATCTCGAGGGTGATGGCGAATTTCGAGACAATTGAAACGCCTAAGTTCGCCGCCACCGCCTGTTTGATCGCCTCCGTGCTCCCCAGCTCCATCGCCTTCTTCAGGCTGAGACGAACCCGGGCCAGCTCCTCCTCCATGATTTCTCGCGTTCCCGAACCCTGCTCGCGGAGGATGAAGACCTCCTCCCCTAGCTCCGCGACTCTGACCGACTCTTCGTGCGCCAGCCGGTGAGTCGGGGCGACAATGAGGACAAGTTCGTCCAGGAGATATTCCTCCCTTTCGAGTTCGGCCGGTTCTACGGGCGGCCCTACAAACCCGAGTTCTACTTCATGATTCAAGACCTGTTGGACGACGCGGGCCTTATTTGTGATCGCGAGGCTGATTTCTATATTGGGAGAGCTGGCTTTAAACTCGCCGAGGGGCTGGGGCAGCATATACGTCCCGATCGTGCTGGCGGCACTGATACGCAGGTGACCTCGCTGGAGCCCCCGCAATTGGTTGATCGTCTCCCGCGCCTCCTCGAGGGTTTGAAGGGCGATGTGGGCATGGTGATAGAGGATATTGCCCGCCTGCGTCAGCATGATCAGTCTGCCGATCCGGTCAAATAGCTGCATTCCCAACAGTTCTTCAAGGGCCTGAATCTGCCTGGAAACGGCGGGCTGGGTCAGGTAGAGTTTCTCTGCCGCCCTGGAGAAGCTGCCATGCTGCGCCACGGCCAGAAAGGCATTAAGCTGGGAAAAGTTCATATCCTTGCTCCGTGGTGGGTTCCCAGGCCGGCCTGGTAGTCCAACGACTGGCCGGAATGTGTATTACGTCAGGTAATAGTATCCATGTAAATTATGAATTTGACAAATATATTATCAGGGCGTATCACTTGTGACAAGGGCAGGAATCGAAATTACATCCGCGCTCACCCATCCGAGACTCAGCCCCATGCGGCAGGCGTCGAGCCATGATGATGAAGGGGATTACGGCGGGCGACATTATGACCAGCCCGGTCTATACCGTGGGCCCCGACGATAGGGTGACTCGTATCATCGCCCTGCTCTGCATCCATCGAATCAGCGGAGTTCCGGTTGTCGACAAGGGCGGTCACTTGATGGGCCTCGTCTCAGAACGAGATATCCTCGATGCAATGCATCCCGGGGTCGCCGGGCTGCATGGAACGAAGCCGCGGCGGCGCGCGCAACGTCTGCGAGATATAAGGGGACTTCGGGCCCGCGATATTATGGCTCGGCACATCGTGACCGCGGCGCCTGAGACCGAGCCCCTCCGACTCGCATCCCTCATGGCATTACATAAGATCCGACGCATCCCAATTATCGTGGGCAAGAAGCTCGTGGGGATTGTTAGTCATGGGGACGTGTGCCGGGCGATCTTCGAGACCGAGCAGTGGCCGCCGGCGCAAGGAGCGCGGCAAGCCGGTGGGGGGGGAAGACCAAGTGACTAATCGATTCAAGGGCGTACCGAGCATCCTGCACATGTTCAGTCCCCTACCTCACGTCAGCCCGTTTGACATTACCATGGCCTACGATGCGGGATTCCAGGCAGTGGTCCCGTACCCGAACGTCACCCCGGAGCAAGTGCCCAGCCTCGTACAGGACATTATCTTCTGCCGCAATCCCAAGGACGTAAGACGAAGCGCCATCTTCGTTGGCGGACGGGATGCTGGTGTCGCCATGGACACGCTCGGCGCAGCCAAGAAGGCCATGGTTCCACCCTTTGAAGTGTCCATCTTCGCTGATCCCAGCGGCGCATTTACCACCGCCGCCGGACTCGTCGCCTGCGTGGAGCATCAACTGAAAAAGCATCACCAAATGGAGTTGGCGGGGGCGCGCGTGGTTATCTTTGGCGGCACCGGCCCGGTCGGCATTGCCACCGGCGTGATCGCGTCCCTGGCGGGAGCCAAGACCACCATTGTCGATCACCTCTCCGTAGACGTGGCCGAGGCGAAGGCCAAGGAATACAACCGGCGTTGCGGCACTTCGATACGTGGAACGTATGCGTGCTCCGACGCGGATAAGGCGCGGCTGATTTCCAAGGCGGACGTCATTATCTCCACCGCCAAGGCGGGAGTACTGGTCCTTGACGCCTCCGTGCTCGAGGACGCGGAGGAACTGAAGGTCGCTGCCGATGTCAATACCGTTCCACCCGTCGGCATTGAGGGCATCGATCCAAAGGACAATGGCGCTCCATTGCAATACGCAACAGCCGCGAAGAGGGCGGTGGGGATCGGCGCATTGACCATCGGCAATGTCAAGTTCAAGACGCAACAGGCCCTACTCCATTCGATGCTGGACACAGAGAAGCCCGTCTACCTCGATTTCGCACATGCCTTTGGCGCCGCGCGCATATTGGTGTGACCGTCATGGGGGACAAAGCGGTCACAGTCCACCACGGCCATGACCGAAGAGCGAAGAACAATGGAGTCATCAAGTGAAACAGACGGCTCGGGTATAGATCCCGGAGCGTAAGGAGGGTAAGGAAATGACTTCCCAAGAACTTCAAGCCACAGCCAAAGCAATGGTCGCCAAGGGAAAGGGTATCCTGGCGATGGACGAGAGCAACCCCACTTGCGGCAGGCGATTCAAGAAAGTGGGCATTGAAAATACTGTAGACAATCGTCGCGCCTGGCGTGAATTGCTACTCACCACACCTCGGCTCGCCGATTACATCAGCGGCGCGATCCTATACGATGAGACCATCCGCCAATCCACTTCAGGAGGCACCCCGTTCCCGCGCTACATGGCCCAGCAGGGCGTGATACCCGGTATTAAGGTTGACACCGGGGCCAAGGATTTGGCTGGCTTTCCCGGAGAAAAGGTCACCGAAGGTTTGGACGGCCTGCGTGAACGCCTGGCGGAGTACAAAGGCATGGGTGCACGATTCGCCAAGTGGCGTGCCGTCATTACCATCGGAAACGGACTTCCGAGCAGGGGTTGTATTCACACGAACGCCCATGCCCTGGCGCGCTACGCCGCGTTATGCCAGGAGGCCGGCATCGTACCGATTGTCGAGCCCGAGGTATTGATCGACGGCGATCACACGATCGACCGCTGCCACGAAGTGACTTCCGAGACGCTCCGGGCGGTGTTCGCCGAACTCAAGGAGCAGCGCGTCCTCATGGAAGGGATGGTCCTCAAGCCAAGCATGGTCATCTCCGGACTCGACTGTCCGCAGCAGGCTTCCGTCAAGGAAGTGGCAGAGAAGACCGTGGAATGCCTGCTCAAAAACCTCCCCGAAAATCTCGCCGGTGTCGCGTTCCTGTCCGGTGGCCAGAAAAGTGAACTGGCTACCGCGCATCTCAACGCCATGAACGCGATGCACAGGGGTTTGCCGTGGCCGTTGACCTTCTCCTATGCCCGAGCCCTTCAGCAGTCGGCCATGGAGACCTGGTTGGGCAAGAGCGAGAATGTGGCTGCGGCACAGAAGCTCCTGTGCCATCGAGCCAAGCTCAACGGGGCTGCGTCAGTGGGTAGCTACAGTGAAGAAATGGAAAAAGAGGTGGCGTAGCTTGGGTCAAATCTGCAGGCGCGTCACAAAGGGGAGGAATCGATGAAGACTCCGACCAAGGCCGGGGCCGTCCGTTTCGAGCTACCCCCTGCGGGCCACTACGACGAGATGGACCGCCTCTCCGTGACGACCCTTCGCACCCTGGCCATGGACGCGGTCCAGCAGGCCAACTCCGGTCACCCGGGTCTCCCTATGGGTGCGGCTGACATCGCCTATGTCCTATGCACGCGATTCCTCAAGCACAACCCGGCCAACCCGGCCTGGCCGGATCGTGACCGGTTTGTCCTGTCGGCTGGGCACGGCTGCATGCTCCTGTACGGCCTGCTGCACTTGTCGGGCTACGACCTCTCGCTCGAAGAGATCAAACGCTTTCGCCAATGGGGGAGCCGGACACCTGGCCATTCCGAGTACGGCCTGACGCCTGGCGTGGAGACGACCACCGGCCCCCTCGGCCAGGGCTTTGCCAACGGGGTCGGGATAGCGGTAGCCGAGGCACATCTTGCGGCCCGGTTCAATCGCCCCGGCTACCCGGTGGTCGATCATTACACCTACGCCATCGTGAGTGACGGCGACCACATGGAGGGGGTTTCCCACGAGGCGGCATCGTTGGCTGGCCACCTCGGTTTGGGAAAGCTCATTTACCTGTATGATGCCAACGGCATCTCGATCGACGGGCCGACCTCGCTTGCCTTCACCGAGGATGTGGCTGCGCGGTTTGTGGCTTACGGATGGCACGTGCAGGCGATCGATGGCCACGATATGGTTGCTGTGGAGGCAGCCCTGCACGCCGCCAGGGCAGAGACGACGCGGCCCTCCCTGATCGTGGCGCGCACGCACATCGGCTACGGAAGCCCGAATCGCCAAGATACGGCCAAAGCTCATGGGGAGCCCCTCGGAGAGGAGGAGGTCCGCCTCACCAAGGAGCGTTATGGCTGGTCCCCCGAGGCGAAGTTTTACATCCCTGAGGAGGTCGGGGCTCGGTTTCGCGAATGCGCGAACAAGGGGGCGGCACAAGAGGACGAGTGGAGAAAGACCCTGGCCCGCTACGCGCAGGAGCATCCCGAGTTGGCCGCCCAGTTCCGAGCGGCCCTGGCCCGCGAGCTCCCCGAAGGGTGGGACGCGGACCTGCCAAACTTTCCGACGGACAAGCCGCTAGCAACTCGTGCCGCCTCCGGGAAGCTGCTCGACACCCTGGCCCCGCGGATCCCGACCCTCATTGGGGGCTCGGGAGATCTGACCGGGTCAAACAATACCCTCCCCAAGGGGGAGCAGGCGGTAAAGCGCGGGGACTTCTCCGGGCGCTACATCCACTTCGGCGTGCGGGAGCACGCCATGGGCGGCATTCTCAATGGCCTGGCGCTGCACGGGGGCCTGTTTCCCTATGGGGGGACCTTTCTGATCTTCAGTGACTACATGCGCCCCTCCATTCGGCTGGCGGCGCTGATGCACCAGCCGGTGATCTTTGTCTTCACGCACGATAGCATAGGTCTCGGGGAAGATGGACCGACACACCAGCCGGTGGAGCACCTGGCCAGCCTGCGGGCCATGCCCAACCTGGTCGCCATTCGCCCCGCCGATGCCACAGAAACCGTCGAGGCCTGGCGCATCGCCCTCTCTCGCCGGGACGGGCCGACGGCCTTGCTACTCACCCGCCAGGCGGTGCCGGTGGTGGACCGCTCGGTTCTCGCCCCGGCGTCCGGGGTGGCACGGGGTGGCTATGTCCTGGCGGACGTTGACAGGCCTGATGTTATCCTGATCGGCACAGGCTCCGAGGTGCACCTGGCGCTGGCCGCCCAGAAGCTCCTGGCCCAGCAAGGGGTGGCGGCGCGCGTGGTGAGCCTGCCCTCAACTGACCTGTTCGAACGGCAACCACCCGAGTACCGGGACGCGGTGCTGCCCCCGGGGGTCACGGCCCGGGTCGCGGTCGAGGCGGCAGCTACCTTCGGTTGGGAACGGTACGTTGGAGCTTACGGAACGGTCGTGGGGCTGGATCGCTTTGGCGCCTCGGCCCCTTATAAGACCATCTTTGAGAATCTTGGGCTCACCGCCGAGGCGGTGGCGGCTGCTGCACTTCGGGTCCTGGGGGCGCCCGGCTGAGGGAAGGGGAAGGATCGAAAGGGAGTGACATCGAGGATGGTGAAGCGCAGGGAAGAAAAGATGCCGATGGACCGCAACCTGGCCATGGATCTGGTGCGGGTAACCGAGGCCGCGGCCATGGCGGCCGCCCCGTTCGCCGGCCGCCGGAATAAGGAGGCGGCGGACCAGGCGGCGGTGGACGCGATGCGGTTCGCCCTGAGCACCGTCCCCATGGATGGAGAGGTGGTCATCGGCGAAGGGGAGAAAGACGAGGCGCCGATGCTGTACATCGGCGAACGGATCGGCACCGGGTCTCCGCCTCTCGTGGACATCGCCGTGGACCCCATCGATGGGACCACCATGCTGTCGGTGGGGAGGCCAGGCTCAGTCTCGGTGGTAGCGCTGGCCGAT
>Ga0209885_1000031_pt1 | contig 18961 bp, 19 predicted proteins | sample GWRWS3_40_50_FD_187223 | JGI IMG/M metagenome (GOLD analysis project Ga0209885, IMG submission 187223) | Riverbed sediment microbial communities from areas with vegetation nearby in Columbia River, Washington, USA - GW-RW S3_40_50 (SPAdes)... | ecosystem: Environmental > Aquatic > Freshwater >... | reverse complement strand
CGTCCTCGGTCGTCGGCCATCCTCAACGTACAACCACGTACGCCTCCGGTGGCCTCCTCTCTGCGTCCTCGTGGTGCTCGCAATTTGGCCCGGCACGTCTGTGTCCGGGAATGCGCAGCAATGCGTAGCATAGTAAAATAATCGGCTGGGGTTCGAATAGGGGCGCCGCTTGCTGAGGGGGGCGGGATTCGGCGCCTTGCGGGTCCTGTCGGAGGCCTCGCCCGCCCGTCCTCGGAGAATTAACGCGCCATTTATTGGGAAGTTTTGGTTGCGAAATTCTCCTGCGGGCGGCCGGGCCTCAGCCTCCGCCACCCGCGAGCCGGTGAGGGGAGCAAATCCTGAGGAAGGCGACGGCCTGGGAAACCGAGGCGCGATCCGGCTCGCCCCACAACGCCAGTCTCTAGTCTCCTGTCTCCTGTCTCCTCCGTCATCGGTCATCGGACGGAGGGCACAACTTGACACTCCGCGGGCCCATTGTTAGCTTCGAAAAGGCAGACGGCAACGTGCAGGGGGTGTAGAGACACGATGCATCGTCTCGATCCGCGTCGCGATGCGGTTATCGTAGTAGATGTGCAAAACGATTTTTGTCCGGGGGGCGCCCTGCCCGTCGCGGAGGGTGATCGGGTGATTCCGCCGCTCAACGCGCTCTTGCGTCGCGCCACATGCCTTAAAATCGCCACGAGGGACTGGCATCCGAGAGACCACTGCTCCTTCACAAACCAGGGCGGGATATGGCCGGTCCATTGTGTGGCCGAGACCTGGGGCGCCGAGTTTCATCCCGCCCTGGACCATTCCCGACTACAGCTGATCGTCTCCAAGGCCACGACACCCGATCAAGAGGCCTACTCCGGATTTCAGGGAACCTCGCTGGCCACCCTCCTGCGCGAACGTGGGGTGGGGCGGCTCCTGATCGGCGGGCTAGCCACTGACTATTGCGTCAAGGCCGAGGCGCTCGACGCCCGACAGGCGGGTTTCGAAGTCATCGTCCTCGAGGATTCGATCCGTGGTATCGAAGTGAACCACGGCGACTGCGCCCGAGCGATCGAGGAGATGAGGCGGGCCGGCTGCATCTTTCTCCGGACCGACCAGCTTGCCTAGTGCCGTTCCAACTTTTCTCACCCCAATACAGAGTGTGCGATATCGATTTGCTTGGCCCGTTCCTCAGTTGGAACGGGCCTCGCCCGCTTTCGGGGCAATAGGTTGGAACGGCACTAGCGCATGAGAGCGAAGGGCGCCTACGGGAGATCGCCCCAATGACGCCGGACGAACACCATGATCCGATCCCGGTACAGATACCCCATCAGCAGGAGGAAGGCGCCGATGGCAACGAGGAGAACCCAACTGAACGAGTCCCCGGCCTGAAACTTCGCCCCCTGAACCGAGAGGAGCCAGGTTCCGGGCATCCGTCCAAGGGTCATGGTTACGAAAAAAACCCACACGGGGATGGGGGTTACCCCCAGGATATACGAAAGGGTATCCTTCGGAAAGCCCGGGATCAGAAAGAAGACGAAGACGGCGAAAATCCCCCGGGGCTCTTGCAGAAAGGCGAATTTCTGATACAGCGCCGGCCGAACGATGCGTTGAACGAAACGCATCCCGAGCCACCGGGAGAGCCCGAAGGCGATCAGGGACCCGAGGCTCAAACCGATGGAGGAGTAGACAAAGCCCTGCAGGATACCGAAGATGAATCCGCCCAAGAACCCTGTCGCCTCACCCGGAATAAACGAGATGACCACCTGCGAGATCTGGAGCCCAATAAAGACGACAGGGGCGAGATTCCCGTAACTGAGCACCAGGGCCCGAAACCGTTCCCGTTCGGCAAAGAGTTCGACCAGATTCCGATACGCTCCGTACGGATCCGTTAGGGCGTCCGGGAACCAGAGGATATAGGCTACCACCGGAATCAGGAGGCCCGAGGCGATGGAGAAAATCACCTTTCCGAAGTAACCCTTCACCCGATATCCTCCTGGAGCCGCATCGCTTTCCCCTTCTCGCACCCTACCCTACAGCTGCCGCAGCCGCGGGTTAAAAGCCTCCCTCAAACCCTCGCCGAAGAGGTTGAAGGCGAGCACGATGACCAGGATCGCCGTGCCCGGGATAATAGTCAACCACCACGCATCAAAGAGGTAATTCTTCCCGTCCGAGAGGACGTTCCCCCACGTGGCGTCCGGCGGCGGGACGCCGAACCCGAGGAAGGAGAGGGCGGACTCGGTCAAAATGGCCCCGGCGATCCCGAGGGTCGCCGAGACCAGGACCGGGGCAACGGCGTTCGGGAGCAGGTGACGGAGGATCACCCGTGGCCCGGACACGCCCAGCGCCCGCGCCGCCTGGACAAAGTCCTGCTCGCGCAGCGCCAGAATCTCTGCACGGACAAAGCGCGCCGTCCCCTCCCAACTGGTGAGACCGATCACCACCATGATGTTCCAGATCGAGGGCCTCAAAATGGCCACGACCGTCAGGATGAGAAAGAAAGCGGGGAAGGAGAGCGCCACGTCAATCAATCCGGTGATCAGTGTATCCACGCTCATCAGCCGGAGGATCCGGACGCGACCGTAGTACCCGGCGATGCCCCCGAAGATGATCCCAATGGCCACCGCAATCCCGACCGCGACGAACCCGACCGAGAGAGAGACAAAGGCCCCCTCCAGCATGCGAGCAAAGACATCCCGTCCCAGCTCATCGGTCCCAAGCACGTACACGCCGAGGCGCGGCAGAGCGTCGATGGGGACTGCCTGACGATTGGGAAGCGACAGGGGAGGCCTGAACTTGTCCGCCAGTCGCACCTGGCGGGGGTCGAGGACTGGCTGATCCCCCTTGGTCACAAGCAGGCCGAAGAGGGCCACGACGAAGAAGAGGGCGCAGGCCATCATGCCTGCCACGGCGATCCGGTCCCGGAGGAACGACCGCCAGGCAAGCCGAGAGGGGGAGACCATCACTGCTGCGGGTCGCGTCGCCGCTCCTCGCGCCATCCTATTCGACCCCCTCCAGCCGGATCCGCGGGTCCACCACCATATAGAGCAGGTCCGAAAGCAACGTCCCCACCAGCGTCAAGAGCGCCGCGACGAAGTTGAGGGTAATCACGATCGGGTAGTCGCGGCTCAGAATCGCCTCGTAGCCCAGCCGGCCGATCCCCGGCCAGGCGAAGATCGTCTCGATGATCACGCTGCCGCCGACCAGCCCCGGGACGATCAGGCCGAGCATCGTCACGAAGGGGAGCAGGCCGTTGCGCAGGGCATGTTTATACAGGACGGTGTCCTCATCTAACCCCTTCGCCCGGGCGGTCCGCACGTAATCCGACGTAATGACCTCGAGCATCTGCGCACGGACGTATCGGGACAGGATGGCGATCCCGGCCGTCGCCCCGAGGACCGAGGGCAGGACCAGGTGCCACGTCCGGTCCATGAACGACCAGACGAGGTTCCGCCCCTGGTGCCCAAACGTCCTGAGGCCGATCACGTCCACGTGGAAAGTCTGGACGACGAAGATGATCAGGAGATACGCGAGGTAAAACCCCGGGATCGAGATCAGGGCGAAGACCACAACCGTGGTGACCTTGTCCAGGACGGAGTTGCGGCGGATCGCCGTGGTGATCCCCAGCGGGAAGGCAGCGCACCAGACGAGGATCGTCCCGGCCAGAAAGAGCCACAGGCTATTCCAGACCCGCTCGACGATCTTGGGCAAGACCGGCTGGTTGTCCTTGAAGGAGCGGAGCTCGCCCGTAAACAGCCTCCGGTAGAAGCGGAGGTACTGGATGTGCAGGGGCTGATCCAAGTCGAAGGCCTTCCGGTAGCGTTCGAGCTGCTGCGGGGTGAACCGCGGATTCATGGGGTCGATCTGGCTCGGCTCGCCCGGCGCCAGGTGGATCACGGCGAACGAGATCACCGAAATGAAAAAAAGGGTCCAGAGTTTCTTCCACCCGGTCCGCAGCAGAAACGAGAGCATCGCACCTCAGTTGGTCGTGAGCACCGGCTCAGCGGTCTTCACCCACTGGTTGAAGTGAAACGTGATTCCGCCCAGCTTATCGGGAACGATGGTGAGGTAGAGGGGTGTCCCGTCCGCGCCCTCAACCATGCGCACCAGCTTCCGGTCGAGGAGCGTGAGCCCCTTGCCGACGAAGAGGAAGGTATACGGTTGGTCCACGGCGATAAGCCGGTGCAGGCGTCTCGCCATGGCCACCTGCCGCTCGCGGTTATACTCCTGGCGGATGCGGACCATCAACGCATCCGCCGCCGGGTTGGCATACCCCACAAAGTTGAGCTGGAAGTGGCCCGTCTGGCTTGAATGAAAGATCTGGTAGAGGTCCGCATCCAGCCCCATGGACCAGCCGAGGATCAAGGCGTCGAAGTCCCCCTTGTCCACCCGCTCGTTGATGAAGACCGCCCACTCCATCGTGAGGGTCTCGACCTTGATGCCCAGGCGGCGCCAGGCGTTCTGGGCCACCACCATGACCGCCTTCCGGACGTCGTTGCCAGAGTTGGTGATGAGGGTAAAGGCCAAGGGCTGTCCGTTCTTCTCGAGCCACCCCTCGGCGTTTCGTCTCCAGCCGGCGTCGGCAAGGAGCGTGAGCGCCCCCTCGGGGTCATAGGGGAGCGGCTCGACCGTCGGATCGTAGAACTCGGTCTGCTTCGGGTAGGGACCGGTCGTCCGCTCCGCCTGCCCGTAGAGCACGTAGTCGATGATCTCCTGGACGTTGATCGCCATGCCCAATGCCTTCCGCACCCGGACGTCCTGGAAGATCGGGCGCCGCATGTTATACCCGATGTACGTGTAGCCCAACCCGAGCCGTGAGAAGCTCTGGAAGCGCGGGTCGTGTCGCAACCGCTCGACCTGGTGCGGCTGCGCGCCGTAGGCATCGCTGGTCCCCGCATAGAAGGTCACCTCGGCGGTCAGCAGGTCGGGGATGATGCGGAACAGATACTCGCGGAGGTTCGGCGCCCCCTCCCAGTAGCGGTCAAACCGCGTGAGACGAATGAACTGGTCCGTCTTCCACGCGTCGAACTGAAAGGGGCCGCTGCCGATGGGCGACCGGTTGAACTGGGAATGGCGCAGGGAAAAGTCCTTGGGATCACGGCCGGCGCGGATCGCCTCTGCCCGCAGGGCGTCCCGGTTGAGGAGGTGTTCGGGCAGGACCCCCATGGTCCAGCTCCCGAACCCCGGTTCGAAGAGGCGCTTGTAGGTGATCTTGACCGCATACCGGCCGAGGGGCTCGACCGCCTTGACCGGCTCAAAGTCGGGGATGCGGGGCGAGAGATTCTCGGGTGCCATGATCGCCTCGTACGTGAACTTGACATCGCCCGAGTCGAACTCATGCCCGTCGTGAAAGAGGATCCCCTTCCGCAGCCGGAAGAGGACGACGGGATTGTGCTCGGTCGGCGGGACGAGTTCCGCGGCCCGCTCCCGGGTGATGATGGGGTCAGCCGCCTTCACAAAACGCGAGGGATCGATCCGGTCCACGTACCCGCCGAGCAGGCGGTCAATCTTTGCAAAGAAGTCTTGATCGACCTCGCGGAGGGTGAACTTGATCCGAGGGGGCTGGCGCACCGTCACCTCGACCTGACGCTTGACGGGTTTGCGCCCCTCCGGTCCCGGTTCGGTCACCTCGATCTGCTCGACGCTCGATCGGCCGGGCAGCAACTCGACCCGCCGGACGAGCTTGAGCACGGGCTCGCCCGCCGCCCGCGCCCGCTCAAGGTATCGGAGCAGCCCGTCAGCGGTGACCGGAGCGCCGTCGGGCAGGCGTTGGGTCTCATCCACGGTGAGATACGCCTCTTCAAAGATCTCCCACGCCTCGGCCAGTCGCCCGCGGAAGGAGAGGTCGAGGTCCCGATCGATCAACCCTTCGAAGACGAGGTTGTTAATCGCCGCGCTGGCTGAATCGGCGGCGAGGGTGGGATTCAGGATGGACGCATCGCCAATGGAGGTCTCGATATACCGGGTGAGCCGGCCCGGATCCCCTTTCACCTGATCCTCGAAGGTGGGGACCCAGAAATAGGACTGCAGCAGAAAAAGACCGACGAGGGTCGGAGCCAGGATCAGGATCCGCTTTACCCGCATGGAGAACCCGGAGTGGACGCCACCTGCCTCTTGGTCATACCCCGGACCCTCGCTACTGTTGTCCCGAAGCGGGCCCGGCCGGCGCCGTTTTCGGTGGCTCTTCCGGGATGACCGAGGCAGGCCCTCGTCTGGTGGCGTAGATCGTGAGGATCACCGAGGTGACCATGAAGAGGGCAGCAATGGCGGCGGTCAGTCGGTGGAGAAAGGTGGTCGGCCCCCGACCGCCGAAGACGGTCTGAGAGGACCCCCCACCAAAGGCTGCGCCAATGTCTGAACCCTTCCCGGTCTGCACCAGAATCACCCCGATCAGGGCCAACGCCAGGACGATATGGACAGCGACCAGCATTGCGTGCATAGTACCTCCATTGTTCGATCACCGATGACCGTGAACCGATGACCGCAGGAGTACAATGATCGTTGAACGTTGACCGACAACGGACACATCACGGTCGTCTTTCCCATACTCTGTCGTCGGTCGTCGGTGATCGGTTTTCTCTTTACGGTCATCGGTCGTCGGTCAACGGTGAACTTTTTCGAAGTGGACAATACGGGCAAAGGCATCAGGCTTCAGGCTTGCCCCTCCGACGAGCACCCCATCGATATCCGGCTCGGCCATCAGCGCATCGATATTATCGGGTTTGACGCTCCCCCCGTAGAGGATTCGGACTGCCAGGCGCGCTGCCCCCCCCCAGAGCTCCCCCAACTGCTTCCGGATAAAGGCGTGAACCGTTGCCGCCTGCTCCGGGGTGGCGGTGTGCCCGGTTCCAATCGCCCAGACCGGCTCATACGCCACAACGGTCCCTTCCCCCGCCTGCGGAAGGATGTCACTTAGCCCTCCTCGGAGCTGCCCCTCGACCACCGGAAACGTGCGACCCTCCTCACGCTCCGCAAATGTCTCGCCCACACAGAGGATGGGGGCGAGGTGGTGCCGGAGGGCTGCCTTGACCTTCCGGTTGATGTTGAGGTCGGTCTCACCGAAGTACTGTCTTCGCTCGGAGTGCCCCAAGATGACGTAGCGGCAGCCGAGGTCCGTCAGCATCACCGGCGAGACTTCGCCGGTATACGCCCCCTCCCCTTCCCAGTGCATGTTCTGCGCCCCGAGAACGATCCGAGAGCCCTGCAGTGTCTCGGCCACTACCTGTATTGCGGTAAAGGGGGGGCAAACCACCACGTCGACCCCGGCGATCTCTGCTAGCAGCGCCCGCAGCCGCTCGACGAGGGCCACGGCCTGAGCCGTGGTCTGGTACATCTTCCAGTTGCCGGCAATCAACGGCTTCCGCACATCAACCCCAGCGGTCAGCTGTCAGCAATCAGCTGTCAGCACAAACCTAGATCCTGAAAGGTCTGATGCTGACAGCCGACAGCGGACTGCTGACTGCTTCATTTTTTGTCGGTGAGCGCGGCGATCCCGGGCAGCTCCTTCCCCTCCAGAAACTCGAGCGAGGCCCCGCCCCCCGTCGAGATATGGGTCATTTTGTCTGCCACCCCTGCCCGGGTGACAGCCGCCGCAGTATCCCCCCCGCCGATGATTGAGCTCGCCCCACTGGACGCAATGGCCGCCGCGATGGCCCAGGTCCCCTCATGAAAGGGAGGAACCTCAAAGACCCCCATGGGTCCGTTCCAGAGGATCGTTCGCGCCCCCCGGATGACGACGGCAAAGGCCTCCCGCGTCTTGGGGCCGATGTCGAGTGCCATCCACCCCTCGGGAATCTCAGGACCGTCCACCACGCGGGTCGGGGGATTCGGCTGAATCCGCTCCGCAACGACATGGTCGGACGCGGGCAGGAAGGCGACCTTTGCCGCCCGGGCCGCCTTCATCGTCTCTCGGGCGACCGCCAGCTTGTCTTCCTCCACCAGGGAACTTCCCACCGGACACCCGACCGCCTTCAAGAACGTATACGCCATCCCCCCGCCCAGGAGGAAGGTATCCACCTTCCCGATGAGATTCCGGAGGACCCCGATCTTGTCCGAGACCTTGGCCCCTCCCAGCACCGCCACGAAGGGGTGCTCGGGTGCGGTGAGGAGTTTACCGAGGTGTTCGACCTCCCTTCTCAGGAGGAAGCCGGCCGCGGCCATGGGGACAAAACGGGTGATGCCAGCCGTCGAGGCATGGGCGCGGTGCGCAGCACCAAAGGCGTCGTTGACATACACATCGCACAGCCCCGCGAGCGCCCGGGAGAACTCCGCTCCATTCTGCTCCTCCTCCGGATGGAAGCGCAGGTTCTCCAGGAGGAGGACCTCGCCCGCCCTGAGCTTTGCGACCGCTTCGTGCACTGTCTCCCCAACACAGTCCTCAGCCATCCCAACGGGCTCCCCGATCAGCTCCGACAGACGTACCGCGACCGGTCTGAGGGAGAGCTCGGGTGAGGGTTTGCCCTTGGGCCGACCGAGGTGGGAGCAGAGGATCACCCGCGCCTTCTGATGGCGCGCGTACCGGATCGTGGGCAGACTCTCGCGGATCCGGGTATCATCGGTCACGCGGCCCTGCTCCAACGGGACGTTGAAGTCCACCCGGATCAGCACCCGTTTGCCCTTCAGCTCAACCTCATCGATACACACCTTGTTCATCGACATGTCCAATGTCCAAAGTCCAACGTCCAAAGTCAGGAATTGCTCTGGCACTCTCCCAGCAGCGGACTTTGGACCTTGGACGTTGGACTGACAGACGTCACGAGCGGGACGCCATGTACTTGATCAGATCGCGCAGCCGGCAGGAGTATCCCCACTCGTTGTCATACCAGGCCAAGACCTTCACCAGGGTGCCGTCGATCACCGAGGTGGAGGCGCCATCCACGATGGCAGAATGCGGGTCATGGATGAAATCAACGGAGACCAGGGGTTCCTCGGTATACTCCATGAGCCCCTGGAGTTCCCCCGCGGCCGCCTTCCTAAAAGCCTGGTTCACCTCCCCCTCCGACGTCACCCGTTCGACCTCAGCCACGAGATCGATCAGCGATACATTCGCGGTGGGGACACGGATGGCGATCCCATGGAGTTTCCCCTGCAGTTCAGGCAAGACCAACCCGACGGCTTTGGCCGCCCCCGTCGTGGTCGGGATCTGAGAGAGGGCTGCCGCCCGGGCCCGCCTGAGATCCTTGTGGGGAAGGTCGAGGAGTTGCTGATCATTGGTGTAGGAGTGAATGGTCGTCATGAACCCGTGCTTGATGCGGAAGTGCTCGTGCAGCACCTTGGCCACCGGTGCGATGCAGTTGGTCGTGCAGGAGGCATTAGAGATGACGTGGTGCTTCTGGCGGTCGTACATCTTCTCGTTCACCCCGAGGACGATGGTGATGTCAGGGTCTTTGGCCGGCGCAGAGATGATCACCTTCTTCGCGCCGGCCTGCAGGTGCTTCGAGGCACTCTCCCGATCGGTGAAGCGCCCCGTGGACTCCACGACATACTCCACCCCTAGCTCCTTCCACGGCAGACCGGCCGGATCCTTGATGGACAGGACCTTGATCGCCTTGCCGTTCACCAGGATGGCGTCGTCTTTCGCCACGACCTGGGCGGTGAGCCTCCCGAGGATCGAGTCGTACTTCAGCAGGTGGGCGAGGGTTTTGGCATCGGTGATGTCGTTCACTGCGACAAATTCCAACGCCGCGTCCCGAAAGGATGCCCGGTACAGGTTCCGCCCGATCCGCCCGAAGCCGTTGATTCCAACGCGAATGGCCACCATCGTCCTCCTTATTCTCCTTCCCGCGCGAGCGCGGCATGCCACTTGGGACGATCTGAAAAAGCCTCATCCATGATAGGGGCCGCGCTCCGCGAAGTCAACCTCACAGGGCCCGCGCCAGCGTGTAGACGAGGACCGTGCGGGCCCCGGCCTTCATCAGGACCTTGGCGCACTCATTGACCGTCGCGCCGGTCGTGAGGACATCATCCACGAGGAGGAGGGATCGGCCGTCGATCCTTACCGGATCCCGGACGGCGAAGGCCCCGCGGACATTCCGCGCGCGGTCCCGCGCCTTCCCAGCCTGCGGCGGGGTGGGGCGGACGCGCTCTACGGTCCTCCGGAGGACTGGCCGATGGAGACGCTTGCCGACGACCCTGGCCAGGATATCGGCCTGGTTGAACCCTCGCTCTCGCTCTCGTCCTCGATGGAGGGGAACCGGCACGACCGCGTCGATGGCGCGCCCATCAAAGAGATCGGCGACTCGCGTCGCCATGAGGCGCCCCAGATGGGCCCCCAGGGCGATTCGTCGACCGTGTTTGAACAGGAGGAGGATCTCCCGGAGGGGATCGTCCCGGGCATAGAGAACGGCGGACCGGGCGAGAAGGTACTGGGGCGCCCGGGTCCGACACGCCTGGCAACGGTGCGAGGGGGGATGGGCGAGGGGACTGCCCCAGAAGGGGCGCCCGCACCGGGGACAGAAGGGGGCTTCGAGAATCCGGATCCCTCTCCAGCAGGCGCCGCAGACGACCGATCGGGATCCAATGCCGAGCGGGCCCTGGCAGACGGCACACCAGGCCGGGAGCAGGAGCCGGAGGAGGGCAAAATAGAGTTCCGAGCCCCAGCGCTTGAAGCGGCCGAGCGTCTCGACCGAGCGACTCGACTGGGCGGTTCGACCTGGCTCACCGCCCTGAGCGCGTCGAAGGGCTCGCCGAAGTCTCGACGAGGTCCTCATGCCGTGCCCCGCGCCGAAGGACGCTGGCGACGACGACCTCACACCGAAGCGGGAAGATGGCCGGAGGAAAGCGCCTTACCGACGTTCCTCCTCCTCCTGGCAAGCAATGCAGAACTCAGCAAAGGGGAGGGCTTCCAGGCGCTTGATGGCGATCTCTTCCCCGCACTTCTCGCACGTGCCGTACGTCCGGAGGCGGATCTTCTCCAGAGCGGCGTCCACCTGGCGCAAGAGCCGCCGTTCCGCATCACCCAGGGAAAGCAGGAACTCCTTGGTGTACGCGCTCGCTGCCTGGTCAGCCAGGTCCAACGTCCCTCCCTCCGTCTCGAACCTGGTGGCATTGCGCGAACGGACCCCGCTCACGAGCCCCTTCCGCTTTTCCAGGAGCCATTTCTCCAGTTCCTTGAGCTTGGACGCCCTCATCTAGCCTCGGTACTCCCGCTGGGGCGCATCACCCCAGAGCCACTCCAGATTGTAGTAACGCCGCGTTTCTGCGTCGAAAATATGGATGATCAGATCATGGTAGTCAAGCAAAATCCACCGCGCCTCTGGATACCCTTCCCGGTGATGCATCCGGACCTGCGCCTTCTCGAGGCACTCCCCGATGTGATCGGCAATGGCACGGACGTGCCGGTCGGAATGGGCACTGCAGATCAGAAAATGATCTGCAAGGCTCGAGATCCCCCGGAGGTCCAGGATGACAGGATTGTGCGCCTTGACCTCCCAGGCTGCCTGCGCTGCTAGATCGACCAGTCGCTCCGGGTCTATTCTTCCCCTCCTCCAAGCAAGCTCCCCTGGACCCCCTCTCCGGCCGCCTCCCGCCGCCCTTGATAGAGTCTGTTCTTGCTCATGTACGCGGCCACGGTGTCGGGGACCAGGAACCGGATGCTTCGCCCCTCCTCCACGAGCTGTCGGATCTCGGTCGAGGAGATATCCAGCGACACCACCTCCACCAGCAGAACCAGCCCCGGGACCAGCCCCCGGCGACTCAGGTCCGGAGTCACCTCTGAGACCTTCAGGTATTTGAACTGAGGGTTGCCGAGCTGTCGGCGCTGCTGAGGCGTCAGGGTCTCTTCTACCTCGTCGAGACGCCAGCCGGGTCGGGCGGTCACGACGACCTGGGCCAGGCGCAAAATCTCCTTCGCCTCCTTCCAGGTGCTCATCTCCAGAAAGGTATCCACCCCCATGATGAACCACAGGTGGGTCTCAGGGCCGCACAGCTTGAGCAGCTCTCGCAGGGTCTCCACCGAGTAGGATCGGCCTGGTCGGTTGATTTCGATGGGGGAGACGCTGAAGTACGGGGTAAAGACCGTGGCCAACGAGACCATCTCATAGCGATGGATGGGTGCCGCCACGTCATGGTCTGTCTTGTGGGGAGGACGGGCCGCCGGGACAAAGATGATGTGGTCGAGGCCGAAGGCCCAGTAGATCTCCTCGGCCGCCCGCAGATGACCGAGGTGGATCGGATCAAACGTTCCCCCCATGACGCCGATACGCATGCTCACGTCCCGTCGTCCAACGTCCAACGTCCGAAGTCCACAGTCAGTTCCCGTCCTCTCGTCGAGCCCTCGACATTGGACCCTGGACCTTGGACTTTGGACTAATCGCGGCGGGAGTCACGGACCTGGCCCTCGCCGAGCACGATAAACTTCGTACACGTAAGTTCCTTGAGTCCCATCGGGCCTCTGGCGTGAAGCTTTTGCGTACTGATGCCGATCTCCGCCCCTAACCCGAATTCCCCCCCGTCGGCAAACCGGGTCGAGGCGTTGACGACGACGACCCCGGCATCCACCTCGCGCAGGAAGCGCTGCGCGCGACCAGAGTCGCTCGTCACGATCCCCTCCGCCAGGCCAGAGCCGTACCGACCGATGTGCGCCACCGCCTCCTCAAAGGAGTCCACGACCTTGATGGACAGGATCAGGTCGAGATACTCGGTCTCCCAATCGGTTTCGGTGGCCTCGCCAATATGGGGCAGGACCGCCCGCGTTCTTGGGCAACCCTTGAGCTCGACCCCCGCCGCCGCGAGGCGCGGAGCCACCTTGGGCAGGAACCCGCGCGCCACCTCCCCGTGCACCAGCAGCGTCTCGACGGCGTTACAGACCCCCGGCCGCTCCACCTTGGCGTTATAGACCACGTCCTCGGCCATAGGGAGATCGGCCGCCGCGTCCACGTAGATATGACAGAGCCCCTTCTCGTGGGCGATCACGGGGATGGTCGACGCCTCCTTGACCGTCCGGACCAGCTCCTCCCCGCCCCGGGGGATCACCAGATCGATGAATCGATCCAGCTTGAGGAGGGCGTGCACCGCCGCCCGATCGGTCGTCGCCACGATCCCGACGGCCCCCTTCGCGAGGCCCGCGGTCTCGGCACAGCTCGTGAGCACCGCCGCGATGGCTGTATTGGACCGGATCGCCTCCGAGCCGCCGCGTAGGAGGACCGCGTTGCCGGCCTTGAGGCACAGTCCGGTCACATCGGCGGTCACATTGGGCCGGGACTCGTAGATGACGGCGATCACGCCCAGAGGGACTCGCATGCGACCCACCCAGAGGCCGTTGGGGCGGCGCTCCATGCCGGTCACCTCCCCCACGGGATCGGGAAGGACCGCTATCTCCTCGAGCCCTCGCGCCATCGCCCGGACCCGGTCGATGTTCAGTCTGAGCCGATCGAGAAAGGCGGGCGGGTGCCCCCGGCCCTCCGCGGCGGCCAGGTCAGCCGCGTTCGCCGTGAGGATCTCCTCCCGGCGATCGAGCAGCCCCTGAGCCATCGCCTTCAGGGCCCGATTCTTGACCTCCGTCGAGGCGAGCGCCATGGCCCGCGCCGCCTCCCGCCCCTGACGGGCTAACGCCTCCACCTCCCTCAACTGCGCCCCCCCACAATCACCAGGTTGTCCCGATGGATGATCTCGTCAGAGTGTTTGTACCCCAGGATCCGCTCAATCTCGCTACTCTTCCGTCCCTTGATCCGTTCCACCTCTTCCGCGCCGTAGTTGACCAGGCCCCGGGCGAACTCTTCCCCTGCGGCCCCCAGGATCGACACCACATCACCGGCGGCAAACGCCTTGACCGTCCCCTGGACACCTGAGGGGAGGAGGCTCCGTCCCTGCTCCATGAGAGCCCGTTTCGCCCCCGCATCCACCCGGATCTCTCCCTTCGGACGGGTGGCGAAGGCCAGCCATCGCTTCCGGCTCCCCATCCTGGCCGCCTGGGGGAGGAAGAGGGTTCCCAGGGACTCGCCGGCTAGGAGGCGGAGGAGGATATCCGCCGTGAGACCATTTGCCACTAGCGCCGGAATGTGGGCACCGGTGGCCACGCGGGCCGCCTCCACTTTGGAGGCCATTCCCCCGATCCCGACGGCTGTCCGGGCTGGGCCGGCCCAAAACGTGTCCGGGGGGAAGGGGCTCGAGAGGACCGGGATCAACCGCGCGCCTGGATCAGAACGGGGATCCGCGGTATACAGCCCCTCCTGATCCGTGAGCATCACAAGAAGATCCGCGTCCACCAACGAGGCGACCAATGCCGAGAGGATGTCGTTGTCGCCGAACTTGATCTCCTCGACGGCCACGGTGTCATTTTCATTGACGATGGGAAGGACCCCGAGGTCAAGGAGCGTGAAGAGCGTATGTCGAGCGTTCAGGTATCGGGCTCGGTCCCGGAGATCTTCCTGCGTAAGGAGGATCTGGGCCACCTTGATCCCGAAGGGCCGAAAGGCCTCCTCGTACGTCGCCATGAGCACACTCTGGCCGACGGCGGCCGCCGCCTGCTTCAAGGGGATGGTGCGCGGTCTTTCCATCCGCTCGAGCCGCTCGAGCCCGGCCATCACCGCCCCCGAGGAGACCAGGATGGTCTGCACCCCTTGGGCCGTCGCGGAGGCCATCTGTTTCGCGAGGCCCTGGATGGCCTCCACCTGCAGGCAGCCGGTCCCCCTGGACAGGACCCCCGAGCCCACCTTGACCACCAGGCGTCGCACCTGCTTACAGAGCTCTCTGCGCTCCACCGCCCTCCCTCTGGCCTGGCGCTCGCCTGAGGCTCTGCTGGAGTCCATCTTTCAGCGCGGGAATACCTGTCTTCGTTAAGGCCGAGACGGGGTACAGGGGGATTCCCCGGCCGGCGAAATAGCGGTGGCAGCGCGCGAGATTCCTCTCGTGGGGCAGATCGATCTTATTGGCCGCCACCAGTCGCGGGAGCTCGGTGAGGGGATGACGGTACGCTCGAAGCTCTTCCTCCACCACCTCGAACGCCTTGAGGGGATCGTGACCCTCCGAAACATCGAGGACGTGCACGATCAGGCGGACCCGCTCGATGTGACGGAGAAAGTCGAGACCAAGACCCGCACCTCCCGAGGCGCCAGCGACGAGCCCCGGGATGTCAGCCACCGTCATGCGCTCGTTCAGGGAGAGATCAAGGACCCCCAGATTGGGGACGAGAGTGGTGAAAGGATAATCGGCGATCTTCGGCTGCGCCGCAGTCAGGGCCCGCAGAAGGGTGGACTTACCGGCATTGGGAACCCCCACCAGCCCGACATCAGCCAGGAGCTTCAGCTCCAACAGGAGCGTTCGCTCCTCGCCCGCCCGTCCTTCCTCGGCAATCCGCGGCGCGCGGCGCGTGGCCGTGGCAAAGGCCGCGTTGCCCCGGCCCCCTCGCCCGCCGCGGGCCACCAAGACCTGCTGCCGGTCTTCCGTCAGGTCCCCGAGGAGCCGCCCCGTCTCTTTGTCCGTAATCACCGTACCGAGGGGAACCCGGATGATGATATCCGCCCCGTCACGACCGCGCTTCTTCTTCCCCTGTCCGTGGCCCCCGTGTGGCGCCCGATACTCCTGCTGGTATTTCGGATCAAGGAGGGTCCCCACCGACCGGGAGGCTTCCACGTGCACGTGACCTCCCTGTCCGCCGTCCCCTCCGTCCGGCCCCCCGCGGGGGACGTATTTTTCACGCCGAAAGCTGATGCAGCCTTTTCCGCCGTGGCCCGCTCTGACCTTGATCCGGGCAACATCGATGAACACAGTGTTCACCCGATGACCGACGACCGATGACCGGTGACCGAAAGAAGTCCGGGTCCGCAGCAGTCATCGGGGGACGGTCAACGGTCATCGTCCGGCGGGTTCTCCCGCCGGGAGGGCGTGATGTTCACGAAACGGCCTCGGCCTCCCCGCTCGACGACGGAAACGATCCCACCCACCTTCGCGTACAGCGTATCGTCCCGACCGATCCCGACGTTCCAGCCGGGCTTGAATCGGGTGCCGCGCTGCCGAACCAGGATGCTCCCGCCGGTGACTGTCTGCCCAGAGAAGGCCTTCATCCCGAGCCGCTGCGAGTGGCTATCGCGGCCGTTTCTCGAACTCCCCATCCCCTTCTTATGCGCCATCTCTTCCTCCGTTCATGGTTCATGGTTCAGAGTTCATGGCAAAAGCCCGCACATAGTTCGTTCGGAACTTCGCCCCTGAACCATGAACCCTGAACTATGCACCCATAGCGATTTCTTCCACCCGGAGACGCGTGAGCTGTTGGCGGTGTCCGGTCTTTCGCCGGTACTTTTTCCGCCGCTTGAACTTGAAGACCATGATCTTGGGGCCCCGCGCCTGCGCCACAATAGTCGCGCGCACCTTCGCCCCGGTGACGACGGGGGCCCCGACCTTGACCTGTTCCCCTTCGCCGACCAGCAAGACCCGGGAAAGCTCGACGACATCCCCCACGCTCCCGGGGAGACGCTCCACGGCGATCACCCCTCCCGGGGCCACCCGGTATTGCTTTCCTCCGGTCTCTATGACGGCGTACATCTCGATGCCTCCAGATGCCTCGCTGGCTGGGCCGAAATGTCTATGTATCAGGAATACTTGCGCCTGTCAAGAAGGGCCCCCGTTGCTCAGGTGCGGGGGTGGGGCTCAGCGGTGACCAGGATCGGGGGCGACGGGGGCGGATGAATGGCCGGGGGTGTTACCCTTCGGAGACCTGGTACTTCGCGGTACCCCATCCCTCCTCGGGCGCGAGAGAGATTTCGGTCCCGAACTTCTGCCGCAAGGCCTCGATCGCCTCCGCCTCCTCGGCCCGGAGCCACGCGATCACGTCGGCATGGGCGCGGATCTTGAGGTGCGCCGGCTTGCGCTTGACCATCAGCCACTCCGCCTCCCGCAGAACCTGATGGGCGATGGAGGGGATGGCCCGGAGCAGGCCGGTTCCCCCGCAGTTGGGACAGCTCACGCTCAGGGAGCGGATGAGACCCTGCTTGACCCGCTTGCGGGTCATCTCGACCAGGCCCAATTCCGAGAGGAGAGCGACGTTGGTGGGAGAGCGGTCGGATCTGAGGCCCTCCTTGAGTTCGGCGACCACCCGGTCCCGGTGATCCTGCCTCGCCATGTCGATGAAGTCGATGATGACAATCCCCCCCAGGTCCCTGAGGCGCACCTGACGGGCAATCTCGCGCGCCGCTTCCAGATTCGTCTTGAAGACGGTCTCTTCGAAGTCGTGTTTGCCGACGTAGCGCCCGGTGTTGACATCGATCGAGACCAACGCCTCGGTCTCCTCGATGACGAGATACCCCCCCGATTTCAGCCAGACCTTCGGCCGCAGGGCCTTTTCGATCTCGCGCTCGACCCCGAAGGACCGAAAGATGGACTCCTCCTCGGTGTAGAGGAAGAGGTGAGAGCGAAGATCGGGGAACAGCGACTCCACAAACTCTAGACACCGTTCATACTCCCCTTCGTTGTCCACCACCAGCCGCGTGACATCGCGGGTGAAGAGGTCGCGGAAGATCCGAAAGACGAGATCGAGATCCCGTTGGACCAGGGCAGGCGCCGTGACCGTCTCGGCCCGCGCTCTGATCTGTCGCCAGAGGGAGCGGAGAAACTGCAGATCGGCGGCGATCTCATCGCGTTTTCTTCCCATCCCCGCGGTGCGGACGATCACCCCCTCGGTCCCCGTGGTCAATTCCTGCACGATCTGGCGGAGGCGGGCCCGCTCCCCTTCACTCTCGATCTTCCGAGAGATGCCGATGTGCTGCTCGGTGGGCATGTAGACCAGATAGCGGCCCGGGAGGGTGATGTGTGAGGTGATCCGGGCCCCCTTCGTGCCCAAAGGCTCTCGGGCCACCTGGACCAGCACCTCCTGGCCCTCCTGGAGCAGTTCGTCGATCGAGGGCTGTCCCTGGCGGGGGGGTCGTTTGGGGGGCGAGGGCGGCGGCAGGCGCTCCTCCCCTTCGGATTCCTCACCCGCCGTGAGGATCTGCTCGTAATCCTCCAGGTCTTCGTAGATGTCCCGGACGTAGAGGAAGGCATCCTTGCTGAGGCCGATATCGACAAAGGCTGCCTGCATCCCGGGCAGGATCTTCAGCACGCGCCCCTTGTAGATATTGCCGGCCAGCCCCGCGTTCCGGGCGTCCGCGATCATGAGCTCCGCCAACAGGCCGTCCTCCAGGACCGCCACGCGGGTCTCCACCATGGACGAGTTCACGATGATCTCACGCTTCATGGTCGCCCAGACTGGCCGAATCGACTGCGCCGGAGCCTTTCTCTACTCTGAGCACGATGTCCGTGGAAGCGAACCTTAGGGGGGTCTCCAATTGATCGACCTGAACACTGTGTGGCGTCCCCCGCCGATCGGGCGCTGATGGTGTTCAATCAAATTTACTGCAATTTCCGACGGAAGTAAAGCCTCACCGGGCTATTGACAGTAATCGGGGGTGCGGTTATAAAGCGGTTATAACGTTGAGGGGCCCGATCAGAAAAGGTTTTCGGATGATCCACCTCCGACAGGTGAACAAGTGGTTCGGCCCCCTCCACGTTCTCAAGGATATCACCCTCCAGGTCCTGCCGGGCGAGGTGGTGGTGGTGTGCGGGCCGAGCGGCTCGGGCAAGAGCACGCTCATCCGGTGTATCAACAAGCTGGAACCGATCCAATCGGGGGAGATCATCGTCGACGGCATCCACCTCAACGATTCGGGGCTCGACCTCGCCCGGCTCCGGGCGGAGGTGGGGATGGTCTTTCAGTCGTTCAACCTGTACCCGCACATGACCGCGCTGGAGAACATCGTGCTGGCTCCGGTGAAGGTCAAAGGGCTTTCCCGGGCTGAGGGGGAGAAGGTCGCCATGAAGCTTCTGGAGCGGGTGGGGATCCCGGAGAAAGCCAATGCCTACCCGGCGAATCTCTCCGGCGGCCAGCAGCAGCGGGTGGCGATCGCCCGGGCGCTGGCGATGCAGCCCAAAATCATGCTCTTCGACGAGCCCACCTCCGCCCTCGACCCCGAGATGATCAACGAGGTCTTGGACGTCATAGTGAGCCTGGCCAAGGAGGGAA
>Ga0209885_1000030_pt1 | contig 19014 bp, 20 predicted proteins | sample GWRWS3_40_50_FD_187223 | JGI IMG/M metagenome (GOLD analysis project Ga0209885, IMG submission 187223) | Riverbed sediment microbial communities from areas with vegetation nearby in Columbia River, Washington, USA - GW-RW S3_40_50 (SPAdes)... | ecosystem: Environmental > Aquatic > Freshwater >... | reverse complement strand
GGATAAAAGGCGAGCTCCACGTCGGTCTTGGACGGATACGCCTCGGTGTGGGTGTGCGAGTGGTAGATGCCCACCAGGTCCCATCCCTTCCGATCCATCTCCCGCATAATCCGGATCTGGTCCTTTGGGTCGACGTAATATCGGTACGGACTCTTCTCGGTACTCTCGCACCGAAAGACCTCCAGGACGGTGCCATTTTTCCCGGCGAGCAGCCCGCAACACTCATTCGGGACTTCGGCGCGTGCGTGCTTCACGATCTCGTCGGCAAGTCGGGTCGGCAATAGCATCTCAGTCCTCAGTCCTCCTCCGCTACCACCAGATGTGACTGTAGACGTCCTCTCCCAGGTCGGGAAGCTCCTTGGCCCACACCCCTAAGCTCACATACTTCCACCCCCCGTCGGCGAGGAGGCAGACGATATTCCCTTTGTTCATCTTGTGGGCCATTCGGATGGCAGCGTGAAGAACCGCTCCCGACGAGACGCCGGCAAAGATTCCTTCCTTGCGTGTCAGATCCCTGGTGAGAGCAAAGGCGCAGCGGGAATCGACCAAGAACTTCCCGTCCAGCAGGCTCAGATCCAGGATCGGAGGGATGAACCCTTCGTCCAAGCTGCGGAGTCCCTGAACAAGATCACCCGGGTGGGGCTCCACGGCGATCACCTGGGTCTTGGGGTTGACCTCCTTGAGCCGCCGCCCCACGCCCATCAAGGTCCCGCCGGTCCCCAGCCCGGCCACGAAAGCGTCCACATGGGGCAGCGCCGCAAGGATCTCGGCGCCCGTGGTCTCGTAATGCGCGCGGACGTTCTCCGCATTGCCGTACTGATACGGCATGTACCAGTCCCGGTTCAGGGTGGCCATCTTCTTGGCCACCTCGATCGCCCCGTTCGTCCCCCGCCGGGCGTCGGAGTAAATGATCTCCGCGCCGTACAGCTCCAAAAGCTGCCGCCGCTCCACCGTGATGTTCTCCGGCACGACCACTTTGACCTTGTACCCCTTGCGCCGACCGATCATGGCCAGGGAGATTCCGGTATTGCCGCTGGTCGGCTCGATAATCGTCTGACCCGGTGTGAGCAGTCGGCGTCGCTCGGCCTCTTCGACCATGTACTTGGCAATGCGGTCCTTCAGGCTGCCCGTCGGGTTGTAGAACTCGAGCTTGCAGAAGATCCGGACCGACGGCTTGGGGCTGATGCGTTGCACCTCTACCAACGGGGTGTTGCCAATGGCATCCACCGCATCAGCGGCCGGTCGCGCGCCACCCGCCGTCTTTCGGCCACCGACTCTCTTCTTCCTCGTCGGCACCCTTGCCCCCCCTGCGACGGCGGGAAGGATCGAGATGACGTCCCCTTCCTGTACTTCCGTGTCGAGAAACTTGAGGAATCGGATATCCTCATCGTTCCGGTAAATGTTCACGAACCGGTGAAGCTCCTCACCATCCAGCAACCGGTCCCGAAGGCCCGGATGGGCTTTGTCCAGGTTCTCGAGGATATCCCGGACCGTCATCCCCTCAACAACGACCGTCTTGGCTCCCCCGGTGTGCCTGCGGAAGATCTGAGGAACCCGAACCTGAACGCTCATTGTTCTCCCTGCATCTCGGGACGTTCCGCCTCGGCTGAACAGCGACCCCTTCTACGAAATTCCATCCCAAAAGTCAAAGGACGGCCATTACGGCCTGACGGCGATCCCGTGGGGATCTCCGCCCAGCGAGATCTTGGTCACCACCTTGCGACCCGGGACATCGATGACCGAGACTCCGGGCTCCTTCCCCGTCGTCATGGCGGGGTCCCCCGTGACCGCCTCCCCCCGAAGGGTGACAAACGCCCGCTTGCCGTCCGGCGAGAGATCGATGATGTCGGTCTTATCCCCAACATTGGCAACGGTGTCCACAATCTTGCCCGTCCCCATGTCCACGATCGAGACATCGCCCGACTGGCGGTTCGGAACCAGGGCGAACTTGGCATCCGGCGTCAGGACGGCCCCATGTGCCTCCTTCCCCGACACCACATCGATAAGAATCTTTCCGGTGGCGGTCTCCACCAGCGTGTACTTGTTCTCGCCACCGCCCGTGACCAGCACCTTGCCTCCGTCGGGACTCATCACGAGCCCCATGGCTCCCTTCCCGATGTTGGGGATGCTGCCCACGACCTTCCGATTCTTGACATCAATGACAGAGAGGGTGGCATCGCCGCCGTTGCTCACGTAGGCCGTCTGCCCATCCTTGGTGAAGACCGCCATGGCCGGGTTCTTGCCGACCTCGATGGTGGCGAGGCGCTCCAGGCTCTTCGCGTCGTAGAGCATAACGGTATGCTCACCCGGGTTGCTCACCAGGAGCAACTTGCCGTCGGCAGACACGGCCACATGATGGCACGTCTTCCCGCCCGGGACTGCCTTGACCACCTTCTTCGTGACGGCGTCGATCACGGTAAAGTCGTTCGAGCCGACGCTGGCGATATATGCGAGCTTGAAATCGGGGCTGAAGGTGACATTGTGCGGCTTACTGGCTACCGGGATCTCGGCGATGATTTTGAGGGACTGCCCATCAAGGATCTGGACTTTGTCGAATCGCTGGTTCGTCACCCACACTTCGTAGGCACCTGCGTGAGACGACAGAGCTAAAAGCAGAACAAGCACCGCACCCCCGAAGACCCATCGGCCGCTTGCCACCTCAGTGCCTCCTTTCTCCTGTCCGGACGCCAATGAACGTTTGCTCAACTCACGCCCCCCTTCTCGATCTCGATCTCCCACAAAGCGTTGCCCACCTTCTCCACCCGAAGGACCTTATGCCCCGCTTCCTGGGCCCAGCGGGGAATGTTTTCGGCGGCAAGGGGATAGTCGGACACCACGATCAGGGTCTCCCCGGGCTTGAGCTTCTTTATCTCGCGCTGGGCCATGATCAGGGGATATGGACAGATCTCCCCACGCGTATCGAGCCGGTGCACCCTCCGTTCTTGGGTTTGCCCAGGCGATCCCAATGTCTCTATTGCTCCAGGGGAAGCTCAGGTCGATTGCCCCAGTCGATCCATGAGCCGTCGTAGTTCCGCACCTTCTCGTACCCAAGGAGTCGCGCCACGAAGTAGTCGTGGGCTGCCCGCACCCCGGTCCGGCAATACGTCACGATCTCCCGGTCCTTGGTCGCCCCGGCCTTCTCAAACATCTTCTGGAGCTCCTCGGCACTCTTGAACGTCTTATCCTCGGGGTTGATCGTATCGGTCCAGTTAATCGACACCGCCCCGGGGATCCTGCCCCCTCGCTTGATCTCAGGGTCCTCCGTCTTTCCCGGATGCGTCCGCTTTCCTTCGTATTCGATTGGGGACCGGGCGTCCACCAAGCAGACACCGGGGTTCTTGAGGTTGTCCTTGACCCACTCGGCGGTGGCAACCAACTTAGGATTGGGCCGGGCGACGAATTTCTTGGACGTGATCTTCGGTTCGTTGGCGCTCAGGGGCCGGCCCTCCTGTGTCCACTTCGTCAAGCCCCCGTTCAGGACCGCGACGTTCTTGTGCCCAAAGAATTCCAGGACGAAGAAGAGGCGCGCGGACCAGAGCCCACCGCTGTCGTCATAGGCAACGACCCGCGTGTTCTCATCGATCCCCAGCTTGCCGAAGACGGTCTCCGCCTTGGTCTGGTCCATCGGAAGGCCCTTCTGGTTACTCGTCACATCGTCGATCTCCTGCCAGTTCAGGTAGACCGCTCCCGGGATATGTCCCTTCGCATACTCCTGGTACCCCTCGGCCCCTTTGTTCCGCAGGTCCACCAGACGCATGCTGGCATCCTCCAGATGAGCGGCCACCTCCTGGGTGCCGATGAGGAGATGGGCGTTCGGGTATCCCGACTTTTTCGCTTGCTGCCCCCAACACTGCGCCCAGACCACTGTGGCTCCCATGAGCACAGCCAGCAGTCCCGCAAGCACCCTACCACCTATTCTCAGTGTCTTGTACATGACGATCATCCTCCTCATGCTCACGGCCAAACCCATCTAACTCCGAAACAGCACCGCGGCGGCGGACCAGACGCCCGCAATGATCCCCACCGAAGCGGTGATACTGGTGAGGGACAGGGTGGAGGCACCCGTGAGGCTGTGTCCGACGGTACACCCCCCGGCGATCGCCGCGCCGATGCCCATCACCACCCCGCCCCCCAGGGCTTGCAACGTCCGCTGGGGACCGGGCGCGCGCCACTTGAACTCGCCCTGGGAGCGGGCCGCGATATACGCCCCCAGCGGAATCCCGAGCCCCATAAAGCTCGCCCAGTTCAGGGCGCTCATCTGTCCCAGGGCAAGGAACCGCACGTAGGTATAGGCCGGCTCCGTAACAGAGAGGCCGAAGGAGCGCCCCGTCAGCGCCGAGAGGGGCCACGCGACGACGCCGATGATGCCAATCGCTACCCCCGTGACGAGCCAGCCCCATCCCCCCTGATAGGTCTTCCGATGCCCGCGCCACAGCCACAATCCCCCGACGGCGATCAGGACGGCGATGACGGCCCATGGACTGACCCCGACGAGGTTTGCCACCGTGGGCAACTCGCCGGCCGGCTCGATCGTGACACTCCGCAGGCGCTCCTGGACGGGGGCGACGATGCCGAGATTGGTCATCAGTATCCCGAACCCGAATCCGACAAAGCTGATCCATGATCCGACCATCCCCTCACCGGACCGGTAAGAGATCCCGGTCGTTCACCCACCCGACAGCGCCATTCCCCATCCGAAGACAAAGCCCCCCGCCAGCGCGGCCTGCCACCAGAAGGGAGCGATGGCGGGGGAAAGCCATCCCTGCTGTACAAGGAGGTGCACACCCACCATCTGGATCAGCACCGCCAACACGTACGCCCGGAGCAACGTCTGGTCCCGGATCAAAAAGATGTCCCGGAAGGCGGTGTTCATGCAGAAACGGCCGCGCTGCAGGGCGTAGCCGAAGGCCAGGCCCACCGGGAAACCTAACAGGACCGTCTTCAACATGCCCGACACTCCTGACCGTGAACCGTGAACTCTGAACCGTGAACCATCATCAGCTCACCGGCTGCACGCGGGGCACGCCGCAGAACTCGTGGTAATCGATGAGATCTGTAATCGTCGGATGATCGCCGCAGACCGGACACTCCGGATCTCGCCGGATCTTCACCTGACGGAACTCGAGCGTCAGGGCATCGAAGAAGAGCAGGCGGTTGATGAGCGGTTCTCCCGTGCCCAGGATCAGCTTGATCGCCTCGAGGGCCTGCAGGCTGCCGATGATTCCGCACAGCACGCCGAGGACTCCCGCCTCCGCGCAACTCGGCACGAGCCCCGGCGGGGGCGGGGCGGGATACAGGCAACGGTAACACCCCTTCCCGGGGAAAAAGACCGTCACCTGCCCCTCGAAACGGAAGATGCTGCCATCCACCATCGGCTTCTTGAGGAAGTAGCACGCATCGTTCAGCAGATACCGGGTCGGAAAGTTGTCGCAGCCGTTGACGATGACGTCGTAGCCGCCGATGATCTCCTTCACGTTCTCTGAGGAGAGCTGGGCCTCATAGGGCTCCACCTTCACACCCGGATTGATGTCCGCGATCGTGTCCACTGCCGATAACACCTTGGGCCGCCCCACGTCATGGGTGTGGTGGAGGATCTGCCGCTGCAGGTTGCTGAGGTCCACCCGGTCGAAATCAACGATCCCGAGCCTGCCCACGCCCGCGGCGGCCAGGTAGAGGGCGGCAGGACAGCCGAGCCCCCCCGCGCCGACGAGGAGGGCGCTGCTGTTGAGGAGCTTGCGCTGCCCCTTGCCGCCGACCTCGGGGAGGATGATGTGACGGCTGTACCGTTTGATCTGCTCCTCGGTAAAGGGGATCGCCCCGCCCGCGATGGCCGGGATCAGGGCGACCTCATCCCCGTCCGCCAGCACGGTCTCCTTGCCCTCGAGGTCCTCAACGGCGATGTCGTTCACATAGATGTTAATATGCCGATGGATCTCTCCGCGCTCATCCAGGACTCGCTCGCGGATCCCGGGATACGCACTCTCGAGGGCCTCGACGAGACGAACGACGGTCTTGCCCTCCGCCTCCACGGTGGCCTGGTTTCGGGTCAGGGCCCGAAAGGGCGTCGGGATATACACCTTGACCCCCATGCACAGACTCCTTTCCTTCTCCCTACAATGGGACACTGAGGTACCGCTCGCCCGTATCGGGTAGGACCGTCACGACGACTTTCCCCTTTTCAAGGTCGCGGGCCACTTCCACGGCGGCAAAGACGTTGGCCCCGGCCGAGACGCCGACCAGGAGCCCCTCCTCCCGGGTCAGGCGAGCGGTCATTTTGAGCGCGTCCTCGTCGCTCACCGCGATGATCTGATCGAGAACCTCCATGTTGAGGACCGCCGGGATGAAGCTGGCGCCGATCCCCTGAATGGCGTGGGGCCGGGCCTTCCCTCCCTGGAGGACGGGCGACTTGGCCGGTTCAACGGCGATCACCTTGATCCCCGGGATCTTGGCCTTGAGAATCTCCCCGACCCCGGTGATGGTTCCACCGGTCCCTACCCCGGCGACAAAGGCGTCGATCGCTGTTCCCATCACGTCCAGGATCTCCTGGGCGGTTGTCTGCCGATGGATCTCTGGATTGGCAGGATTGATAAACTGCTGGGGCATGAAATAATCAGGATTTTCACGGCAGAGCTCCTCGGCGGCGAAGACCGCCCCCGTCATACCCTCGATCGCAGGCGTCAAGATCACCTCCGCGCCGAACCGCTGCAGCAGCGTTCTCCGCTCGAGGCTCATATCGTCCGGCATCGTCAGCACCAGCCGGTATCCCTTCACCGCGGCCACCATGGCCAGCCCGATCCCGGTATTTCCGGACGTCGGTTCCACGATGGTCGCCCCGGGTTTGAGCCTTCCCCGCTGCTCCGCCTCCTCAACCATGGACCAGGCAATGCGGTCCTTCACGCTGCCGGCCGGATTCAAAGACTCCATCTTTGCCACGATGGTCGCCCCGTTACGGGGAGAGATCTTGGGAAGTTCCACCATGGGAGTGTTCCCGATGAGTTCTATCGCATTTTTTGCCAGGCGAGGAATTCGCGATCCCATCTTCCGCTCACCGTTCACCGACGACCGATGACCGTAAGAAACGGAGTCGCGACTGTCGTACGTTATCGCCGGGCGGTCGTCGGTGGTCGGTCATCGGTCATCCAGGCTAGATGTGGTAACTCACGCTCTTCGGTGCAATCTTGAGCCGCGCGCGGCGGCAGATCTCTTCGAAGGTGATGCTGTCCAGGATGTGGGCAACGGCATCCCGGACTTCGACCAAGACGCCTTGAAACCCGCACCTTTTTTCGGCGGGACACTTTTCGCGGCTGGAGGGATCGACACAAAAGATCGGGGCCGGCGTGCCCTCCATCAGCCGGATGATCTCTCCTAACGTGATCTGGTGAGGGGGTTTAGCGAGGGAGTATCCCCCTTTGACGCCTCGCTTGCTCTCGAGATACCCAGCACGCTTCAAAATCAGCAGCAGCTGTTCCAGGTACCGGGCGGGAATCTCCTGGCGCTCTGCTATCGCGTCAATCTGCAGGGGGCCCCTATTATAATGCATGGAGAGCTCTTGGAGTGCCCTTGCCGCGTAATCCCCTTTTGTCGAAATCTTCATCGTGACCGTCCGGTGCAAGATCTTGATAAAGTCAATCAAGTTACTCGTGTTTATCAAAGTCCTGTACCCTTTGTCAAGAACTTTTGCTATTTCCTTCCGGCCCGAAGCCCTCCCAACCTCTCTCCCCCAAAAGGACATCCGGCTATTGCCCTAGACCGCTCCCCATGTCAGAAGTCACATGACTCCCAGTCGAGTGCTCTTGAATCCTTGTTTATCAGTTGGTTAACAATATATCTCTAATGGTAAACATAACATATGCTTCTGGCCAAAATCGGCCATTGCTGGGAGATCGCAAGGTGTCGGGGAAAATCCCTTGCCTCGGCAAGACCTGCTCTGTTAGATTCAGGCGGGAGGAGACAACATGGCACGATCTGGACGGCTGCGGGTAGGTGTGCTGGCCTCGGGGAGGGGCTCCAACCTGCAGGCGATCATCGATGCCAGCGAGGCGGGCAAGCTCGACGCCGTCGTCGTCGTCGTCCTCAGCGACCAGCCAGACGTCTACGCCCTCGACCGGGCCCGCCGACACCGCATCCTAGGGGTCTTCGTGGACCCCAAGACGCACGCGAGCCGGGAGGCCTTTGATAAGGCGTTGATTGCCGCCCTCACCGAACACCAGGTGGAGCTCGTCTGCCTGGCCGGATACATGCGCGTTTTGACGTCCGCCTTCATTGACCACTTTCGCCACAGGGTGATGAACATCCATCCCGCCCTGCTTCCGTCCTTCCCGGGGCTTCACGGCCAACGCCAGGCCCTGAGACACGGTGTGAAGTTTTCCGGCTGCACCGTCCACTTCGCCGATGAAGGGGTAGACACCGGCCCCATCATTATCCAGGCCGTCGTCCCGGTCTTTGACGACGATTCCGAGGAGACCCTGGCCGCCAGGATCCTGAGGTACGAACATCAGATCTATCCGCGGGCGATTCAGCTCTACGCCGAGGGTCGGCTTCACGTCAGGGGAAGACAGGTCTCCTGTCGGGGCAGTGAGGCGGATCGGGCCCCGAGAGAGGGTTGGGGATATATCCACCCGTAGCGGCGTGAGGGGCGCGAGCCGACAGACGAAGCTCCAGAGAACCGGTGGACGACGGGCAGAGGATGGAAAAGGAACTCATCCGCATCCGGCGGGCTCTCTTGACTGTCTCGGACAAGACGGGACTTGCCGAGTTCGCCAGGGGACTCCGCGAGCACGGTGCCGAGTTGATCTCGACCGGGAAGACCGCCGAGCATCTCCGCGGCGCAGGAATGACCGTCACCGACGTCGCCGAGGTGACCGGCCTTTCAGAGATGCTCGATGGCCGGGTGAAGACCCTGCATCCGGCCATCCACGGAGCCATCCTGGCACGACGCTCTGACCCGGAGCACGAACGGCAACTCACAGAGCACCGCATCTCCCCCATCGATCTGGTCGCCGTCAATCTCTACCCGTTTGAGACGACCATCGCGGAACAGCCCCTCGATTTCTCCCGGGCCCTCGAGCACATCGACATCGGCGGGCCCGCCCTGATACGCTCGGCGGCCAAGAACTTCGAGCACGTGGCGATCCTCACCGACCCGCGGCAGTACCTCGAGGTCCTCCACGAGATTCGCCAACGGAGTGGCGTCTCTCTGAAAACCCGCCTTGGCCTGGCCCAGGAGGCGCTGCGGCTCACCAGCCATTACGAGGCAGCCATTGCGAGCTACCTGAGCGCGGTGACCTGCACCGAGGCATCGCTGAAGACCGATTGGCCCCAACCCTTCCCGCCCTTTCTCGCTCTGGAACTCGAGAGAATCGAGCTGCTCCGGTATGGGGAGAACCCGCATCAGCAGGGGGCCCTGTACCGGGAGCACAGGAGCACGGGGCTTTCCCTGGCCACCGCACGACAACTCCAGGGGAAGGCCCTCTCGTACACCAACCTGCTCGATCTCGATGCGGCCCTGCAGCTCATCCTGGAGTTCACACGCCCCGCGGCCTGCATCGTCAAGCACAACAACCCCTGCGGAGCCGCCATTGGGGAATCGGTGGTTGATGCCTATGGGCGCGCCTATCGAACGGATCCACTTTCGGCGTACGGGGGGGTCGTGGGGCTGAACCGCCCTGTGGATGAGGCAGCCGCGACAGAGATCGCCTCCACCTTTGTGGAGGCGGTCATCGCCCCGCATTACACCGAGGCGGCCAGGGAGATCTTGCAACCTCGCAAGAACCTCCGGCTCATGCAGATTCCAGCGAAGGAGTGGCAGATCCCACCCGATCCCTGGGATATGCGCCGAATCTCGGGCGGCCTCCTTCTCCAGGAAAGGGACCGGACCGATCCGGATAAGGACGCGCTCAGGCGGGTGACCAGGCGGGAGCCAACGCCTGCGGAGTGGGAAGCACTCGCCTTTGCCTCTAAGGTGGTGAAGCATGTCAAGTCAAACGCCATTGTCTTCTCGACAGCTACCGCCACCGTAGGGATCGGCGCTGGGCAGATGAGCCGGGTGGATGCCTGCCGGTTGGCTGTGATGAAGGCACAATCGTCCCTCAAGGATACGGTGGTGGCCTCTGATGCCTTCTTCCCCTTCCGGGACGGGATCGATGTGGTCGCCGAGGCGGGCGCCACGGCCATTATCCAGCCGGGAGGCTCAGTGCGCGATGGAGAGATCATCCAGGCGGCTGATGAGCACGGCCTGGCGATGGTCTTTACCGGGATTCGCCACTTCCGCCACTAGGCAGTTCAGGGTTAATAGTTCAGGGTTCAGGGTTAACACGCACCCACAGAAGTTGCGGTCCCTGCTCTTGCCATGAACCATGAACTCTGAACCATGAACTCGCAACGGTCATCGGTCGTCGGTCATCGATTCAGAAGAGGGAGGTTTCATATGAAGATCCTGATGGTCGGACAGGGAGGAAGGGAACACTCCCTTCTCTGGAAGCTCGCCCAGAGTCCTCAAAAGCCCCTCCTCTATGCTGCTCCGGGTAACGCGGGCATGGCCCATATTGCTACCTGCATTAATATTGGAGTCACCGAGATCAGCAGCCTGGTGGACTTTGCCGCGGAGGAGAGGATCGACCTCACCCTGGTGGGCCCCGAGCTCCCCCTGACCCTTGGGATCGTGAATGAATTCGAGGCGCGGGGCCTCAAGACCTTTGGGGCCAGCCGGGAAGCGGCCATCATCGAAGGGAGCAAGCGCTTCGCCAAGGACCTGATGCGCAAGTACAAGATCCCCACCGCCGAGTATGAGGTCTTTGACAGCCCGCACCAGGCCAGGACCTACCTGGAGAAGGTCGGGGCGCCCATCGTGGTGAAGGCCGATGGCCTGGCCGCCGGCAAGGGGGTCATGGTGTGTTCCACCCTTGATGCGGCCCATGATGCGGTCACCCGCATCATGGAGGAGCGGGTCTTTGGCGAGGCGGGAGTGCGCGTGGTCATCGAGGAGTGTCTCACCGGTGAGGAAGCTTCCTTTCTCGCCTTTACTGACGGCAAGACGGTCCTGCCCATGGCCTCGTCCCAGGATCACAAGCCGATCTTCGACAACGACCAGGGGCCCAATACCGGAGGGATGGGGGCCTACTCTCCGGCCCCGGTCGTCACCGAAGCGGTTCACCGAAAGATCATGGAGCGGATCATGTTCCCCGCCGTGCGGGGAATGGCGGCAGAGGGGCGCCCGTACAAAGGCGTGCTCTATGCCGGATTGATGATCAAGGGCGGGGAACCCAAGGCCCTGGAGTTCAACGCCCGTTTCGGTGATCCGGAGGCTCAGCCCCTCGTGGTCCGCATGGCGTCAGATCTGGTCCCGATCCTCGAGGCGGTCATTGCCGAGCGCCTCCATCAGATCGACATTCAGTGGCGGCCCGAGCCGGCGGTCTGCGTCGTCATGGCTTCGGGGGGCTATCCCGGCCCCTACGAGAAGGGGAAGCTGATCTCGGGACTGGATGAGGCGGCCAATGTCCCCGGTGTGGTGGTTTTCCACGCCGGCACCGCCTTGAAAAACGGCAAGGTGCTTACCGACGGAGGCCGGGTCATCAACGTCACCGGAATCGGCAAGGACGTCCGAGAGGCGATCGCCGTTGCGTACCAGGGCGTGAAGAAGATCTACTGGGAGGGGGTCCACTATCGGACCGACATCGGCAAGAAGGCACTCGATCGACCATCGTAATCAAGTACAAAAAGTGCAGAAGAAACGTGCAGAAGAGTGCAGGGAGTGCAGAAGGGTGCAGAAGTACAGAGGGTGCAGAAGGTGCAGAAGAGTACAGAAAGTGCAGACGGGCCCTGTCGTTTCATTGTAAGATACTCCATGACAGAGATCGGAGATCAGTCCTGCAACCACCCCTTTGGACGGTGAGCCATGAAGCGTGAACAGCAGAAACCTGTGGTCGGTATCGTGATGGGAAGCGACTCGGACTTTCCCGTCATGGAAGAGGCCGTAAAGGCACTCAAGTTTTTTGACATTCCCCATGAGGTGCGGGTGATCTCGGCCCATCGGGCCCCTGCCCAGGTGATGGAGTATGCACGGACCGCGGAGAAGCGAGGGCTCAAGGTCATCATTGCGGGAGCAGGCGGGGCTGCTCACCTGGCCGGCATCATCGCCGCCGAAACGACGTTGCCGGTGATCGGGGTCCCGATCGAATCGAGTCCGCTCCATGGGATCGACGCGCTCCTCTCCACGGCCCAAATGCCAGGAGGGGTCCCGGTCGCCACCATGGCAGTGGGCAAGGCTGGCGCCAAGAATGCTGCTATATTGTCTGCCCAAATATTAAGTATTTATGATGGAGAAATTAATGGAAAACTTAAGAAATTTAAGGCGTCGCTGGAGCAGGAAGTAACCGCAAAGGACCGCGCCATCGCCGAGAAATTGAAGGCGAAATAGGCCCAGGCGGAGGAGAAGGATGGCAGAACCCGAGGAACCGATCCGGCTTACGGCCCTTTCTCATGGGGCCGGTTGAGCCTGCAAGATCAGTCCGGTGGACCTGGCTCAGGTGCTGAGTCAGCTACCAACCTTCACCGATCCCCGCATCCTCGTGGGGCCGGAGACCTGTGATGATGCCGCGGTCTACCAGCTGACCGAGGATCTGGCCGTCGTCCAGTCGGTGGATTACATCACCCCCGTCGTGGACGATCCCTATACCTGCGGTGCGGTGGCCGCGGCCAACTCCTTGAGCGACATCTACGCCATGGGAGCACGGCCGATCTTTGCGCTGAACCTCGTCGGCTTTCCGGTCGGCAAGCTTCCGCTAAAGGTCCTTAGTCTCATCCTGCAGGGTGGGGCCGATAAGGTGAGAGAGGCCGGCGCATCCATTGTCGGGGGTCACAGCATCGATGATCCAGAGCCGAAGTACGGGCTCGTCGTCACCGGCCTCGTGCATCCGAAGAAGATTGTCACGAACGCCCGCGCCCGGGTCGGGGATGACCTCATCCTCACCAAGCCGCTCGGGATCGGCATCATCACCACCGGAATCAAGCGAGAGCAGGTGGGTCGAGAGACGGTGGATCAGACCGTCCAGATCATGACGACATTGAACAGGGCGGCCGCCGAGGCGATGGTCGAGGTGGGGGCGAACGCGTGCACCGATGTCACCGGCTTTGGCCTCCTCGGGCACCTTCATGAAATGACCTCTGGCAGCGGTGTCGGCGCCCGCATCTCGCTCAAGGCCGTCCCGGTCCTCCCCGAGGCGTGGAGACTCGTCAAGGAGGGGATCTGCCCCGGCGGGACCAAGCGGAACCGGCAGGCGATCGAGGGGCAGGTCAGGTGGGCGCCGGAGATCAGCGAAGACGCCCAGCTGGTCCTCTGCGACGCCCAGACCTCCGGCGGCCTTTTGATCGCGGTGCCCAAAGACAAGAGCGCGCGCCTCGTCAAGCGTCTGCAAGCCGGCAAGACGCCCGCCGCCGCCCGGGTCGGCGAGATCGTCGCGGATGGCGGTCAGATCGAAGTGATTCCATAGCTCGCCCGGTCCTCCCCCATCGTCACCGCTCCGACCACCCTCGTTGACAATCTTGTATCCGTCAGTAGACTAGGGGGGCATTCCTGGGACCCGACCGCGCCGGAGTCCTCGATGATCGTCCAAAAGCAGGTCTTTGAGTTGGATCGCCTGGACCTCTTCTGCGGAACGACGCTGAAACAGGTCCGGGTTGGCTACGAAACCTATGGAACCCTTTCGCCGAGCAAGGACAACGCTATCCTGATCTGTCATCACTTCTCCGGGACGTCCCACGCCGCGGGACGCTACAACGAGATCGAGGAGATCCCTGGCTACTGGGATGCCGTGATCGGTCCCGGCAAGCCCTTTGACACCCATCGGTATTTCGTGGTGAGCTCGGACACCCTGTGCAACATCAACGTCAAGGACCCGACGGTGGTGACGACAGGGCCCGCCTCCATCAATCCCCAGACGGGAAGGCCCTACGGCACCTCCTTTCCGATCCTCACCATCAGGGATTTCATCAATGTGCAACACGCCTTGGCCTCTTCTCTCGGCATTCGACGACTTCACGCGGTGGCCGGCCCTTCGATGGGGGGATTCCAGGCCCTGGAATGGGCCATCGCCTATCCCGAGATGGTCGCGCGGGTTATTGCCGTCATCAGTGCCGGCGAAATGCACCCCTGGGTCATCATGATGCCTGGACGCGTGGCCGAGACGGCGATCCGGCTGGATCCCGACTGGCAGAACGGCGAATACTACGGCAAGGCAGGGCCCCTCGAGGGTCTCGCGTTGGCCTTTGTCGTGCTCACGATGATCGCCAAGAGCCAGCTCTGGGCCGACCGCACGGTTGGTCGAGCCCTTGCCGCTCCCGGGAGGAGCCCTTTCGAGGCCCTGGACACCCGCTTTCTGGTCGAGACGGAGATCGAAAAGACCGCCAGGGAGCGGGCGAAACTGGTCGATGCCAACTCCTACATCTATCTGGCCAAGGCCAGTGCTCTGTACCGCGCCGGCATCGGATTCGGGTCTCTCGAAGAGGCACTTGAGCGGATTCGCGCGAAGGTCCTGCTGATCCCCTGCTCTTCGGATCTGTTCCTGCCCCCCTATCAATCCCAGCAGCTGCTCGGCGCTTTGCGGAGGGCAGGTGTGAGCGCCAGCTCGTTCGAACTGGAGAGTGATGGCGGGCATCTTGCGGGGATCCTGGAGATCCACAAGGCTTCCCAGGCCCTCCGGGACTTCGTGGAAAGCGCTTGAGGGGGACCGAAAAGCATTCTGTGGAATTGCTCTGCGAGGGGATCCAAAGCTCGTGGACAACGCGGTGCGTCTGGCAAAGCGGCTCTCCCTCGCCTTCCAGTTGGAAGGCCTCCCGGTGGGGGCGGTTCAGGTTCAGCAGAATCGACTCGGCCTTTTCGAGGTAGAGATCGAGGGAAAGGGTCCCTTTCTCCTGTCACCGGAGGTCTTGGAGGCTTCGAATCCGGAGGCGGGGTACGTCTCCGAGGTCCTGCGGGAGTGGATCGACCGGGTCTATCTGGAATTGAAGGGGTACGACCGGATGTAGGCGCCCTCTAGACCAATTTTTTTTCTTCTTCGGAACAATTTTTTGTGCTACACGGTCAGCCTTATATAGGGGGACCCCTAAAGTCGACACCTGAGAAGGAAAGGAGGTGAACTGTATGCGCAAAGTTCTCTTTGCAGTGGTGCTGGCTCTCCTCAGCCTAGGGCTCGTGGTCGGCCCGGTGTGGGCCGGGACCTGCCCCAAGAAGATCCAGGAGGTCAAGGAGGCTATGGCCAAGGGGAAGTATGACAAGACCAAGACCGACAAGGCCACGGCGCTTCTTGGGGAGGCTCAGAAGCTTCACGAGGCAGGGCAGCACGATCAGGCCCTGAAGAAGGTTCAGGAGGCCCGAGACGCCCTCGGTCTGCCGAAGGCTACGTCCTAAGTACGCGAAATACGAGGGGAGGGGGTCGATCCCCCTCCCCTTTTTCTTTTCCAATCCCGTCCGCGCCCACACTGACCGCCGCCTCCTCTCCGAGGCAGTGATCTCGCACTCCCTCGTACCGGCTCCTACCCTTTCCGTGACGAGTGCGCTTGACACCTTGATCGGGGGAGGACTACCATCGCGGGCGACTCCGACAGTGGCGGGCGGCGCCTGGACGAAGCATGTCCCTGGGAGACGTCATGGCATGAAGGCGATACAGGTGCATACGTATGGGGGGCCGGAGGCCTTGAAGCTCGAAGAGCTGCCGATCCCGCAGCCGGGGCAGGGCCAGGCGCTCGTGAAGATCGAGGCCGCCGGCGTGAACTACATCGACGTCTATCACCGGACCGGTCTCTACCCCGCCCCCTTGCCGCGTCTCATGGGCGTCGAGGGGGCCGGCGTCGTCGAGGCCGTGGGAGCGGACGTCACCGAGGTCAAGGTCGGGGATCGCGTCGCGTATGCCCACACCGGATCACCCGGCGCATACGCGGAATGCGCCCTCGTCGCCTCGAAGCACCTCGTCACCCTTCCCGCCGGTGTGGACGCGCGCGCGGCTGCGGCCGCGATGCTACAGGGCATGACCGCGCACTACCTCACGCGGTCCACGTATCCCCTCAAGCACGGAGATCGTTGCCTGGTCCATGCGGCGGCGGGGGGAGTCGGACTCCTTCTCTGCCAGATGGCCAGGCAAGCCGGGGCGCGGGTGTTCGGGACCGTATCGACCGAAGAGAAGGCTCGCCTCGCGCTCGAGGCGGGTGCCGAGGTGGCGATCCGCTACACCGACCAGGATTTCCAGGCAGAGGTAAAGCGGCTCACGAACGGCGAGGGGGTGCATGTGGTTTACGACTCGGTCGGCCAGACGACGTTCGAAAAGAGCTTGAACTGTCTGACGCCCAGGGGCACGCTGGTCCTGTTCGGACAGTCGAGCGGGCCGGTCCCTCCCGTTGACGTAAATCTGCTGAGCCAGAAAGGGTCCCTCTTTTTGACCCGCCCGACCCTTACCCACTACACCCGGGCGCGCGCAGAGCTGCTCTCGCGGGCCCGCGACGTCCTCCAGGGAGTTTCCGCCGGCACCCTGAAACTCCGCATCGGGGCGACGTTTCGGCTGAGGGAGGCGGGCGAGGCCCACCGCCAGCTCGAGGGGCGAAAAACCACGGGCAAAGTGCTCCTCATCCCCTAGTCCCGCACGCAAGCGGCGGGTCGGCACACCTCACGGCCTTTCCGGTGATGGAGTGAAGACCTCGTTGACATTGGTGCCCTGCGGACGGCCGGCTTTCGGCCCACCGGCAATGACGTGGATCCGTCCATCAATCACCACGGCCCCCAGCCCATGACGGCCGGTCGGCATAGGCGTGTGCTCCGTCCACTGGTTGGTTCGAGGGTCGTAGGCCTCATTGGCACGGAAAGGTTCGAGTCCCATTTTGTATTCCCCCCCAAAGACGTAAATGCGCCGACCGAGGACCGCTGCGGCGATCCCGCTTCTCTTCGTAGGGAGGGGGGCTTTTGTGGTCCAGCGCCTTGCCCTTGGATCGTACACCTCATTGACCACGACCGGGCTGCTCATGAACCTTTGGCGGCCGGCAATAGCGTACAGGCGCCCATCGAGCACAGCCACAGCGAGATGATCCCTCGGGGTGGGCATCGGAGGCAGTGTCTGCCAGGTGTCGGTGACAGGGTCGTACATTTCGAAGGCGTTCACGGCCTTACCCCCAGCCTCGCCACCCACGACATAGATCTTCCCGTCAATCACCCCCACCGCGAGGCCCCCCCTGGCCGTGGGCATAGGGGCCCGCGCCCGCCAGCGGTCTCGATCCGGGTCGTATTCCCAGACCTCCTTCATGGGCCGCCTGAGCTCTGGGATGTCGACAAGCAGGCCCGGAGCGTACCCACCCACGACGTATAATTTGCCGTTCGCCGCGGTCGCAGCGGCATGGTGCAGCGGCCCAGGCAGGGACGCCTTTGTTTCCCACCGGTCGGTCCGCGGGTCGTAGGCCTCGACGGCCCCCGACGTCCAGCCGATGAGGTACTTCAACCCGCCGATGACATAGATCTTCCCGTCCAGCTCCGCGATGGCCACCTCGCTCCGTTTGCTGGGCATGGGTGCCCGCATCTCCCAATCTCCACCAGAGGCCGCCGAACCCAGTAAAGGCAAGCACAGGAAGGTCAAGCCAAGGACCAGGGTGAATCCAGCCCTTCTCATCAGTCGCCTCCTCACCGTTCCTCTTCCTCCAGGTGCTCGTAGATCAAGGTCCCGCACGAGGCGCAGCGGTCGGAGAAGCGGATCAGGACCTCGGGATCGTACTTGGCATGGGCCGAGTAGTAGCCCCGGGTTACCTCGGTCCGCTCCACTTCGGTTCCACCGCATGTCGGACACGGGCTTAAGTCGCGCGCGGGCCGCTCTTCCATGCCTCATCCTCTCCCCGCTCGGGACGGCCCCCCATGAGCGCGTCCACCCAGGCGCGGGGAAGCTGCGATCTCAGCCCAGCCTTCCCGTGGAGGGCGCAGCCGAGCATCTTGCCCTCATAGCGCACCGCCACATACCCTCCCTCCACTGGAAAAGGCCCGGACAGAACCTCACCCCGCAGGAAGGGGTCAAGCCGCTCCGCGGTCAGCTCGACCACATTCTTGGCGATTGCGTCTTCAAGGAAGAGCAGGGCAGCCGTCGTGGGTTTCCAGTGGCCTCCCCGCTTCCGAAGCAGCGGCAACCCCGCTGCCTCGACCTTGAACGAGGTGAGGGTCTCTTGAACACCGGCGAGGTCCGCCATCGCCCACACGGTCTTTCCTCGGGCGAGAAACTGTAATCCTTCCAGCATGGTGCCGGGCACGCCGAACCGCCTGCTCCAGTATTCGAGGATCTCCTCTGCTTCACTCGGGCTTACGGAGACGAGCAATGAAGAACCCCCACGAGTTGACGAGGTGTGGATAGAACCGAGCCGCCCCCTTCAGAGACGGGTGAAACCTTTTTCCGTTCCACGACTCGAGGCCGGGCGCATGAGGAAAGGGGATCGCGATCGGAACAAGCTCGGCCCGTCCCTCCTCCACGGCCGGGTGAAGCACCGCTTCGTTCTCCTCTGGGGCATAGGTGCAGGTCGAGTAGACGACCGTCCCACCCGGCCGGAGCAGCTTGAGGGCGTGAGTCACCAGCATCTGCTGCAGCCGCTGGAGCCGGCGACTGACCTCCGGATCCTCGGTCAGCGGCGGCCGGGCCCCGACCCGATACGTCCCCTCCGCCGAGCACGGCGGATCGAGAAGAATCCGAGCGAAGGGCATCCGCATCGGAAAGCTCTGCCCCCGATACCGTGTCACGATAATGCTGGTGACCCCGAGGCGGTCGCTGTGCGACCGGAGAATACCGATCCGCCGATGGCTGACATCGTTGGCCACGATGAGGGCCTGGTTCCGCGTGAGCTGAGCCAGGTACGTGGCTTTCCCCCCTGGCGCGGCGCACAGATCGAGGAGGTGCTCCCCCGCCTGCGCACCCAGGATGAGCGCTGGAAGCATCGATGTCAGTCCCTGAACCTGGTACCATCCCCGGAAGTACTCGAGGGTGCTGCCGGGGTTTTCTGCACCCT